>Ga0129333_10003261_pt1 | contig 15150 bp, 36 predicted proteins | sample CPB6_08_DNA_FD_94474 | JGI IMG/M metagenome (GOLD analysis project Ga0129333, IMG submission 94474) | Freshwater to marine salinity gradient microbial communities from Chesapeake Bay, USA - CPBay_Sum_0.6_0.8_DNA | ecosystem: Environmental > Aquatic > Marine > Coastal | place: USA: Chesapeake...
AGTATTCATCAGGCACACTTATCAAAGTAGCAACAGATACTTGGTATGTGATAGGAGATTTAGCCTAATGCCTATTCTTGGAACAGTTGCTTCTTCATACTTACAATCTACAACATCATTTGAGAGTATTGCTTCAGTTACTTTAACAGCCAGTAGCGCAACTATTACTTTTTCATCTATACCTTCAACTTACAAACATTTACATCTGCGAATAAATGCCCGTTTCGCAGGTTCAGGAATATCAAACGCAGGTTCATTAACAATAAATGGAGATGGAACTGCAAGTAACTATGCTAGTCATTATCTTTCAGGCGCTCCACATGTGAGTACTACTTTTATTGAAGTAAATCAACAGGTAGGCACTTTGGCTTATTGGAACAATGCCCCACATGCTTCAAATGGTGGCAATCAAGCAAATTATTTTAGCGGCACTATTATAGAAATATATGATTATACAAATACAAATAAATTCAAAGTAGGTAAGGGATTAACAGGTTTTTCTTCTAACGCAGGGAGCGAAACTTCTATTCGTAGTTGGAGTGGGTTGTATCGTTCCACTAGCGCAATTACAAGTTTATCATTTTCGGGGCCTGAAAATTATGCCGCCAATAGCGTTTTTAGTCTATACGGAATAAAGGGTTAATATGCCAGCCACTTACGAACCAATAGCAACCACAACATTAACTGCTACTGCGGCCACAGTAACTTTTAGTTCTATACCCGGTACATATACCGACTTAGTAGCAGTTGTAGCGGCAAGCGCAACCGGCGGTGGGCAAACATATTATGTTCGCATAAATGGAGATACAGGTACTAATTACAATCCTGCGTTCATTTATACAGCAGGAACAACTTTTAATACAGGCACAAATTCTATGTCAGCCGGCGCTGGTGAAGGATTAGGTGTAGGTGTTGGGTGGGCAGGATACGCTACATCACAAGCCACGGCAGTATTAAATTTTTTTTCCTATACAAACACTTCAATGATTAAAAGTTATATCTCAACAGGTGGACAAGGCGGCGTAACAACAAATGTTCCAACAGTAGAACATCAAATTGGGTTTTGGAATTCAACTGCCGCTATCACTTCAATAACCTTTAGAATCAACAATGCCACAATGTATTATGAAGGCGGTAGCACATTCTCTCTTTACGGAATCTTGAAAGCGTAGGAAATCATGGCTAATACTTTTGTTCTTATATCAGGCACAACGCTCACAAGTGCGGCGGCAACTATTGCTTTTACAAGTATTCCTGCCACATATACAGATTTAGTTATCAAAGTTTCCTCACGCTCTAGCGGTAGCGGTAAGGCTCGCGCTATTCGTATGGAATTTAATCAAGATACAACTTACAGTAATTATTCAATGTTATGGATGGGCGTTGGAAGTAATAACCTAAAAGACCAAGGTAAATTTACAAGTGCAACAAATTTACCATTTTATTTGTATGGCATTTCAAGTAGTGCCGCATCAGCAGACGCGTTTGGAATTACAGAAATTTATATTAGAAGTTATGCAAACGGAAATAACAAAATGATGCAAGCCTTCAGTAGAGCAGAAAGTTATGAAACGGCTCCTGATGGAGCGACTGCTTTTGCAGGTTATATGTCAGGTCAATGGGCGCAAACTGCCGCCATAACACATGTAATGATTAAACCTGATGATGGTAACTTTGTGGCGCAAACAACTGCGTCACTTTACGGTATAAAGAACTCCTGAAAGGAATAATAATGTCACGACCAACTAAAGTCATTGTTGATTGCTCCACAGGAGTATCAACAGAAATAGAACTGACTGACGAAGAAATAGCGCAATACGAAATTGAAGCACAATTACAAGAAGCAGAATTAGCAAGATTAGATGCCGAACGACAGGCTAAAATTGAAGCGAAAGCATCTGCGCTTGCTAAACTCACCGCACTTGGACTTACAGAAGATGAGGCGAAAGCCATAGTCGGATAGGACTTGTATGAAGCAGGAAGGCGAAATTCTTTTCTTTGGTTGGTGCGATAATGGATTTACGGATTCATTATTCACCAGCCATATAAATTCAATAATGTTAAATGCTCCTGCGCTTGGCGGTATTGCTGGCATAGGCATAGTTCAAACTATCGGTAATCAAATAGCGCGCCAACGCGGAGATTTATTACGCGATTTTGAAGCAACAAATGGCGATTGGTTATTGTGGGTAGATAGCGACATAGTTCTAAACCATGAAGCCTTCAAGTTAGTTTGGGAAAATCGTGACGTAGAAAAGCGCCCTGTTGTATGCGGCGTTTATTTTATTACTATGGAAATGAATCAAGCGTTACCAATGCCAATGCCATGTATTTTTACTAATCATGAAAATGGCGAACATGTGCCTGTTCACCCATTACCCGACAATCAACTTATACCAATAGATGTGGCAGGGCTTGGATTCTGCCTGATGCACAAATCCATAGCACATAAATTACGCGAAGCCTACGGTGATACAACTTTTGCCATAACTATTGACACTAACCATGTGTCAGAAGATGTGTCATTCTTCCGCAAATTAAAGGCTCTAGGCATACCTGTTTATGCTCATACCGGAGCATTAGTTCAACACATTAAACGATTTGTTTTAGACCATAACTACTATAATTTATGGTGGAACGCTGTTGCACCAGTGAGGGCTGAGAGAGAAAAAGGTGGATGACTACAACCTATCGGTATCTCTTTGCCAATCTTCTTACCAATGAAATTATTGCTGAACTACCGCTTACCGGCGTAACTTTCACTCAGCAACTAAATCAAGCGGGAACGCTTCAGGGCCACCTTCTGCTGTCCGGCATGGCAACAGAACAATTCAATGTTAATGCATCAACCATCCCGGCTAAGACTGCCATTTATGTAGATAGAAACGGCGTACTTGTTTGGGGCGGGGTCATTTGGGGCAGAAGTTACAATTCATCAGAACAGCGCCTAAGCCTGACTGCCAGAGAGTTTGAATCATATTTTGAACGCCGCCGCATAACTCAAACCGTAGATTTTGCAAACACGGACCAATTAGTTATTGCAAGAACTCTTATTGATGATGCTCAAAATGTTCCTTATGGTGATATAGGCGTTATCACCGGCAGTGAAACATCGGGCATATTGATTGACCGCACCTATTATTACTATGAACTTAAAGGTGTATATCCTGCGTTACAAGACTTATCACGCGCAGAAGATGGGTTTGATTTCAACATCAAAGTTGAATATGACCCAATCACAGAAGAACCTATTAAGACTTTAGTTCTAGGCTATCCCCGCACTGGAGTTGTTTATGACATTAATGACCCAGAGGCTTTTGTGTTTATATTTCCGGCAGGCAACATAGTTCAATACGAATATCCTGAAGATGGCGCAATAGCCGCCAATACTGTTTATGCTCTAGGAGCAGGTTCTAATGAGGGCAAGTTAATTGAAACTGCTGAAGATACAAATAGATTTGCAGAGGGTTGGGCCTTGTTAGAAGAACAAGCCAACTATTCAGACATTACAGATACAACTCTTTTAGAACAGTTAGCCATTGGGCAGGTCAATGCTATTTCTTACCCGCCAACTGTTATCAAGATTGTTGTGCCTGCTTATGTCACTCCTGAATTTGGCACTTATGAAATAGGCGATGATGCGCGTTTAATTATCACCGATGAACGCTTCCCTGAAACACTAGATGCTGTCTATCGCATTGTGGCGCTTAATGTGGAACCGGGCGAAGATGGACCAGAGCGCGTTACTATTACGCTAACAGAAACTACGAACTGAGGCGCAATGGCATACATCAATCAACCACCCGACTTGCGGGTTCTGTTCTCTGACCTAGACCAGAGATTGCGCAAACTAGAACTAGCCCAACGCCTTACCGCGCCTAATGTTGATTTTGCTACCAGCACGCCAACCAATCCGCGCATAGGCGATATTTTTTACGACACCAATGATGATTTATTAAAGTATTGGAACGGTACGCAATGGGTACAAATTGCTGACAATAATTTATCGCCGCTAATAACAACTGCGCTACCAACATTAAAAACAACAAACAATAACATTACATATACAGGCAACCCTGTAACGGTTCAAGGAGAGCGCGTAGGTAAGATGCTAACTGCTTATGCAGAAATCCTAGGCACAACTGTTACAAGTTGGGGAACCGGACAAATTTATTTCACTTTACCTGTTGGCTTTCCAACTTTTGAACATGATGTTGTGGCTCCCGGCTACATCTCAGATGGTGGAAATACTTACACAATCTTTGGCTTATTGGCGCAAGGTTCTTCAGATATGTATTTGTGGCATCCAACCTCTAACGGCGGTTCGGATACCGTAACTCATAACAAACCCGCAAACTTAGATTCAACTTCTAAGTTAATCTTAAACGGCGTAGCCATAATTCAATAACTGTTATTATTTGGCGCTATGAGTATTGAGCAGTGGATTGGTATTGGGGTTGGAATCTCAACCTTGATTGGCGCATTTGCTATGGGCGTGCGTCATCTTGTTAAGTATTACTTAGCGGAACTAAAGCCAAATGGCGGCTCAAGCATCAAAGACAAAGTGAAAGATATAGATGAGAAGGTGGCAAAATTAGAACAGAGAATAGACGAAATCTACCGACTCTTAGTAGAGAAGGTTTAATCAATTTAGTTATTTGGCACGCTGAACAAGAATTAGATAACGAAGAAGGCCCAAATAACGATACTAAATACGGTAAATGGTATGGCCTCAATCATCAACCTTGGTGCGCCATGTTTGTATCTTGGGTGTTCTATAAAGCAAGCGCCATCAATTTAGTCAAAGCATCTGGCGCAAAAGGTTTTGCATCATGCGATGCAGGCTTGAAATGGTTTGCAAAGCGTAATCAATTAGTACCGATTGGACAGGCACAACCCGGAGATATAGCCTTTTTTCAATTTGATGACGATGCCCAACCAGACCATGTGGGTATTGTTATCAAGAACAACAGCCGATTGAAGCGCCTTGTTTGCATTGAAGGGAACACAAGCCCTGATAACAAAGGCTCGCAATCAAACGGAGGTGGCGTGTACCGCAAGAAGCGCCCATACTCTGTGGTTATGGCTGTGGCGCGCCCAATAAAGGAGAAAGAATGAAGAAAGAAGATATAGACAAAATCAAGTCTTTTGTAAGACATTTTGCTATTACTGCCCTAGCGGTTTATACCGTCAATCCTGATGCTGATTGGAAGGCTGTCGTTGCTGGCGCTGTTGCTGGCATTGTTGGCCCTGCAATCAGAGCGATTGATAAGAATGACCCGGCCTTTGGTCGTGTTGCAGATTGGGCAGAAACAGAAATTAAAAAGATTGCAAAGAAAGCACCAAAGAAAAAGAAAGCATAGATTTCCCGCCTCCATGGGAAAGCACTCCTGAGCAAGAGTCTAAACTGCTCATTTACACTTTGTGTTAGGCTATGAGCGGAGGTGGGTATGAGTTTAGAAAAGAAATTAGAAGAACTAATGGCTAGTCAAAAACCTTACAGTAAATTCTGCGCCTATCAGATGGTGCTAAATACAATGCCAGATAAAGATTTGAAAGCGCTTGATGATGCTTGGGAACGCGGGCTTTCTGCCAATATCATTGTGAAAGCATTACGCGCTGAAGGATATAAAACAACGCCAGAAGCAATCAGACACCATCGCAAAGGTCTTTGTAAATGTCCAAAGAATTAGATGCGATATTAAAAGAGCGGCAAGATATACACGGAGATGCGGAAGATAACTTTGAACGCATCGGCAAAATGTGGGCTGTTATTCTTGATATCAAAGAGCCTATCCCGGCTTGGAAGGTAGCCTTAATGATGGATTCATTTAAGACAGTGCGATGCCTAGCCAATCCCAATCACAAAGATAATTGGCTAGATAAACAGGGGTACACAGAACACGGCATGAAGGCTTGGTTCAATGAGTCTTGAGAAACGATTTGGCGAATTACCCGAAGGCATAGAATCCGACAATATAGAAGAATTACGCAATGCTTTAATACGCACGCAAAAACAATTACTTAAAGCCAAAGCAAAAACAGATGATTTAGTAGCCGCTACTCACGCCGCCGCTTATGACGCAATGTTATCTATGGGGCCAATCAAACCCATACCAATGCCACAGGTGTCAAAAGGTGGCAAAGGGAAACCAGAAGTTGCGCTTTGGCACATGACAGATTGGCAAGGAGCAAAGCGCACAGCATCTTATGATTCAAAGATTATGCGCAAGCGTGTATTGGAGTTTGCGCAAAAGGCTGTACGCATTACTCACATACAGCGCGCAGACCATCCGGTTAAAGAGTGCTACATACTTTTTGGCGGCGATATGGTGGAAGGATTGTTTAACTTCCCCGGTCAGGTATTTGAGATTGATTCAACTTTGTTTGAGCAGTATGTAAATGTTTCTAGGCTATGCGTAGATGTAGTGCGTTTTGCGCTGGAGCATTATGAAAAAGTTACGGTGATTCCTGAATGGGGTAATCATGGGCGCATCGGTTCAAAGCGTGACAATGTGCCACGGTCAGATAATTTTGACCGCATGTGCTATGAACTTGCGCGACAATTACTAAAAGATGAAAAACGCTTGGATTGGCGCGAATGTCCAGAGGATGTGCAAAAAGTTGAAATTGGGAACTATCGCGCACTCCTTATTCATGGGGATGAAGTTGGTCGCAATGGCTTTGCTTCTCCATCAACAATCGTTCAACACATCAACCGTTGGCGTTCTGGTTCTTACCCATGGGAATTCAGAGATGTTTATATTGGTCATTACCACACCCACAATGAATGGGCGCTTGCAAATGGGTTGGGTAGTGTGTACCAAACTGGTTCTACCGAATCAGACAATAGATATGCAGGTGTCATGCTCGCCGCAACTGCCATACCTTCTCAAAGACTTCACTTCATAGACCCAGTAAAGGGGCGGGTGACTGCGGGATACAAAGTATGGCTGGATTAATTTGCCGCCATGTTTATGAATATGTAGGGGTAGATATTTGCCCGGATTGCGGGCAAGATACGCATGAGATTGATTGGGCTTATGCAAATAAATTACATAAAGATTGGATAGCAGAAGGTAAAGCGGATTGGTCTATCTGTCCTGTGGAGGGTGGAACTTTGCGCGGTTGGTGGAGCATCTAAAACCGATAGCCTCAACAACATCTATTGAATCATCAATAGTTGATTTGGGTTCGGTTGTGCAATCGCCATCCTGATAAGCCATTACTCGCCTTCTTCATCCTCTAAATCAAATTCTTCAGAGCGAATATCCATGCCATTTGCTTTGCAATAGTCCATGGTCGCAATGAAACTGGTAAGCGCCCGGTTGCACATGTCTTGCATCATATCCGGGTATTGAAAATCAGATTCCACCTCAACGATAAGGTTGAACAGACTGATGTGAACTCTTGCTTGGGCCATGGGCCACCTCCTGCCGCCCTAGTATCCCATTGATTATTTGCGACACGCGGGGGGCTTCTTCCAATATGTCAGGGGCCGGGTATAAGGTCTGCCTACCCATGGGGTCTATGACCCCCCAACAGAAGGAAGGCGTTATGAAAGAAATGCTTGCGAAGTTCAGCAACATTGAAGGCACAGTAACCATTACGGTTTTTGATGATATCTCTTATGAGTTACACCGTAATGATTACAAAGACAATTACACAATGCGTTTTGATATGACCAAGTGGTATCTCTCTGGTAACAGCGTGGTCAATCATGTAAAGAATGACATCAAAGATGGCGTATGGGGCGACCTATACGAAGTAGTTATGGAGGCAAAATAATGGCGTTTGATTTATCAAATTACGAAACAGTTGCAGAAAGATTACAGCGCGCATTGCAGGACCATCCTGACTTGCGATTGATTACAGAAATCGTGGACATTGCACGCGACCCACAAACACAACGACCATTGCAATACATCGTGAAGGCATCGTTGTATTACGGTGATGTTTTGAAGGCTGTTGATTACGCTGAAGAAATTGTTGGTAGTAGTCATATCAACAAAACCAGCGCACTTGAAAACGCTTCTACAAGCGCCGCAGGAAGGGCATTGAGTCTTGCCGGGTATATGGGAACAGACCCCAACACAAAAAAGCCCATACGCCCTACAAGGCAAGATATGGAAAAGGCAGAACGCGTCAAAGAAGCACCAGCGCCAAAAGCGCCAGAGCCTAAAGTGACAGAACAACAATTCCTTGAAGCAACAATGGCTATCTCGCTTGCAGATACAGCCACAACTCTTGAACAACTCAAGAGCATCTACAACCAATACGCATCACTAAAAGAAATTAAAGTGAATGGCACAACTTTGCTTGATGTTGTGAACAAGAGAAAGAGAGAGTTTGTATGAGCGACAAACAAAAGAAATTTGTACCCTCAGCCGGTTACATAGTTAGCGTGCATCAAGTGGCGCTAGGTATTCGCGCTGTTGCAGAGAAGTTAGATATCTTTCCTGAAGCCTTAGCCGATGCATTAGAAGCGGCAGGATTCCAAGTAGTTGCAGACCCATTTGACCTATCGGCAGATGCGGGCAAACTAATTAAATTACAAGCCAAACAACAGGCACAAGGAATTCATTTGGTAAAGGAGCAAGAGGATGACGCAGGTAGTAACACCAGCACAGATTGAGGCTCGCCTTTATGCGCTGTCTAAAGAGATAGATGCGGCCCATGAGGAACTGGTGCGTTGTGAAACTGAGTATCACCGCAAGAAAGCGGAATATGAAGTTTGCATGGCACGCAGTCGCATGAGTTATGCGGCTAAGTCATCTCCAACTGGCAAGAATTACACAATCCAAGAACGCGATGACCTTGCGCTTCTGGACAATGAGAACCTGCATTTTGATGTGAACTTGATTGAAGCACAGGTGAAGGCGGCGCGTAATAACTCTGCCCGAATCCGTGTGCAGGTTGATTTGACCAGAAGCATGAGTGCTTCCGTTAGAACCAGCATGGACCTATGACTACAGCACTTTGGATTCTAGGTTCATTTGTAATTGGTTTTTATATTGGTCGGCGTATTGGAATTTTGCAGACCATGATTCGCGTGCAAAAAATCTTTGATGACTTGCAACGCATACAACATTTCTTCAGCGATAAAAAAATTTGGAATGAGGACCAACTGTGATTGACCTGCACCAAACAATTATCAAAAGCCTGCAAGGTTACGATGCAAGTCGTAGCCGCTCACAGCAGGTAGAAGTAGGGCCATCATCATTAGGTGGATGCGCTCGCCGGGTCTGGCATGACCTAAAACAAACGCCCAAGATAAACCCAACGGAAACATTGAGTGCAATCTTGGGAACATTTATTCATTCAGGAATGGAAAAGGCGATGAGTCGCTTGGACCCATTCGGCGATAACTTCCTGATTGAAGTTGAATTACAGCACGAAGAAATCAAGGGTCATTGTGATTTATTTATTAAGGACATCGGCCTTGTTGTTGATTTCAAAAGCAAGACCAAAAGCAGTATGCGCTATCTAGGTAAAGAACAAGAGCAGTGGCAGATACAAACTTATGGCTGGTTGTTAGAACAAGCAGGCTATGAGGTCAAAGGCGTTGCACTTGTTGGCATACCGCGTGATGGCAAGATGGCTGATATCAAAGTGTGGCAAGACATTTACAGGTCAGAGGTTGCACAATTAGCGCTTGATTGGTTGCGTAATCTCAAACAATGGGCGGCGACAGATGCACCGCCGCCATCCCCCGAACTCTTTGAATCATTTTGTAAGGACTATTGCCCCTACTATGACCCAACAGGAGTTCAGGGATGCCCAAGTATGACGAAGTAAATTGGGAAGAAGCCGCTTGCAGAGGTTCGGTTTATACCGACATATTTTACGATGTTGAAGAAGAACGAAGCATTGTGGCCTATGAATACATCAACGCGCTTCGGACAATTTGTTTGGCCTGTCCGATATGGAAGGAATGTTTGACCTACGCCGCAGAGAATGAAATCTATGGCGTGTGGGGCGGCATGACTTCTATTGAACGATTTTCATTTAAGAATCCTGATAAGTACCCGAATCAACAAAGGCGAGCGCTGTTTGCATTTGAAGAAGCGGGTATTGGATATACGCAGATTATGGAGTGCATCAATGGAACCAATTAGAGAAGTTTCCGGCGATGTGGGGCGTGAACAAAGATTGGCAAATTTTTTGCAACAAAAACTGCCATGGCAACTGTTTCCCACGCCAAAGTTCTATTTTACTGATTATCACATTAACCGTTTGTACGACCAAGGGCGTATGAATTACATTGGTGATTTAGAAATCAAATGGTTGAACTCGCCTAGTACCTATCCGGCGATTTTTCCATTCAATAAATTACAACAACTATTGATAGCGCCACCGTACACAGACAGCCCGGAAAGTTACCACCGGATTTGTTTTAGATTCACGGATGGTCTTATGATGATTCCTGCTAAGGAATTGGCACGATTACAACCCACATTGCATACCCGCAGAGATACGAATGAAACCGATTTAGTAATTTGGGTAAGGGTTGATGAATTCATCCCATGGTTCAAACCTTTTGTAGTTAATTAGGAGGCAATGTGAGTATTAGATTGATGTCCGATGTTTGGCGAACCGAACTGCCTACAGTTGAGAAAATGGTGTTGCTTGTAATTGCAGACCACGCAAATGATGAAGGTACGCAGGCTTATCCGTCACAAGCAACAATGGCATCAAAGGCATCAATCTCAATCAGGACTGTTCAAAGGGCTGTGAATACATTGTGCGCACAGGGCTATATCAGGATGTTCAAACATGCTGGTGGTTCTGCTGATTGCAGAGAGGACCGTAGGCCGCATTTGTATCAAATCAATGTTGCAAAATTACGGGGCGACAGTGTGACGCGGCGTACCGATGACGCAAACGGGGCGACAATGACGACATCTACGGGGCGACAATCACGCCCTATGAACCATCCTTTAGAACCATCCATAGAACCATCACATCAAACTGCGTTTGATGAATTCTGGTTGAGGTATCCAAGGAAGGTTGGAAAGCAAGCCGCAATAAAAGCATTTGCAAAAGCAATCAAGACCGTAGAACCAAATGTAATTATTGAAGGCGCAGAGCGTTATGCCAATGACCCTAATCGTGTAGATGCTTTTACTGCTCACCCAACCACATGGCTCAATGCGGGGCGTTGGAATGATGACCCGCTACCAGAGCGAATACTCACCGGCGATGAAAAGCGCGCAAAAGAATTACAGATATCAGAGGAACGCCGCCGCCGCGAGATAGAGGAAACATTACGGTGGCAAGAAGAATTGGCAGAGAGTAAGAAAAAGGCTGTGCCAATGCCGGAGGAAATCAAGAAACTATTACGCTCCTTTTGATTACATAACTGTTACACTTTTCCGTAATAGTTATTGTAATAGGAGGAACAATGACGCTAAAGAAACTTACGCCAGACAAAGTTATGTGCGGTGATGAAATCATCATCAACAACAATGTCGGCAAAGTGAAATACATTGATGGTCCAGACACTCATGGAACCTATGACATTCACATGATTGATAAATCTGGAAAAGAACACATTGAAATTGTTGCAGGAGTAGTTACAATTTCTTTGTGATAAATTTTTTTGTAGATGGCTTGCCTGTGCCGCAAGGTTCAATGAAAGTCATTCACGGAAGAATTATTCATAACAAAGGCTCAGAGTTAGCCGCATGGCGTTCAGCCATCGCATTAACAGCGCGCAACAAAGGCGCAAGACCTCATACCGATGCAGTTGCGATTGAGATGACCTTCTACATGCCCAAGCCCAGAACTGTGAAGCGGGCAGAACCATCGGTAGCCCCGGACCTTGATAAATTGATTAGGGCGGTCCTAGACGGCCTAACAGCCATTGCATATAGGGATGATGGGCAAGTGACCTCAATCGTGGCTCAGAAGGCCTATGGAGAGCGTATAGGGGTAGATATTCGGGTAGGCTCACGCGCAGTAGAACAAATGTTCTAATAAAAATTTTGTCATAAATGTTGCAACTTTTTCAAAATTTGTAATACACTTCTGTCATCGGGTCAGAAAGACCCCCAGACATGGAGGCAGTATGAAGAAGGCAACAGGCAACAAAAAAGGCCAAGAAGCGTTCAAAATTTTACAAGAATGGCGCAAATATGAAGTTCCTGAATTAATAACTTCTTATGAGGCTTACCATTTAACTGGCGGAATTATTGGAAAACCCGCATCAACATCACCAATGCGTTTGATTGAGGTAGCAGTCAGATATGCAAAGAAAGGCGGCTCAGTCAAAGACTGGTCAAAATTGCAATAAATTTTTACAAAAATACTTGCAATTCTTCCCCATTTCCCCAATAATTACACCAACGGGCCAGAAGGCCCCAAACATGGAGGCAACAAATGACAGCAGTAGTAACAGCAACAACCGAAACAAAAAAAGAATATCGCCGCTTTCATCACTGGCAAGAAGTAAAAAATCTTGCGGATGCAGTAGGCGTTCCGTATTACAAGAAGTCAGACCGTTTTCGTGACCGTGGTATTGGTTTTGAAAAACCCGGTACATGGAACAAATATGACGGTGGCGTGTTCACCAAAATCATGATTCGTGGCAACTCAGGAATTGGTTGGAACGAAAGTGAATGGGTAAGAAGCCGCATCAACACCATGGCTTTAGAAAACTTGAAATTAAAGTTGGAACTATGGGCGCTGAAGAATGGTGTCACATACGAACTACATATTGATAACAAAGATTACTGGAATTCATACCTACGCATTGAGGAGGCAAACTAATGAGATTTGTTTGTGTTTTCTGCACTGCGACAAAAACTCAATCAGTGTTCCCAAACACACCTATGAGTGCGCAACAACGCATTATGCAAGGCATTATGGTCTGCAACGACCATGTAACAACCGCAAAAAACAAATTACAAGAGCAAGGCATCTACCAAGTGGAGGCAAACTAATCATGGCAACAATGTTCAAGATAAAGAAAGATGGCGAAATTATCGCTCAGGCTTGTAACCCAAACATGGCGGCTTACATCGCCTTGAGTTACAACGCGGAAGTAAGTTGGGATAACAAAACAACCGTTTGGAATCCCAAAAAGGAACGGCGCGGATGGTTACACATGACTGCCAAAGCAGTTGATGAATTGGCTGTAATTATTGTAGAGCGCGTCAATGAATATGAGCGTAATTTGCATGAGCGTAGATTGCGCAAGTATGAAAAGGACCGCGAAGAAAATCCTGCAATGCGCGAGTTCTACAACAACATGATTGCAAGCCACGGCACAGCATTTCAACTATAGGAGGCGATATGACCAAGGAACAATATCTACACGCGATTGACCAACAGGTTCAACTGCGGCGCGAAGCCATCATAGCAATGGCTGAAATAACAAAAACAAATTACACAGAAATGGCATTGTTAGAGCAAGCGCAAATTGCCGCAAATGCATTTCACAAAACGCGAACACTTAGGGCGCAAATGAAAAGTGCATTTCCAAATCCATGCACATGTACCTGCGACCAACACAGACAGGAGGCATAACAATGCATAAAGGCACTTATGTAAGTTACCGCGAAAGCAAGGATGGCAAGTTTTATATGTATGGGTATTACCCAACAGGCCATTCAGTGCAAAGATATGACATAGGCCGAATCACGCAATCTGGTTCGGAAGTAATTGAAACCATCAGGGGCTACAGCAAGGCTCTGCAATTCTTCAAACAATTACAAACATCGGAGGCAAACCAATGATGACATGGCAGAAAACAGCAGGCGGAGAAGTGTTTGCAGTTTGTAATGCTTGTGGTCGTGCTTACAACATGGCTAGTGAATGGGATGTAGCAAATTTAGATTGGCATGAGTGCCAGAAGGAGGCAAACTAATGACTACACCAGCAAAAGATTGTGGACTATGCAGAGGCAAGGGCCACATCATTTACACAGATGACGATTCGTACAGCATTGAACCATGCGATTGCACCATTCCAGTGGAGGTGAAATTGTGACCAGCAAAATGCCCCCAAGCGGCAAAACCAAATTCAAGATAGAACTTGAGGTTGAGTATGACCGTTTTGTAATCCCAGAAGGCAAAACCAAATCCATGGTCAATGGGATGCAACGCGAACAGGCTCAGTGGGCCATAGAAGATGCACTCAAGATTGCAGGCTTTAATCCAGTCACCCGCAACATCTACAAGGTGCGGGCATGAGTGGCTTTGACAATCTTGAAGAAGATAGGCCGCGTTGTATCTGGTGTGGCTCCTTTGGTGGCTACGCAAACAGGCTTATGATTCACATGGCAGAAAACAGATTGGACACATTGATTGCAGAGTGCGATTGGTGTTGGTCCAATGATTACTACCGAAAGAAGGCGGCAAATGGCAAAGGCAACTAGAACTTGGAGGCTGACACGCAGGGGGCGTTTTGTTGTAGCGCTCGCAATCCTGTTGTTGGTTTCTTGGTTATTCAACATTACAACTCCTGATGAGTGCAAAGTGCCAGTTGGCGAAATGTCACAGTTCTGTATTGATTTCTTGTATCCGTGAAACGAAAGGAAGGCAAATGAAAAAAGTTATTTTTGCGGCGGCGTTGTTATTGATAACGCCAACAGCAATAGCAAATGAAATACCGGGAACACGCGTTGCTGGTCAAGGCGCAGTTTGCGGCGAAGGTGAAGGTAAAGCGGTTGAAGTAAATGCAACTACAAAACAAGAATCATCCTATTGCTTCAAGCGTGAAGTAATTATTATTCCAACACCGACACCCACGCCAACCCCTACACCAACCCCTACACCAACTACAACGGCGACTGTAGAACCAAGCCCAACACCAACAGAAACAACTCAAACAAATGAATCCACATCAACAGCGCCAACAGAATCAGATAACACTCAAAATCAAGTTGAAAGTTCTGATTCCAGTACCGCAACGGTGAGTCCTACCCCGACACCAACGCCAACTCCAACTCCTACGCCAACCCCAACCTTGCCAGCACTGCCAGAAACTCCAGAACGGAGCAATGTTGTAGAGGTCAATGCCACTACAAATGTTACGGTTGTGCGCGAAGAAACTATTGAAGAATGGTTGGGCCGCATTTTGGCAGGCTGGAATGATTGGTACAAAGCATTAGAACTCTGGTTTGCATCTTGGTGGCAATAAATGGAA
>Ga0129333_10003262_pt1 | contig 15150 bp, 12 predicted proteins | sample CPB6_08_DNA_FD_94474 | JGI IMG/M metagenome (GOLD analysis project Ga0129333, IMG submission 94474) | Freshwater to marine salinity gradient microbial communities from Chesapeake Bay, USA - CPBay_Sum_0.6_0.8_DNA | ecosystem: Environmental > Aquatic > Marine > Coastal | place: USA: Chesapeake...
AAGTGGATTAGTAATTACAAAAGGACAAGAACGTTGTCTTTATGTTTTTCCAAGTAGCGAATTTGCTCGCATTACAGATCAATTAAAACAAGCGCCATTAACTGCAAAATCAGCGCGCGATTACATGCGCGTCATGTTCGCAGGTGCACACGATGAAATTCCTGACAAACAAGGTCGCGTAATGATTCCAACTGGTCTTCGCGAATATGCAGCGCTTGAAAGAGATTGCGTTGTGATTGGTGCAAATACTCGAGTTGAAATTTGGGATAGCAAATCTTGGAAGAGCTATTTGAAAGATCGTGAAAAGGGATTCGCTGAAGTTTCCGAGGAGGTGTTCCCGGGATTGTTCTAATTCTTTAGGCCCTCTTCTGTGGCCACCGCCGACCTTCAGCGAGCGACGCCCCTTCCCCGGCGCCGCTCAACCCCCCAAAGATCCGTCGGCCGGCGGTGACCAGAGCAGAGGGACGTTAAGAGGAAGCGAGAGGGAGCAAAAGAGATGAAGGAGGGGAAGATGATTCACACACCAGTAATGCTGGAACGTTGCGTTGCACTTCTTACTCCATCAATTGAACGAAGCTCATCTCCGATAGTTGTTGATGCCACCCTCGGGATGGGCGGTCACTCAGAAGCATTGTTGGAGCGCTTTCCTCGGCTACGAATTGTTGGTCTAGATCGCGACAAAGAGGCGATTGCAATTGCGTCCAATCGCCTTGAGAGATTCGCCAAGCGCATCAATGTTGTTCATGCCGTTTACGACGAGATTGCTGAAGTCTTGAGCGAACTTGGAATATCTGGCGTGGATGGCATCCTCTTTGATCTAGGTGTCTCTTCACTTCAGTTAGATCAGGTAGAACGCGGTTTTTCCTATGCACATACCGCCCCGCTTGATATGCGCATGGATAACTCAACTGGAATGACAGCAGCGGATGTACTCGAAAATTACGAGAAGAGCCAATTAATTCGGATTTTAAAGGTTTACGGCGAGGAAAGATTTGCAAGTCGAATCGCTGAGAACATCATTAAGGCTCGCACTGCGGGAAGTTTAAGAACAACTACCGATCTTGCTGATCTAGTTAAAGCGAGCATTCCAGCGCCAGCTCGTCGCCTTGGGGGAAACCCAGCTAAGCGAACCTTCCAAGCAATTCGCATCGAAGTAAATCAGGAGATTGAGATCTTGAAGCGGGCGCTACCTAAAGCACTTGGCGCAACAAAAGTTGGTGGCCGCTTAGTAGTCATGTCATTTCAATCACTGGAAGACAAGATTGTTAAAGAGGTCTTTCAAGAGGCAAGTGAATCCAAGAGTCCAAGAGAACTACCCGTTGAAATCGAAAGCCTAAAGGCCAAGTTTGAATTGGTGTTTCGTGGAAGTGAGAAAGCAAGTGAAGAAGAGATAAAAGAGAATTCCCGTGCGCAATCCGTCCGGTTACGTGCGATTGAGCGGGTGGCGAGCTAATGGCGCTATCTGCTCTCGCACCGGCCGTATCGAAGTCACGCAAGCTAGTAGCGCAACGCTCTGCTCGCGCCGTATTAAGGCTTGTTCCAGAACTTCGCCCGGTTCCAGGGGAGCAGGCGAGTGATCGACTTTTTTATGGGTTAATCGGCTTCATTCTTGCATTAGGGCTTCTTGGTTTGCTTGGCATAAACATCTTGCTAGGAAATGATGCAGTACGAATCAAAGAGTTAAAGCTAGAGGCGATTTCAATAAATGAAGCGCGCGAAGAGGCGCTACGAGAGGTCGCGCTAATCTCAACTCCCGAGAATTTGGCAGAGCGAGCAGTAAATCTAGGGATGATTCCAAGCTCCACCCCAAGATTCCTTGATCTTTCAGAGCCAACAATTACCAAAGCCGAGCAGGTGAAACCTTAGATGCCACATGATGCGCTAGTAGGCCGGAGAATCAATTACCTGGTGGCTATTTCCCTAGTGCTAATCGCGGTTTTTTCGATCCGATTGATCGATGTCCAAGCAGTAAGAGCGGCTGGCTATGCAAGCTTTGCTGACAACGAGTTAACCAAGCGCTCAATAATCATGGCGCCTAGAGGGGCAATCACTGATATCAACGGTGTCGAATTCGCACGAAGCGTCTTCTCGTACCGGATTTTGGTCGATCAGGCGATTGTCGATTATCCAAAGAAGTTAGCTGGGTTAGCCGCTCCAATCCTTGATATGGATGAGGATTCACTTGCGCAACAACTAGTTGGAGATCGAAGGTATGTAGTAATTGCAAAGAGCGTCAAGCCAAGTGTTTGGCGCGCCCTTGAGAAGGCGATTGATGATTACAACGCTGAAATCATCAAGACCGAGGGCGGTATGCAAAAGCGCCTATTTGGATTCTTTGCCGAGCGAATTTATGCCCGTGAATATCCGGAAGGTGAACTCGGCGCAGCAGTTGTGGGGTTTGTGAATCAAGCCGGAGAAGGTGCTGCTGGCCTTGAGTACAGCATGAATTCAACCCTCGCGGGAGTGAACGGCGAATACACATACTCAAATGCAGGTGGAACCATCATTCCAGGAACACAGAAAATCACCGCAGAAGAACGCCGTGGCAACACAATTCGATTGACGATCGACCGCGATGTTCAGTGGGTGGCACAAGAGTCAATTCGCAAAGCAGTAGTGAAAGCAAAGGCGCTCTCTGGAACCGTGATTGTTATGGATCCTGCGACGGGACAAATCATCGCTCATGCTTCATACCCTTCATTTACTCCAGGTGAGACTCAAGGCGTAGATCCTTATCATTGGAAAAATCCTTCAGTACAAGAGGTATATGAGCCAGGTTCGACCGGAAAGGTGATCACCTTCGCTGCGGCAATCGAAGAGGGAAAGATTGAGCCCGAGTCGATCTTGCGTGTTCCATATAAATTGAAGCGCTCCACAAAGGTCTTTAAAGATCATGATCCCCATCCACTTCTAAAGCTCACACTCTCTGGTGCGCTGGCAACTTCGAGCAATACCGCGGCTATCAAAGTCGGGGAGATGATTTCAAATGAGAAGTTGTATTCCTATCTCAAAAAGTTTGGTGTATCTGTAAAGACTGGCTCGGGCCTTCCAGGTGAGGAAGCGGGCAAATTACTTGAAGTTAAGGATTGGTCTGGAACTACTGCTCCAACTGTAGCTTTCGGTCAGGGCTATTCACTCACCGCTATGCAGGCAACTTCCATATTTGCAACGATTGCAAATGATGGTGTGAAGGTGACACCAACTCTCATTGCCGGACATAGCGATGCATCAGGTCGCTATACCCCTGCCGATAAGCAAAGTTCGCAGCGAGTGATTAGCAAAGAGACTGCTGTAAAGATGCGTTTGATGATGGAGAGCGTGGTCTCATCTGCAGGTACCGCTGCTGGCGCCGCCATCACTGGATATCGTGTGGCTGGTAAGACGGGGACTGCGCGTCGAATTAACGATACCTGCGGTTGCTATCGCGGATACACAGCATCATTCATTGGATTTGCACCAGCTGATGCTCCCGAATATGTCGTTAGCGTGACAATCCAAGATCCTAAAGGTGTTTATTACGGCGGCTACCTCGGTGGACCGGTCTTTAAAGAAGTGATGAGTTTTGTACTTAAAGATCAACAAATACCTCCAACTGCAAAAGCTAAGTCTCTCTATGCCCATGACGAAAAATCTCTAGCAAAGAAGTTGGCCGCGCTGAACCCATGAGCCGACCAAAGAAGTTCAAAGAGCGCAGCCTTTCTGAGTTATCGGAGCTCTTTGGGGTCGAGCTAAGAAACCCAGAAGATAGAAGTGTTCGTATTAGTGGCGTCTGCAGCGATTCACGTTTAATAAATCCCGGTGATCTATTTTTTGCGTTGCCTGGCGAGAAGAACCATGGCATCGCATTCCTTAAGGCTGCGTTAGAGCGAGGCGCGAAGGCGGTGATTACCGATTCGCAAGGTGCAGATTCTTCCTCCCAAATCTCGCCTTCGACCCCCCTGTTGGTAACTCCGAAGCCACGCTCCATCTGCGGCGATGTTTCAAGTTGGTTCTATGGCGAACCGAGTAAATCACTCTTTATTGCTGGCATTACTGGAACAAATGGAAAAACCACAACCACTTTCATACTGGATCAGATTTGGAGGGCTGCTGGCTTTAATTCAGGGCTAATCGGAACGATTGGAATCAAGTTCGCAGGGCATGAAATAGCCGCGACTCATACGACTCCGGAGAGCGATGAATTACAACGCATATTTGCTTGTATGAAAGAAGCGGCGGTAGGCAAGGTCGCGATGGAAGTTAGCAGTCATGCTCTCCACCAAGAGCGCGTGGCTTCGACACATTTCAAAGTAGCAGGCTTCACAAATCTCACTCAGGATCATCTTGATTACCACCTCACCATGGAGAACTACTTTGCGGCCAAGCGAAAACTATTCACTTATGGTTTGGCCGAGTTAGGAATTGTCTGTATAGATAGTGACTATGGAAGACGGCTATACGAAGATATTTCGATCCCGAAGCGTTCATACTCAACAACGGGGAAAGCGGATTGGTACTTTGAGCGTGTAGATCAGAACTCAACAGGATATGAGTTATTGATTCGTGGAACCGATGGTATTTCTATCGAAAATCAATTTAATCTTATTGGCCGGCACAATCTTGAAAACCTACTTCTTGCAATCGCAGTCGCACATGAAAGCGGTGTTGATCCATTAGTTATTGCCGAGTCGCTTCCTTCCCTAGTTGGTGCGCCGGGTCGACTAGAGCGAGTAAAGAGCGAGAAATTTATAGCCCTTGTCGACTATGCCCATACTCCAGATGCAGTGACTCGAGCCCTTGCTGCCGTAAAAGATAAAGGAAAGCGGATCATCGCAGTTCTTGGATGCGGTGGTGATCGTGATGCCTCAAAGCGCCCCTTGATGGGAGTAGCGCTAAATGAGGGCGCAGATATTCCTATCTTCACCAGCGACAATCCCAGAAGCGAGAATCCCGAGAAGATCATTCTTGATATGACATCTTCACTTGAAATGAAAGGCAGAGCTGAAGTTATTGTCGATCGCAAGGCTGCGATTCAAAGGGCTGTTGAACTAGCGATGCCCGGCGATTTGATCTTGGTTCTCGGCAAAGGCCATGAGACGGGGCAGGAGATAAACGGCGTTAAAGTTCCTTTCAGCGACCGGGATGCACTCCAAAGTGCGATTGAGGCGCGTAAATGATTAAGACCCCCGCGCTAAAAATTGCCGAGATTATGGGTGGAAGATTTCAAGGCGATGCCTCTCTTGAGATATCTGGTGATTTTGTATTCGACTCTCGGCTAGCTTCTAAAGGCTCGGTATTCATCGCGCTCAAGGGGGAGCAGCGCGATGGTCATGATTTTGTAACTTCCGCTATAGCAAATGGCGCTGCACTTTCGATTGTCACAAAAGAAATTTCTGGTAACCAGATCATCGTTAAAGATGTCCTCGAAGCAATCGCTCGTCTAGCAAGGTATCTCCGAGGTGAGTTAACGCAGCTAAAAGTTGTCGCTATTACCGGCTCTCAAGGTAAGACCACTACAAAAGATATGTTGAACTCGATTCTTTCCGAACATGGCGAAACAATCGCACCAGTCGGCTCTTACAACAATGAGATTGGCGTGCCGATAACTTTGCTCCGGTGCAATGAGAATACAAAGTTCGTGATTCTTGAGATGGGGGCGCGACATGAAGGTGATATCGCTCGCTTAACAGAGTTAGCTTCACCTGATGTTGGAGTTGTATTAAAAGTAGGTACCGCACATCTGGGTGAATTCGGTTCGCGTGAAGCAATCGCTCGTACTAAAGGTGAACTAATCCGCGGACTTAAGGCAAGTGCCGTAGCAATCCTTGGTACTTATGATGAATTCACACCGAAGATGGCTGATTCACTTCTCAACAGAAAACTTACCTTTGGTGAGAGCTCTACCTGCTCGGTACGAGCGGCAGACATTGAGATTCATGGTGGGTTTCCAGCCTTCGATCTTGTGACTCCTGAGGGTAGGGAGCATGTTGAACTGCAAGTTCTCGGTATGCATCAAATCTCAAATGCTCTCGCTGCTGCGGCTGCTGCAATAGCTCTTGGTGTTTCGACAAGGGAAATAGCAGCTGCGCTCTCAACACATCAGAGTGTGAGTAAGTGGCGGATGGAGCTGCTCGAACTTGATGGCTTAACTCTCATAAATGATTCTTACAACGCCAACCCAGAGAGTATGGCAGCAGCGCTGAAGACCTTGACACTTCTGACTCAAGAGCGTGGTGGAAACTCATGGGCATTCTTAGGAAAGATGCATGAGCTGGGTAAAGATTCGGAGCAAATGCATCGCGAAGTTGGAGTTTTAGCCGAAGAGCTAGGAATTGACCACCTAATCGCAATTGGCCAACGAGATCTAATTGAAGGCGTGACGGGTAAAACAACTACTCATTTTTTCGAAGCTCCCGAAAAGGCGCTCGAGATTCTCAAGGAGTTGACTCCTGGGGATGTAGTTTTGGTCAAGGCTTCTCGTGCAGAACATCTGGAAGTGATTGCCGAAAAGATCAAGGAATTCTGGCAAGGGCGCATGGAAGAGGAGATGTCGTGAGAGGTATTTTGATCGGCGGAGCAATCGCCTTCCTACTGAGTTTCATTCTCACCCCGGCATTCATCAAGTTTCTTGCGCGCAAAGGATATGGACAGCAGATTCGAGATGATGGACCACAGACACATCATGTAAAACGCGGCACTCCTACGATGGGCGGCGCGGTGTTAATTTTTGCTGCACTTCTCGGTTATTTCTCCTCGCACTTAGCAACAAACGTTCCAGTAACTACCTCAGCACTGCTTGTAATTGGATTGATTATTGGACTAGGAGCAGTTGGTTTTCTTGATGATTGGTTGAAGGTGGTCAAACAGCGCTCCCTCGGCCTTAGAGCTCGAGAGAAACTACTCGGGCAGGCAATTGTTGCGGGTACATTCGGATTTCTTGCCACAAAGTTCCCTGACGAAGTTGGAAATACTCCGCTCTCGCTCTATTTATCTACCGTACGCGATACGACTATCAAGCTTGGCTTAGTTATTGTAATTATCTGGGCGATCATCCTTGTGCTCGGAACTAGTAATGGCGTGAACTTAACTGATGGACTAGATGGCCTAGCAACGGGCGCAGCCATTATGTCTTTTCTCGCCTTCGTCCTTATTGGCGTCTGGAAGTTTGGACAACGCTGCGAAATAGTTGTCACAAATTGCTATAACGCCCGCGACCCACTCGATATGGCAGTTTTAGCCGCATCACTTGCCGGGGCATGCGCCGGCTTCCTGTGGTGGAATGCTTCACCAGCTCGCATCTTTATGGGAGATACCGGCTCACTAGCTCTTGGTGGCGCACTAGCTGGCCTCGCTATGACGCTTCGCACCGAGTTACTTCTAATACCAATCGGCGGACTCTTTGTCATCATCACTTTATCGGTAATCATCCAGACTACTTACTTCAAGATTTCTGGGGGCAAACGGGTCTTTAAGATGGCTCCGCTACAACATCACTTCGAATTGCTTGGATGGGGCGAAGTAACAATCGTAATCAGATTCTGGATCATTGCTGGACTCTGTGTGGCAGCCGGCCTTGGACTCTTCTACGCCCAATGGGTGGTTGCATAAAGTGAGTTTCCTCGCCTCACTTAAAGGAAAAAAATGCCTGGTGTTTGGTGCCGGAGTTACTGGTTCATCGGTCATACGATTCTTAAGTGACCACGGCGCAGAAGCACTCCTGGTCGATGAGAAACTTGAATCTGGTGCGCTAAAGGATTTCGCAACAATTGACTTAAATTCAATCGAATTGGCGGTTGTATCTCCGGGCTGGAAGCTTGATCATCCTTTGATAAAAATCGCCCGCGATAGAGGCATGGAGCTGCTATCGGAAATTGATCTTGCATGGCGAGTAAAGAGTGAACTTAAGCCTTCCCAGAGATGGCTCGCCCTAACAGGGACAAATGGGAAGACAACTACGGTCCAAATGACAGAGGCGATGCTCTTGGAAAGCGGATTTCGCGCCCGCTCATGTGGCAATGTAGGCGATCCAGTCATTGAGATAGTCACAAACTCAGATGCCGACATTTTGATTTTGGAACTCTCATCATTTCAACTTAGTTGGAGCAGAGAGGCGCGCTTTTATGCCAGCGCAATCTTAAATATCGCCGACGACCACATCGATTGGCATGGGAGTTTCGATGCCTACGCCGATGCCAAATTTTCGATCTCTGAGATGAGCGAGATTCTGATTTCAAATATCGACGATCCGGTGGTAGCCGAGCGCTCAAGAGCAGTTAAATCTCGTTTGGTCTCATTCACCCTACAGAGCCCAAAACCCCATCAAATAGGCCTAGTTGAGAATCTTGTAGTTGACCGGACTTTTGTAAGTGGCGATGCCGAAGTTCTCTTTGAATTAGAAGAGATTAAACCGGCAGTCCCACATAATCTTCTAAATGCGATGGCCGCCGCTGCGCTTGCTAGGAGCGTTGGCGCAACTCCAGAGGGCATCTCCTTGGCGCTTTCGAATTTCAAACTTGATCATCATCGCCTTGAAATTGTTTTGGTCAAAGATGGGATTACTTGGATCGATGATTCAAAGGCTACCAACCCACATGCTGCATTGGCCGCAATTCGCTCGCAACTTCGTTCCATATGGATAGCAGGCGGACTTGCTAAGGGAGCGAATGTCGAAGACCTAGTTAAGGAAGCTGCAGGACGAATCAAGTTTGCAATTTTGATTGGTACGGATGCCAATTTAATTGCCCAAGCGCTTAAGAGTCATGCACCAATGATCGAGTTTTACTTGGTAAATCCCGAGCTTCGTGGGATGGAATTGATGCGAGAGGTAGTCCGGATAGCCAAGATAAAAGCTCTTGAGGGTGACACGGTCTTGCTAGCTCCGGCCTGTGCTTCGATGGATCAATTCAAGAACTATGCCGAGCGCGGAGATTTCTTCGCCACCGCAGTAAAGGAACTAGTAAATGGCAAATAGAACAGCGCTCTTCGCCCGCCCCGCTTCGGCCTATTACCTAATACTCGGATCGGTATCAATCCTTTCAGCTCTTGGATTAGTGATGGTTCTGAGCGCTAGCTCGGTGAAAGCCTTGAGCGAATCTGGAAATTCATTTGCGATTGTTATGCGCCAGGCGCTCTTTCTTCTTATCTCTGGGGTGCTGGCATGGCTGGCGATGAATCTGAAAGAGAGTCTCTGGTTGCCACAAGCGCGGATCGCAATCTTTGTGGCGGCGATTTTCTTGGTTCTTCCGCAGATCCCAGGATTGGGTAAAGAAGTTGGTGGCAACAGAAACTGGATCGCAATCGGAAGTTTTTCAATCCAGCCTAGTGAATTTGCAAAATTGGGCTTGATTCTCTGGTGCGCCTATAGATTAAGAATTCACGATAAGCGAATGATTGAAAGTGGTTCTAGCAACCCACTGCCCCTGGTTGCGCCTGGCATGGGAATAGTGCTTGCACTTGTCATGTGGGGCGATGACTTAGGAACTGCAGCTGTGATTGCCGGAATCGTTGGTGGGATTCTCTTTGTAGCCGGAATGCAGGCGCGCTACTTTGCAACGCTCACCGCACTGGGAGTAGTTGGCTTAGCTGCATTCGTTTTCACAAGCCCAAATAGATTAAGTCGATTCTCAGCTTTTTGGGATCCGTTCTCAGAGGAGAATTACAAGAGCGCAGGCTGGCAACAAGCGCACAGCATCCTAGGTCTTGCATCAGGTGGACCGCTTGGAACTGGGTTGGGCTCAAGTAAGCAGAAGTGGGGAAATCTTCCCGAAGCACATACTGATTTCATTTTCTCGGTAATTGGCGAAGAGCTGGGTCTGCTGGGAACGCTGACAGTATTGGTTCTATACGCGATTTTGATTCTTGGGATCTTCCGAGTGGCACTAAGAGCGCGCAATAACTTCGATCGTTATGTGACTGCAGGAATTGGTTGTTGGATTGCAGTTCAGGTCATTATGAATATCGGAACTGTCATTAGCGTCATGCCGGTAGTGGGTGTGACTTTGCCATTCATCTCTTACGGTGGCTCTTCGCTCTTGGCTACATTTATAGCCATTGGATATGTTCTTGGGGTCTTGCGCCGGGACCCAGAAATCGCTGCCGAGTTAAAGGCGCGTAAGGTGGCAAGAAGCGCGAGAGGATAGAGCCATGGTGCGGCGCATAATCCTTGCCGGTGGTGGCACTGCTGGTCATATCGAGCCTGCGCTAGCTGTCGCTGATTCGTTGCGCAAAATGCAGCCCGAGTTAGAACTTGAATTCTTAGGCACCGCAAGTGGCTTAGAGAGATTGCTGGTCCCACAACGCGGATATGTTTTAAGGACGATACCCAAGGTAGCTATGCCCAGAAAACTCTCGCCCGGAGCACTTCTCTTCCCATTTAGATTGATTGGCAGCGTATTTAAAGCGCGCAGAATAATTAAGGGCTCAGATCTCTTGATTGGATTTGGTGGTTATGTAAGCGCAACTGCTTACCTAGCCGCGCTTTTAGCTAATGTAAAAATTGCGATTCATGAAGCAAATGCAAGGCCGGGGTGGGCAAATCGATTGGGCCGACGCTTTGCAAAATTAGTGGCGGTAAATTTCGAGAACGTTAGAGCGGATTGGCCTGGTGCAATCCTGACCGGAATGCCAATTCGCAAAGCAATCACTGAGGTAGCAAACCTCACCGAATCAGAGCGGGTAAAGTTTCGCGAGCTTCATGCCACTAGTTGGGGATTTGATCCAATGAGGCCGATTGTTGCTATTTTCGGTGGCTCGCAAGGCTCCGCTCAGATAAATGAGGCAGTTGCAAATTACCAAATCAATCCCGATAGCGATATTCAGATTCTGCATGCTGTTGGAAGTAATAATGCGCTCCCACAAGCGACGAAGAATTACCTACCCGTGCCCTACTTTCATGACATGGCCGCGGTATACGGAGCTGCCGATCTCATGATCTCAAGAAGTGGCGCCGTCACCTGTTCAGAATTAATGACGGTCGCAAGGTTCGCTCTGCTAGTTCCGTTGGCTCATGGCAACGGTGAGCAGAGTGAGAATGCGAAGGAATTGGTGGATCAAGGTCGGGCGGTATTGGTCTCTGATCAGGAATTTAGCGGTAAGTGGCTAGCCGAGAATCTAAAGCGAGTGGTTGAGCTAGCTCGTTCAAAGAAACTCATCAGTAGTGATCTACATTTTGGCGCCGCAGATCGAATTGCCGAATTGGCCCTGGAATCAATTGAGTCAAAGCCAAAAGAGGGTGGCCGAGCGCGATGAACTGGCAGAAGTTGAGAGTCCATTTCGTTGGTATTGGCGGCTCAGGCATGAGTGGAATCGCAAAGGTAATGGCGGCGCGCGGCGCTGTTATTTCAGGTAGCGACTTACATGAATCTTCAACTCTTGAGGGGTTAAGAGCTATGGGGATGAAAATCTTTGTGGGACATGATGCCTCCAACATTGTGGGCGCGGCTCTACTGGTCCGATCTAGTGCGATTGCTGATTCCAATATCGAATTGATGGCAGCGCGAAGTAGCGGAATAGAGATTCTTGAGCGGGCCGAGGCATTAAGTCGCCTCCTAGTTGGCAAGACTTCCGTTGCGGTCGCCGGAACACATGGCAAAACAACTACAACTTCAATGTTGACGGTGGCTTTACAAAGTTGTGGTCTTGATCCCTCTTTTTCAATTGGGGCCTCAGTGCGAAATTTTGGAACAAATGCTCATCATGGTTCAGGAGAGATTTTTGTCGTTGAAGCTGATGAATCTGATGGCTCCTTTACTAACTATCGCCCCAATGCTGCGATTATCACCAATATCGAGTTAGACCATGTCGATAATTTCAAGGATCTTGCGAGTATTGATTCACTCTTTGAAGACTTTATGAGGACCATCAGGGATGAACTAGTTATCTGCAGTGATGATCCCGGTGCGCTTCGATTGATTGGCAAGGCGAAGAACTCAGGCCCCAATCTCATTACTTATGGAACTATCGGTGATCCAGATTTACTAATTGATCGGATCTATCTGGGCGCCCGCGAATCAAAGGCGCGCCTGGTATTTCGTGGCCGAGTCTGGGGTGAGTTGGAACTCATGATTCCGGGTCGACATAACTTATTAAATGCCGCCGCTGCAATCGCTATGGGCCATCAGCTAGGCGCCCCTCATCTAGAACTTATGGCTGGCCTATCCAAGTTCACTGGGGCGCGGCGAAGGTTTGAGATTCGAGGAAGTGCAAGAGGTGTAACCGTGATAGATGACTACGGACATCATCCAACAGAAGTACGCGCCACTCTTGATACGGCTCGTAATTTCGCTGGCTCCGGACGGGTAATAGTTATCTTTCAGCCCCATCGCTTCTCAAGAACGGCAGCATTTGCAAATGAGTTCGCAGCTGAATTAGTAAGAGCCGATCACACTTATTTACTTGAGATTTACGCCGCTAGTGAGAGTTCGATTCCGGGGATAACTTCGGGAGTAATCGCAGCCAAGATGCCCAAGGAGCGCGTTACTTATGAACCTTCAATGCCAGAGGTGATTTCCAAAGTCATCAAGAATGCCGAGTCAGGAGATGTAATTCTTACTCTCGGAGCTGGCGATGTTAGCTCGCTAGCTCCGCTAATCGTTGAAAATCTATGAAGCGGATTTCAATACTTCTCAGTGCACTTTTGATAGTGGGCGCTTCCTATCTTCTAGGGTGGACTGATCTTCTGCCAGTTAAGAAGATAACTATCGATGAAAAAAACGAAGCAATAGTTAAGGAGCTAAAAGAGAAGTTATCTGAAGGAGTAAATCCCATAGTCCTAGGAGAGCCCATCGCAAGAGTGGATAGGAGAGAAGTTGCTCTTAGACTTCGAGAGTTGATATGGGTCGAGAATGTAGATGTAAAACGAAATTTCATTTCCGGTGAAGTGATAATTTCGGTAGCGCCTCGCTCGGCTCTAGCCCAGCTCGATTCAAAGTGGAGCGCTAACCCATCAGATGACTCATTCCTCGGTTCAAACCTTGAGATTTTCTACGTCCCAAGAAGTGAGGTCGCCAAGGCGGCCCAGAGTGGGGATATAGATTGGTTATCCCTGCCGACCCTGCTTCTTGGATCGGATGAGCTGGCCCTCAAGCAAGATGTTAAGACTCTGATCGCTTCAATCCAAGAGTTTGGAGGAGAGGTCAAGAACATCGCGGCGCCAAGTAGGCAAGAGCTCCGCTCAATCGTCCGTATAAGTGAGCGCGATTTGGATATTTCATGGGGAAGTGTCAATGAACTCTCACTGAAGTTCGAAGTTATGAGTCGATTACTGGAGCTTAAGGCGAATAAGAATGTAAAGCGGATTGATTTGAGCTCTCCAACTTCACCGATTGTTTCAAATAACGCAAAATAATTTCATTTTTATATTTCTAAATCTCACTCCGAATTCTCTCGTGTCGGTGTTTGCTAGTACATGGCTACCCGCCTACTTTTGCGCGCACACTTCGGGGAAACCCTAAGTCTAAAGTTGAGAATTAGGGTTAAAAGAGAGGCTTATCGTGGCAACACCACAGAATTATTTAGCAGTAATAAAAGTAGTTGGTATCGGTGGCGGCGGCGTAAATGCTGTCAATCGAATGATCGATGCAGGTTTGAAAGGCGTCGAGTTCATTGCCATAAATACTGATGCACAAGCGCTTCTCATGAGTGATGCTGATGTGAAATTAGATATCGGTAGAAAGTTAACGCGTGGACTTGGAGCAGGTGCGAACCCAGAAGTTGGAAAACAAGCCGCTATTGATCACACCGAAGAGATTCAAGAAGTTCTACGAGGATCAGATATGGTCTTCATTACCGCTGGCGAAGGTGGCGGAACTGGAACTGGTGGCGCTCCAGTAGTTGCAAAGATTGCTAAAGAACTTGGCGCACTAACTGTCGGTGTTGTAACTCGACCATTTAATTTTGAAGGAAAGCGCCGCGCTACTCAAGCGGAAATAGGTATCGAAGAACTGCGAAGCGAAGTTGATACTTTAATTGTGATTCCAAATGAGCGCTTACTCTCAATTTCAGATCGCTCGATCTCAGCGCCGGAAGCATTCAAGACCGCTGATCAAGTTTTGCTATCCGGTGTTCAGGGCATTACTGACCTGATCACGACCCCTGGACTCATCAATCTTGATTTCGCAGATGTGAAGAGTGTTATGGATGGTGCGGGCTCAGCTCTGATGGGAATTGGTTCTGCGCGTGGAGAAGCGCGGGCTACTAGAGCTGCTGAACTTGCCATCTCATCTCCGTTACTTGAGGCCTCTATCGAAGGCGCCCACGGAGTCCTGCTTTCAATCGCAGGCGGATCAGATCTTGGTCTCTTTGAAATTAGCGAGGCAGCTAGCTTGGTCGCGAAGTGTGCACATCCAGATGCCAACATAATCTTCGGAACGGTTATAGATGACTCTCTCGGAGATGAAGTTCGCGTCACCGTTATCGCCGCAGGCTTTGATGGCGGAGCACCCAAGCGAGTTTCGGTTCCAGTCATCTCAACCCAGGGCTTAAATGGTCAAGCTGATCCAATTCCAGCTAATGATCCGATTCAAGTTGCGATAGCAAACCCAGATGAGAAGCCGCGACGTCGAATAACTTTTGAGGAGTTAGTTGCCCAGGACGATATCGACGTCCCAGATTTCATGAAGTAGGGATGCCCCAAACTCTTTTCACCTCTCGTAACGGAGGAGTGAGCGCTGCCCCATTTGACTCAATGAATTTAGCGCTTCATGTTGGAGATGACCCAAAAGCAGTTAGCGTAAATCGAGCTTTGCTGGCAAAGCAGATAGGCATTAGCTCTGATCAGCTCTATTTTATGAATCAAGTTCATGGCCGAAACGTCGCTGTTATTGATGAGTATTCAAATAGTTTGAATGAACCTACGGCCGATGCCTTATTCACTAGATCAAAAGGTAAAGCACTTGCTGTTTTAGTTGCTGATTGCACTCCTTTACTTTTGAAATCAGAGAGGGCAATCGCAGCCGTTCACATCGGCCGAAGAGGTCTAGTTGCAAATGTATTGGAGGCAACGCTTCGACACTTTGATGAGAGTGGAGTAAGCAGGAATGAAATCAGCGCTGAGCTCGGACCTTCTATATGTGGTGATTGCTATGAAGTTGACCCTAAAATTTATACAGAGGTAGTTGCAAAGACTCCAAGAGCGGCTACCACAATAGAAAGTCATTGTTTAGATATCTCTAG
>Ga0129333_10003263_pt1 | contig 15149 bp, 22 predicted proteins | sample CPB6_08_DNA_FD_94474 | JGI IMG/M metagenome (GOLD analysis project Ga0129333, IMG submission 94474) | Freshwater to marine salinity gradient microbial communities from Chesapeake Bay, USA - CPBay_Sum_0.6_0.8_DNA | ecosystem: Environmental > Aquatic > Marine > Coastal | place: USA: Chesapeake...
GTTATTAAGACAGGTGGATCTAAATTAACCAAAACTAAATTACCACCAAAAATGGACCCTGCTTTAAAAGCAGTTAAGGATATGGTTAAAAAGCAGTATGGTGCTGGTTCTTTAATGGGTACTCCAGAGCAGAGGTACGCTTCTGCTGCAAGAAAAGCAGAACTGAAAAGAAACCCACCACAAAAACCAAAACCAAGAGATCCATTCCCAGGAGACGTTTATTCCAAAAGTGATTTTGGAATTCGTGGATACAGATCTGGTGACTGAGGACACTTTTTAAACTGGCACATGGGGGGTTGTGAACCCCCCTTTTTCATGTATTATTGATCTGTTGAGACAACTCACTCAAACCAATGCCCCGCAAACTTATTATGTCTGACGATCAAATTTTTGCCGATCTTCAAAAAACCTACGGCAACCACATCACATCTGCTGACATTCGAGCATACTGCTCTATGAATGATGTTTCTTATCCTACCGTAACCCGCCGTCTTGAGGACTTTAAGGTTGGTCATGGTAAGTGGAATCTTGAAGTGACTCAAGAACGTGTTGAAGAGATTGAACGTTCTTACCAAGCACCTGCTGCTCTACCTGCATTGGAACAGAATCTTATTCCTACAAAAGATGATACTTTCGTCAAGTTTGGTAACTTTTCTGATCTTAAAAAAATTATCCAGTCCCGTCTCTTTTACCCTACGTTCATTACGGGTCTTTCGGGTAATGGTAAAACGTTCTCGGTTGAACAAGCATGTGCCCAACTTGATCGAGAACTGATTCGTGTCAATATCACTATCGAAACTGATGAAGATGATCTGATTGGTGGTTTCCGTCTTGTCAATGGCGAAACCGTATGGCACAACGGTCCTGTTATCGAAGCATTGGAGCGTGGCGCTATTCTACTGCTTGATGAAGTTGATCTGGCATCCAATAAGATTCTGTGTCTCCAATCTATTCTGGAAGGCAAAGGAGTGTTCCTGAAGAAGATTGGTCGGTATATTCAACCCACTGCTGGTTTCAATGTGATTGCTACTGCAAATACGAAAGGTAAGGGTTCGGATGATGGTCGCTTTATTGGCACTAATGTTCTGAATGAAGCATTCTTAGAACGTTTCTGTGTCACTTTTGAGCAGGATTATCCCAACTCCCAAACTGAAGTTAAAATTCTAAACAAGATTGCACAATCCCTTAACGTTGATGATCTTGAATTTTGTCAACGACTTGCTGATTGGGCAGACAGCATTCGTAAAACCTTCTTTGATGGTGGTGTTGATGAAATTATCTCTACTCGTCGTCTGACGCACATTATTCGTGCATACAGTATCTTCGGAAATCGCATGAAGGCAATTCAAGTTTGCACAAATCGTTTTGATGATGAAACGAAACAGGCATTCATGCAATTGTATGCTGCCTTTGATTCTACTGTTGACACTGAAGAAAATATCTGATATGATTGAGGAAGGTTATTATACCTTCCTCTTTTTATGATTGAATCGACCTTTACTATTACTATGACTGAACCAATTAATCACCTCTGGAAATATAACGAAGATAAAATCCTGAAAGATGTTCAGGACTATGTGACCAGCACCTATCACGGTCATTACTGTGGAGATGAAGATGGTTACAATGATATTCAAACTATTGACTTGATGGCAGCGAAGAAACTTGCCGCTGGATTTTGTCAGGCGAATATCCTTAAGTATGGTAGTCGCTATGGTGATAAAGATGGACGCAATAAGCGTGACTTGATGAAAGTAATTCATTATGCTATGCTTCTACTCCATTTTGACGGTCATTATTCTAGGAAGGATAATGGTCTTACCGAATTTCGCTGATTATGAAACTGAGAGAACCAATGAAATTTTCTGACAAAACTTTTAACATCCTTAAAAACTTTTCTACTATCAATCAATCTCTTCTTTTTCGTAAAGGTAATGTGATTCGTACCATGTCGGTGATGAAGAATATTCTTGCCGAGGCAGTGATTGATGAAGAACTGCCGAAGGAATTTGGGATCTATGAACTAAATCAATTTCTCAATGGCATGATTCTCCACGGAGACCGAGATGCTGAACTTGATTTCTCAAATGATTCTTATGTTGTAATCAAAGATGTAAACGGAAATAAGACCAAGTACTATTATTCAAATCCTAGTGTAATTGTTAGTCCTCCTGATAAGGCAATGGAACTTCCTAGTCAGGACATTTGCTTCTGCCTTGACTCTACTGAACTTCAACGACTTCAGAAAGCAGCATCAGTTTATTCAGTTCCAGATCTTTGTGCAGTTGGCGATGGTTCTAGGATTAAGTTAATTGCAACTGACAAAGAAAATAAAACCTCAAACGAATATTCAATTGATGTTGGAGAAACTGATAAAGTATTTTCTATGAATTACAAAGTAGAAAACATCAAAATTATTCCTGGAAAATATGATGTAGTTATTTCTAAGAAAGGTATTTCTAAGTTTACAAATAGTAGTTTGAATATTGTTTATTATATTGCACTAGAACCTGATTCTTCTTTTGAGGAATGAATTACAAAGTAAAATACAAACTTCCAGGAGATCCTAGGTATTTGTATTTGGTTGTAGAAGCGAGCAATCAAGCACAAGCAAAAAAGATTGCTCAGGCACAAATTCCATCTGCTATAATCGTTGGAGGTCCTCAACAAATTTAATTATGAATCGTGATGAATTCCTGTGGGTTGAAAAGTATCGACCCAAAACAATTGAAGAATGTATTCTCCCAGAGAATATCAAAAAAACATTTAAAGAATTTATTGATAAGGGAGAGATTCCAAATCTCCTTCTTGCTGGTCCTCCAGGGATTGGTAAGACAACAGTTGCTAAAGCACTGTGTAATGAACTCAACGTAGATTTTTATGTCATCAATGGATCCGACGAAGGTAGATTCCTCGATACTGTCAGAAATCATGCGAAAAACTTCGCTTCCACCGTATCGCTTACGTCAACTGCTAAACACAAAGTCATCATCATTGATGAGGCAGATAACACAACCCACGATGTACAACTCCTCCTACGGGCGTTTACTGAGGAGTTTAGTGGTAACTGCAGATTTATCTTCACCTGTAACTACAAAAACAAAATCATTCAACCGCTACATTCCCGTTGCTCCAGCGTGGAATTTTCCATCAAGGGAAAGAACAAACCACTCATCGCTTCCCAATTCTTTAACCGACTTCGGGAAGTATTGGTTGGAGAAAACGTTGAATTCGATGAAAGAGTCCTAGTAGAATTAATCAACAATTATTTTCCAGATTGGCGTAGGGTTCTTAATGAATGTCAAAGATATGCTTCTGGTGGAAAGATTGATTCTGGAATACTTGTAGAATTCTCTGAGGTAAACATAAATGATCTCATTAAATGTCTCAAAACTAAAAACTTCACAGAAGTCAGAAAGTGGGTTGTCAATAATCTGGATAATGATGCTAACGTCATTCTTCGCAGGATTTATGATTGCCTTTACACCAACCTACTACCAGCTTCCATTCCTGCTGCTGTACTTATTATTGCTAAGTATCAATATCAAAGTGCCTTCGTGGTTGATCAGGAAATTAACCTTCTGGCGGCGCTAACTGAAATTATGGTGGAGTGTGAGTTCAAATGAACCCTTATAAAATCGATTACAAAACCTTGAAAGAAGTTGCAGTAAAAACAACTCCTGAGAATGTGAGAGAGGCAAATGAGGCACTATTCCGTGCTAAAATGACTCTCCCTGCCGCCGCAAAGCATTGTGGTATGACGCAGAAGGAAATGAAACTTACTTTCTTTGAGTATTTGAAATATAATAAACCTGATTATGAAGAGAATTAAAAAAGATTGGAAAGCATATTGTAGGACATCTTTCAACGCACTCAAATCCAATATTAACGAATGGGGTAAATCAGAATTTTATAGACCCATTACTAGAATCTATTACATCAATGTCTTTGATTGTGGTCTGTCTAATTTTAGTGGACTTGTGAGTGAACGAGCATTGGAAAATAAACTTGGTGGTAAAAAGGTAGTTTATGATCACTGCCTCTCCCCACAGTTTATTGGTCGAATGATCATGGACAATCCTGATAAGTATCTAACAGAATACTCTGCATTTGAAAAAATATTTTGGGATTCTTGCAAAACCGTCATGGTAACACAAGATGAAAACTTTGCTTTGGCAGCACTTACCGAAAATAATGGTGAGGAATACAAAGTTCATGTTCCTACAAACAAAAAATATAATCACTTAGGTATCAATCTTTTCTTTCGACCACAAAAGAAAGGTCGCTGGACCGAAACAGTTCCCTTGGATACAAACATCATCGAAACTCCAGAGGATCTGCTAGAATATGAAAAACGTTTTCTAGTTTGATTATGTTGAGTCCTGAAAATGCTGTTTGGGCAGCAGACCAGTTTATACAATATTATTCTCAATTCAATCGTATTGATGATTATCTTCGCTTTGTTAAGAGAAGTAGATTGAGTAATGCTGCTGGAAAGTTGTTTGGTCCTGAAGATGATATCTTTTCAAACTTTGATATCCATCCAAACGACATGAAATTTTCTATTCATGAAGTTGATACAAGTCCAAAACCAAAATCCAAATATAATCAAGATCTATACTCTGAGATTCTTAATCTGACTGCATCTAATGCAATTGAAGAAGCAATCCCAGGAAGGACTATGAAGTGGATTGTAACCGAAGATACTACAGACAAAATCATTGGCGTAGTAAGATTTGGATCACCTACAATCAATTCAAAACCAAGGAATGAATACTTTGGGGAAGTTTTACCTCTTTGTGTCATCAATAAAGAGTTTGTGATGGGATTTAATATCGTTCCAGTTCAACCTTTTGGTTACAATTATCTCGGTGGAAAACTTTTAGCACTATTAGCATCTTCAAATGAACTCAAACGACAATTTGATGCAAAGTATGGAACTGATCTTCATTACTTTGAAACAACTTCACTATACGGTACAACAAAAGGAGTATCCATGTATGATGGTCTTAAACCTTATATTAGACACATAGGTGATACTGAAAGTAAATTTCTTCCACTGTTTCACGATGATTATTTTCGTGAAATGTTTTGGTGGTTTAATAACAATGCCAATGGTGGAGAGCGATTAATTTCTGCTGATAAGTCATCCAAGAAATTGAAGATTCAAGTCAAGATGATTTCAATCATCATAAAGTCACTTCAGGATACTTCAAAACTACATGAGTTTAAACAATGCATTGAACATGCAAAATCCCTTACTGAAAAGAAACGGTATTATATTTCTGAGTTTGGGTATGAACCTGAAGATGTAATTGCTTGGTGGAAAGTTAAAGCATCAAAACGATATGAAAAGTTAAAGAGTGAAGATCGATTGAGAACTGAACTCGAACTTTGGGAACTTGGAAAAGACCTGGAGATTATACGATGAGTTATGAATTAAAAGATTGGTTGGCATCTATTAACCAATCTAAAATCAATATTATGGAACAAGATAGTGATTCTGAAAAATCTTATCCCCCATATATTATTAATAGATGTTTGTCTGGATTCATTGATACTATCATGTATTCAAATGAACTCAATCTAAATGGACATTTGGATAAAAAGTTACAATATGATTTTTATCTAAATAGTATTAGGACCAAGAAGAGATTCTCTCCTTGGATACGAAAAGAAGAAATCAAAGACCTTGAAGTAGTTAAATCTTACTATGGTTATAGTAACGAGAAAGCAAAGCAAGCTTTGAAAATTCTAAATAAGGAACAAATAGAACACATCAAATCTAAACTTGATATTGGAGGTAAGAAATGAGCGTCGTTACTGAACCTGAAGTGAATTGGTCGCAAGATCAAATGATACAGGTAATTTTGAATGAACCCGATGACTTTCTAAAAGTTCGTGAAACATTGACTCGAATTGGAGTTGCTTCTCGTAAAGAAAAAAAACTGTATCAATCCTGCCATATTCTTCACAAGCAGGGTAAATACTACATTGTACACTTTAAGGAACTGTTTGCTCTGGATGGCAAACATGCAAACCTGACTGTGAATGATGTTCAGCGTAGAAATAGAATCACTCAGTTGATTGCTGATTGGGGTTTGATCACTGTAGTTGATCCAAATCTCATTAGTGATATTGCACCACTTAATCAAATTAAAGTTCTTTCCTTTAAGGATAAGGATGACTGGATTCTAGAAACCAAGTATAACATTGGTAAAAAGAAAAGGGATGTTGATGAATAAATAAGTATGAGACCTTTCGTGCGGTCTCTACGAAAGTCGGAACACCCTAAAAAGAGGTTCGGTTTTTACCGTTCCTCTTTTTTTCGTTTTATGGTTAAATAGTATTGGATGCCTTCGGGGTCCACAAAACACAAACTCGCTTTTAAAGGAGCTACCATAATGACTAACCTTACTAGGTATACTACTGCAGATCTGCCTACTCTTCTGGACAAGATCACCCGCAATAGTATTGGAATGGATGAATATTTTGATCGTCTGTTTAATCTTCATGAAACTACATCAAATTACCCACCTTATAACCTTATTCAGGTAAATAATGTTGAATCCCATTTAGAAATTGCTCTTGCTGGATTTAAGAAGGAGGAAGTTCATGCGTACACGGAGTATGGAAAACTTTTTGTCGAAGGACAAAAATCTGATGTCGAATCGGACAAAACGTTTATCCACAAGGGACTGGCTCAGAGAAGTTTTAAACGAGCGTGGACTTTATCCGACGACACAGAAGTACGCGAAGTCACCTTCGAAGACGGACTTTTACGGATCGTACTTGGGAAAGTAATACCAGAACATCATCAACGTAAAGATTATCTATAAATATATTTGAATATCGTCGGCGCAGGGAGAGGATGGTCAGAATCATCCATCTCCCTTTTTCATAAATAAAAATAAAAGGGCAAATGAAAACTTTTCATCAATTTGTAGAGGCAGTCATTGAATATAAAATGGCGAAAGCGAATCCTAAATTGGGATTGCCTAAAGGAAAAGCATTTTCAAAAAGATCTTCATCCAGTGCTGGTGGTAACGGCAATGGCAATGGTGATGGAGGAAATGGGGAATGAATTTACAAGAGTTTGTAGATAGAAAACTCACATTTAAATACCACAATCAATTAAATCCTAAATTTTGGTCTAATGACAAATTGGATTCAAAAGTTAGGATAAGGTTAATTCAAATTGCAAGAGAATGGGCAAGATTTGCAAGCATCCCAGAATCTGCAATACGAGATATTATTTTTGTTGGTGGAAATGCTAACTATAATTACACAGAATTTTCAGACATAGATCTCCATTTGGTTGTAAATAAAAGTGCTCTACCAGATTGTCCAGATCTTATTGATGAATTTTTAAAGGATAAAAAACAATTGTGGTCTTTGACTCACGACATTAAAATATATGGACATGATGTTGAACTTTATGCTGAAGAGGAAGGTTTAAAAAGACCAGCAAATCAGGGAGTATATTCTGTAAAGTTTAATACATGGTTGGTTAAACCAACAAGAATGTCGCAGGACATCGATAGGACCTTGCTAAAGGGCAAAACTCGTGCTATGATGGATAAGATTGACTTCCTCATTCAAAACAAGTCCAATGACCTAGACGAGTTTAAAAAACTTAAAGAAAAAATCAGGGACATGCGTTCGTCTGCAATTCGTAAAGGGGGAGAATTTTCTGTGGAAAACCTCGTATTTAAAGAATTGAGAAACAATGGATACCTTGATAAATTATCAAACTACATCACAAAAATTCAAGACAAAAGTTTATCATTAGAAAGTTATGTCCATTAAAATTGCAATGCTCCAATCGGGTGAAGACGTAATTGGAGATTTGAAAGAAGTTGTATCTGTAAATACTGATACTGTTGTTGGATACAGATTGGATAGACCATTCATTGTAAAAATTTCAGAACCTGAAGTTTTAGTCGAAAGTGAAAGGTCTTCTATCTCAGTCCTGTTTTATCCTTGGGCACCACTTTCTTCTGATAAAGAATTTTTCATTCCAAAAGAATGGGTAGTTACCATTTATAATACACACACTGAAATCATAAATTCTTATTTGGAGAAACGAGATGGATTACGAAATGATCGACATGACGGAACAGTTGGAAGAGGAGACGGAGCAGAAAGTAATCAAGTGTATCTTGCTGAAGAATCATGATTGGATGATTGCTGAGGTTGAGGAAGTTCGAGTTGATTATGAATTGAACATCCCCAACTGCAAATTGATTAACCCATATGTAATCGAGAAAGTATATAACTATAAAGATTCTCCAATAAAAGAAATTCCTTGGGATGAAAGACCCCAAGTTTCTATAGAGAATACAAACATCGATTACAAGTTTGAAATCTATCCTTGGCAAGAGTATACTAATGATCAAGAGATCTTGATTTTTTCGGAATACCTTGTTACAATAGTAGAACCCAAACCAGAACTTCTGGAAGCGTACCTTAAAGCAACGGAGTGATTACTTTTGCGATTTTACACTAATGTTCAGATGGTCGGTGACGACTTTCTAGTTCGTGGATATGACAATGGAAGACACTTCATTGATCGGGAAAAATATTCTCCGACATTGTATGTCCCATCAAATAAAAAAAGTAAATACAAAACCCTAGAGGGACAGTACGTTGAACCAATTCAACCTGGCGGTGTAAAGGAATGCCGTGAGTTTTATAAAAAGTATGAGGATGTTGAAAATTTTACCATCTATGGTAATAATAGATACATCTATCAATATATCTCTGACAAATACCCAGAAGATGAAATTGAGTTTGATCTAACTAAAATTAAACTTGTAACCATTGACATCGAGGTTGCTTCTGAAAATGGATTCCCTACAGTTAAGGAATGCGTGGAGGAAATTCTTGCAGTTACAATTCAAGATTATGGAACTAAAAAAATCTATACCTGGGGTATTGGGCAGTTTGTAAATACCGATCCTAATATTCAGTACTTTGAATGTTGGGATGAAAAGGAATTGCTGACCAAGTTGTTGGCATGGTGGGAAGACAATCCTCCAGAGGTAATTACTGGATGGAACTGCACACTGTACGATATCCCATACTTGGTGGGCAGATTCGAAAAGGTTCTCAGTACAAGGGACATGAAAAGAATCTCCCCTTGGAAACTTGTTACTCAAGATGAAGTGATGTTCCGAGGTCAAACTCATACTGTGTGTGATATTGGTGGAATTACAGTTCTTGACTATCTTGATCTATACAAGAAGTTCACTTATACAACTCAAGAAAGATATTCTCTTGATCACATTGCCTTTGTTGAACTTGGTGAGAAAAAACTGGATCACACTGAGTATGATACCTTTAAGGAATTTTATACAAACGACTGGCAAAAATTTGTAGAATATAACATCAAAGACGTACAACTTGTTGATCGTCTTGAAAATAAAATGAAACTCATTGAACTTGCAATTACCATGGCATTTGATGCTAAGGTTAATTTCACTGATGTGTTTTATCAAGTTCGTACATGGGATTCTATCATCTATAACTATTTGAAAAAGAGAAACATTGTTATTCCTCCTAAAGAGGATGCAAGTAAAGATGATAAGTACGAAGGTGCCTATGTAAAAGAACCAGTTCCTGGATTGTATAATTGGGTTGTGAGTTTTGACCTTAACTCACTTTATCCACACTTGATTATGCAATACAACATTAGTCCAGAAACTTTGATCAATAGAAAGTATCGTGGAATTAGTGTGGAAAAGGTTCTTAATGAATCGTTTGTATATGACCTGGATGAGGACTATTCAGTATGCCCCAATGGTGCTATGTACCGAAAGGATATCTATGGATTTCTTCCACAACTCATGCAAGCAAAATATGACGAGCGAGTTAATTGGAAGAAACTTCAACTTGCTACCGAACAGCAGTATGAAAAAACTAAAGATGAATCTCTGAAGAATACTATTGCTAAGGCAAAGATCTTTCAGATGGCAAAAAAGATTCAACTTAACTCTGCTTATGGTGCTGTTGGAAACCAGTATTTTAGATATTATAAACTGGAAAATGCAGAAGCAATTACCACGTCTGGACAAGTTTCCATTCGCTGGATTGAAAAGAAACTTAATCAATACCTAAACAAAATTTTAAAGACGGAGGATAAAGATTATGTCATTGCTTCTGATACTGATTCTGTTTATCTGTGTCTGGATGATCTGGTTGAAAAGGTATTCCAAGGAAGAGAGAAAACTACTGAGGGCATTGTTTCGTTCCTTGATAAGATCTGTAAGGTGGAATTTGAAAAGTATATTGAAGGTTCTTATCAAGAATTGGCAGAATACTTGAATGCTTATCAACAAAAAATGCAGATGAAACGAGAGTGTATTGCTGATCGTGGAATCTGGCTTGCCAAGAAACGATACATTCTTAATGTATATGATAGTGAGGGCGTTCGCTATGCCGAACCCAAATTGAAAATGATGGGAATTGAAGCAGTTAAATCTTCTACACCTGCATCTTGCCGACAGATGATTAAAGATGCACTTAAACTTATTATGATTGGATCCGAAAGTGATATGATCAAATATGTTTCTAAGTGTAAAACTGACTTTAAAAATCTTACAGTAGAGGAAATCTCATTTCCAAGAAGCGTTACTGATATTTTAAAATGGAAAAGCACAAGCACCATTTACAAAAAGGCAACACCGATCCATGTTCGTGGAGCACTTCTCTACAATTATTACGTCAAGAAAAACAAACTTGACAAAAAGTACGCTTTGATTAATAATGGAGAGAAGATCAAATATTGCTATTTGAAAAAACCAAATCCAATTCATGAGAACATATTTTCCTTCATCCAAAACTTTCCTAGGGAAGTTGGAGTTGAGAAATATGTTGATTATGATTTACAATTTGAGAAGTCGTTTTTGGATCCCCTCAAATCTATTCTAAATTGTATTGGATGGGAATGCGAAGAACGCGCAACACTTGAATCATTTTTTGTATAGGAGAATTATGGACTTTCTTAAAGACATTGTAAAAGAAATTGGAGATGACTACACTAAACTCGCTTCAGATATTGACGAAACTGAAACTTACGTTGACACTGGTTCGTACATTTTTAATGCACTGGTTTCAGGTAGCATATTTGGTGGTGTATCTGGGAATAAGATTACTGCTATTGCTGGAGAATCTAGTACTGGAAAAACTTTCTTCAGCCTCGCCGTGGTTAAGAATTTTCTTGATACCAATCCCGATGGTTATTGTCTCTATTTTGATACTGAAGCCGCTATCAATAAATCACTTCTAGAAAGTCGTGGTATTGATCTGGATCGTCTTGTAGTCGTTAACGTTGTTACTGTAGAAGAGTTTCGTGTTAAGGCACTTAAAGCAGTAGATATTTACCTTAAAAAACCCGTAGAAGAACGCAAACCATGCATGTTTGTATTGGACTCATTGGGTATGCTTTCTACTGAGAAGGAAATTACTGATGCACTTAATGATAAACAGGTTCGTGATATGACTAAATCGCAACTTGTAAAAGGTGCTTTCCGTATGCTTACTCTCAAGTTGGGTCAGGCAAACATTCCAATGATTGTTACCAACCACACTTATGACGTTATCGGTGCTTATGTTCCTACAAAGGAGATGGGTGGTGGCAGTGGTCTGAAGTATGCTGCTTCTACTATCATCTATCTTTCTAAGAAAAAGGAAAAAGATGGTACAGATATTGTAGGAAATATCATCAAGGCAAAAACTGCTAAATCTCGTCTGAGTAAAGAGAATCAAGATGTTGAGGTTCGTCTTTATTATGATGAGCGAGGTCTGGATCGTTATTATGGTCTGCTTGAACTTGGAGAATCTGGTGGACTGTGGAAAAACGTAGCAGGTCGGTATGAAATTAATGGTAAGAAAATCTATGGCAAAGAGATTCTGAAGAACCCAGAAGTTTATTTTACGGAAGAAATCATGAAGAAGCTTGACCAAATCGCCAAGATGGAGTACAGTTATGGAACCGTAGAACTGGAGGACAATGGAGAGGATTGAAACTACAATTTTATCCAACTTAATTTACAATGAGGAATATTGTAGAAAGGTCCTTCCATTTTTAAAATCTGAATATTATAATGAAAAAAGTGAAAGAGTAATCTTCGAAACAATATGTGAATTTGTTGTAAAGTATGGTAAGATGATCACCAAAGAAGTTCTGTTTATTGAACTTGATAACCGACGTGATCTTTCAGAATCTGAAATTTCTGAAGCGAATACAATAGTAACCAACATCACTGACAACGCATCTGATCATCAGTGGTTGCTCAATACTACTGAGAAGTGGTGTCGTGATCGTGCCATCTATTTGGCACTAATGGAATCGATTCAGATCGCTGATGATGAAGATGGTAAAAAGAATCGTGATGCTATCCCACATATTTTAAGTGAAGCACTTTCGGTTTCTTTTGATCATAATATCGGACATGACTACATAAAAGATTATGAGTCAAGATTCGAGTTCTATCATAAAGATGAAGAAAAAATTCCTTTCGATTTGGAACTCTTCAACAAGATTACAAAGGGTGGTCTTCCTAATAAAACTCTTAACGTTGCTCTTGCAGGCACTGGTGTGGGCAAATCTTTGTTTATGTGTCATCTTGCCAGTTCTATTCTATTACAGAATAAGAACGTTTTGTATATTACGTTGGAGATGTCTGAAGAAAAGATTGCGGAACGTATTGACGCAAATCTTTTGAATGTCAATATTCAATCATTGATGGATTTGACTCGCAATGACTTCGAAACGAAGATGATAAAACTCTCAAAGAAAACCCAGGGGAAACTTATCATCAAAGAATATCCAACAGCATCTGCACATGCTGGACATTTCAAGTCACTCTTAAATGAACTATCTCTTAAGAAGTCATTTAAACCAGATATTATCTTTGTGGATTATTTGAATATTTGTGCATCTTCAAGATATAAAGGCACCGCTGTAAATTCATATACTTATGTGAAAGCGATTGCTGAAGAACTTAGGGGTCTTGCCGTTGAGCATAATGTTCCCATCGTTTCTGCCACACAAACAACTAGATCTGGATATGGAAATTCTGACGTTGATCTCACAGACACTTCAGAGTCCTTTGGACTTCCTGCTACTGCAGACCTTATGTTTGCTTTAATTAGTTCTGAAGAGTTGGAAAACCTTGGTCAGATTATGGTTAAACAACTTAAGAACCGATACAACGATCCCACTTCATACAAAAGATTCGTAGTGGGTATTGACAGATCAAAGATGAAACTGTATGATGTAGACCAGTCCGCCCAATCTGACATACTTGACAGTGGGCAGGATGATGAGTATAATAAAGATTCAAAGACAACAAAAAAATCGTTTGAAGGGTTTAAATTCTAATGACAAAAATTATTGATTCTACCAAATATATTGAATTTGTTCGCCAAACTACAAGTCCTGCTAGTTCGGATTTTGCACATCTTCTTTCTCGAATGACCGAACTTGAAACCGTTGAGGATGCAGATGTTCCTCGTCTTTTGACTGCTGCTCTGGGCATGTCTGCTGAAGCGGGTGAATTTACTGAGGTTGTTAAAAAGATTATCCTTCAAGGAAAACCTTATAACGAAGACAATGTATTTCATCTGAAACGAGAACTTGGAGACATTTGTTGGTATATTGCTCAGGCATGTATGGCACTTGATACTAACTTTGAGGAAGTTCTTCAGATGAATTTTGAAAAACTGAGTGCTCGTTATCCTGAAGGTACATTTGATGTTTATCGTTCGGAAAACCGTGTGGAGGGAGATCTGTGAGTAAAAAACAAGTAACGATTAAGATTGATAAAGAATCTGCTAGTGATGTATTTGACGCCTTAGAACAAAGTCAAAAAGGACATAGTTTTGACTTTCCAACTCAACGAATCAAAAACATTCGAGAAGTTATGATTGCAATCTCTTCACAACTTTTTGAATAAATATTATATCTGTAATTGTTTCCCCATCTAAATAGTATGGGGATTTCTTTTTTTACTATGGACTTAAAAAAGGAAGAAATCATGTACTATATCATGTACTTAGATAAAAAAATCAAAACATCTAAGACAAAAGAGTTGAAAGAGAAGTATACAGAACAAAGAAACGCTTTACTAAAAATACTTGTTAAAATAAAATGAAAAGTTTTTCACAATTCATTTCAGAAGCAAGACAGACGAACATTGTAGAAGAGAATGAAGATTCGTCTAATCTGACTCCAGAACAGATTCGTGAAGAATATCTTGCTGGAAATATATTTAAAGAAGGAACACTAGTTCAAAAGATTGATACTGAAGAAATAGGAACTGTAACTAGAAGAGGTGCAAACCATTTAATATGTGTCACTGAAGAAGGCAATATGTTTAGGGCATGGATTACCGACGTAAGAGAAGTGTTTGAAGTTGGTACTTGTGACTACAGAAAACATGCTCAAGAATACACTCCAGGACAACCAGTTAAAAAATTTTCGGGTAAGATTAAAATAAAATCATCTTATAAATAACAATAGTATAAAGTTTTTATCTGGTTAACCATGTCTAATCCCTGGGCGGAAGTATATAAAGATTTTAGATCAGAACTTCTTGGAGAAGAAGATCTTCAAGAGAGAAGAAGATTGATGGACGTTAAAACTGCTTCTCAGCAGGGTAAGTATGATCTGAAATCTAAAGTTGCTAAGATGAGAGCGGCTGGAAAATCTTCATCTGAAATTCAAGCGTGGGTTGATAATTATCTGAGAAATTCAAAACTTCCTGGTCAGGAAAAAATGAAGATCAGACAAACAGCATTGAATGCTGGGTTTGAACCAGAAGGTGAAATGGTTGATGAAGGTGCAGCAAATTTAATCAGAGCAGGACTTGCTGCTGGTACAGCACTTGCTGGAATGGCAGTTGCTAACAAAGCAAAAGAAGTTGGTGGAAAAATACAACAAAGAAATAAAAAACAAAAACAACAAATAGATCAACTTCTCAATCAAGAAGTTGAAATTGATGGTGATGATATTCAAGAAAAGGCACCTCCAGGTGCTAAGTATGAGCGCATGGTTAAGCACATTAAGAAGGGATATTCTAAAGGTGGTTTAACCAAAAAAGAAAGATCTATTGCATATGCGACTGCTTGGAAAGAAAAAAATA
>Ga0129333_10003264_pt1 | contig 15148 bp, 25 predicted proteins | sample CPB6_08_DNA_FD_94474 | JGI IMG/M metagenome (GOLD analysis project Ga0129333, IMG submission 94474) | Freshwater to marine salinity gradient microbial communities from Chesapeake Bay, USA - CPBay_Sum_0.6_0.8_DNA | ecosystem: Environmental > Aquatic > Marine > Coastal | place: USA: Chesapeake...
GCTTTTTGGGCGATTTCGGCCGAGGAGGTGTCGATTTCGTCCGCGATGCAATAGGAGAGGTTTTGGCCGCGGATGCGGTTGTAGGTCTCGGTGGCGCGGCACAAGAGGGTGACGGTGCCGCCGGGGACGTGGAGCTTGTACTCGGGTTGGGGGGAGACGCGGAAGTCGTAGTCGATGCCGGTGGCGTCGAGGTAGTCGTCGAACGAGCGGACCCAGACGTCGCGGATCATGATGTGCGTGGGCTCGAAGACCGCGGCGACCGTGTTGACGTTGTCGAGGGCGCGGAGGACGGCGAGGGCACACAACGAGTGGGTCTTGCCCGCGCCGAAGCCGGCGACGTAGCCGATGATCTTGCGGTCCGTGCAGTCGACGAACTCGCGCTGGGCGGGGAGGAGGCCGGCGTAGATCCGGTCGCGGATTTGCTCGCGGGTCTCGCGGCAACGCGTGTTGGTGTTGATCGGGGGCTCGAGGCACTTGCCGCCTGGTATCGAGCCGAGGAGAGACACCGAGGGGGCGCAGCTACGTCACTAGGTTACGCGGAGAGGGCGCAGGGTCTTCCCACCACAGGAAAACCCCGCTTTTTAAGGGCCACCACAGCCCCGAGTGCCCCAAGGCACGTAGCCACTATAGCGCATACTTACGCAGTTAGGTAGGGGTAGGGGGTTATTTGCGCTTTTTGGCGGTTTTGGCGGATGCCTTGAAGGCGGCGGCAGGGGAGGGGGTCCGAGGGGAGTCTAGATACCCCTGACGGGAATACGTCGCTGCGTAAGTAGGTAAATGTGGGGGGTTTGGTGTGAGAGGGCCTACCTGCGCCAGTACAGCTGTTCTCCTTTGCCCGGGGGGAGGCGGCTGGACCGTGCCCCCTGTCCAGTGATTTTGGACACTAGAAAGGCGCTGCGCCGCAACGGATCTCAGCCGCGTACCTGTGGTAAAGACAGATACGCGAGTTGGCCAGGATCGCAGGCCCCGTCTGGGGTGTGCGGTGTGAAGAGTGGTTACGCGGACTGCTGCATACGTAGCTAGGTGGCTTATGATTGCATCAGGTCGCAGCCCCCTCCCCCGTTAGGTGAGGGAGTGCAGGCCACACCACCACACCACCACCCTTCCCCCATGGCTACCTATTCCGTCACTTGCTTTCTCGAGTATTCCGATTGCCTGTATTCCGGCTTTCGGCCCGCTCAGCAAGCCTGGCCCTCACGGGTATACGGTGCCGCCGCGCACTGCGCTGATGCTGTAGCGGCTGCCCTTGCCACGTCCGATCCTGACGTGGTGGTGACTCGTGTTGTCTGCGCATCTGGCGAACTGCGCGGCCATCTCCCTGGCGGCCTCGCCGCCTGACGCCATGCGCAACTACCTAACCGCTGCAGCGGCCGCCGCTGTCCTAACCCTCACCAGTTGTGCCGCCGCCGTGATGGTGCCCGCCGCACTCAATAGGGCCCTCGCCCACCACCACTGCGAGGCCGAGGCCGAACTGGCCCACCTAACCCCCGAGCACTGCGAGCACCGCTAACGCAACCGCGTCACACCACACCACCACACCACACCATGGCCACTTACCACTACAGCCCCGAAGCGTGGGTCCTGCAGCAGTACAACCCCGAAGAACTGCGCGATATTGCCGAGCACGGCTGCGCAAACTGCGCACCTAACGGCCTCACCTATTACACCGAAACGGTCGCTTTTTATCGCGAGCACGAACACGAGCTTCTAGACGTCTTGGAAGCTTTCGTTCGGGACTGCTACGGCGAAAAGGCCACGGTCTGGGAAGTATTCGGCAAGGAAGCCGGAACGCTCGAGCAACTGCAAAACGCGCTGGTTTGGGCGTTTGTGGAGCTCGTGGCCCAAAACGCTACGGAGGGCTGAAGATGCAAACCCACGAGCAATGGCAGGCAACGCAAACCCTGACCCCGGTTCCCGGCAAGCCTGGCCGGGTCCGTTATGCGCGCATCCTGCCAGACGGTCGGGAACGCCTCCGCAATCCCGAGAACGGCAAAGCCCTACGTATGGATGGGGATTGCGCAGCGTTCAAGAACCCTGCAAATCCGCTCGAGCCCATTTATCGGCTCTGGTGGCGCGGGGTATGGGTCGACGTTCCCTCCGTCGACGAGCTTATGGGGTGGAGTATCGACGGGATCTGCGAAACGCCTGACGGATCCCGCGTAGAGCCTGACGCCCCAGAAGCCTGGCTGACACTTCTAGGCATCGTCTGACGCAACGGCGTCGCACAACACCACACCACCACACCATGCCTGCCAATCTCACCGCGCTGCGGTTTCATCTCACAGCCCGTAGCGCTAATGGCAAGACGGGCCCTATCCCGGTTACCACTAGCAGCGCCGAAACATGCCCTAGCGCCGCGGTTTGCCCTTTCAAGGGAAACGGCTGCTACGCGGAACGGGGGCCGCTTGCCCTCCACTGGCGCGCAGTTACAGAAGGCCGCCGGGGCGCCCCGTGGGCGCAGTTTCTGCAGGCAATCCGCAACCTGCCCGCCGGGCAGTTGTGGAGACACAATCAGGCGGGCGACCTATGGCGCCCCGGAACTGCCGCCGGGCGCGCTGCCCTTGCGCAACTGACAGAAGCCAACCGGGGCCGGCGCGGGTTCACTTACAGCCACCACAAGCGGACGCCCGCCACGGTTCAAGCGTTCAAGGCCGCCACGGCCCACGGGTTCACTGTGAACGCCAGCTGTCACAGCGAGGGCGAAGCGGACGCGGCCATAGCGGACGGGCTCCGGGCCGTGTTTGTAGTTCCGGCAGATGATCCGCGCACCGCGTGGGAAACCGCCGGCGGCAATCGCGCCATCGTTTGCCCGGCGCAACGGTTTGAAGGGATGACGTGTGCGCGCTGTCAGTTGTGCGCCGCGCGGCCTTCACACGTTGCCATCGTGTTCCGCGCCCATGGCACGGGCCGTAAGGCCGCCGAACGGGCCCTGCAGGGAGTGCAGCCATGATCCGGCCAAAATCACAGCGCCTCACCATCGTTCTTCCCTTTTCGGTGTTGCAGCGACTAAAGGCCACAGCCGACAGCGAGGGGCGGAGCCTCAGCAACCTTGCGTGCTTTTTGCTGGAAGCGGCGCTACGGGGGAGCGATGGGGAACCGAAGCAACGCCTCTGAGCTCACCCGCCGTACAGATGCCGCCGCCGCGTTACTGGCCAGCGGGCTCCCCCGAACGGCAGCCGTAACGCAACTGGCGGAGCGTTACAGGGTCGACCGCCGAACGGCTAGGCGATACGTAGCGGATGCCGCCGCGCTGATCGCCGAGGAAGTGGGGGCGGCTGATCTCACCGCTGCGATGGCCGAGTCGGTGGAACGGCTGAACCGCCTGGCCCACCTAGCGGAATCGCGAGGGAACCTAAACGCCGCGGTCGGCGCAGCCAAAGCCGCCGCGGGAACCCTGGCCGCTATATATCGCGCGGACGTCTTACAAGCTTCCCGCCTGGCCGGCCATGCCGTAGCGGTAGCGGAATCAGCGGAGCCATCAGAGAGGGAACGTCGACGGTATCGGCAAAGCATCCGGGCCCCTGACGCCAGCTGGCCCTTTTGATCCCGCGGCGCCTAAGCGCCGCTTTTTTGTGCGCCCCGCCCGGGGCGCTTTTATGTCCGTTGCGTCCGATTCCGGGGGATCGGCGCGCCAGGGCCAGTCCCACGAAAAGGGGCCACAAGCGGCGAGAGGCTAGGGCCCGTGGGTCACACCGTCCCAGAATCGGGGCCCGTTGCCGGCGATCCTGGCAGGACTGAGGCGACGCTACCCCTAGTGTTAGCTATGCCCTCACCGCTACATGTAGAGCCCCAGATGTAGCGCCAGGGCCGGCCCGGACACTAGGTAGCCCAGGCCCTGGGTGTGCATCAGCAGCCCTACATCGCGTAGGAGCCGTAGCGCTTTGGTAGCGCTAAGCGCTTAGTAGACGACCCTGCCCCTATGGCGACGGCGCGGGAGGCGTAAGCCCTATGAATGGCGAAAATCACTATGAATGGAAAAAACGGCCAATGAATGGCCGTTTGCGCGGGAGACTATGAATGGCCAAAAACCCTGTGGCTTACTGGTTTTTGGGATTTAGGTTGAGCATCTCGGAGATGAGGCGCATAGCGCCGATGGCGTCAGAGCCACGGCCATTCTGAATGCTCATGTCCAGAACTTTCTGCATCGCGCCAACCATTTCTGCGACCTTTTCTCCTCTATCCATTCCGCACAATTCGCGGGCTAATTGTTTGCGGGCTTCGTGTGTACGGCGCTCAACAGTACGACGATCAAGCCCCCACTTTTCCGTCATGGCTAGCCTGATCTGCCACGGTGCTTTGCCGTTGCAAATAAGCTCTGCTGCGAAGTCAACCTGCTCTGCAATCTCCATCGCAGTCCAAGCCAATCGCGTCTGCTTCGGCTTCACCTCCTGAGCTGCAATCTCCTCGCTCATTGGAATTACCTAAACGCTTACGCAAATAGTAGGGGCAGCGTTACCACGAGGTGAAGGCTTGGTCGCTATGAATGGCACCTAGCTGAGTAATTAGGCGCTTTAGGCGCTCTGGGTGAATGCGCTGTACACGAAGGCCATGGCGGCAGCGAGGGATGCGAAGCAGCGAGGGGACGGCGAGGGGCTTTCAGGTGTGGGCGGCATCATCACCGTGTAGCCCTTGGCGGTGGCGTAGCAAGCTGCGGAGAGGGGCCTGGGAGCGCCGAGGGGGCGGGGGTTGTCCATTTTGCGTGTGAGTGGCGCGGGAGGGGTCTAGGGGCCCGTCAAGAGGCCGTTAGCGGGGGCTGGTGGCGTTGGGCTTTGGGCGCGGTCGAAGACGTAGCCGCCGAGGGCGAAGCCGACGATGAATGGGGCTAGCGAGGTGGCCAGGGCCCTACGCAAATTCAAAGTTGACCTCTTCTTCGTCGTAGTCGCCGGAGGGGCCGTAAGTGATGACGTAGAGCCGGGTGCTGAGGGTGTCTTCGTAGTGCTCGTCGATGAGGGAGTCGAGGCGGCTGTGGAGCGCCTCGCCCTCGAGGTTGCCCTCGTAGTGGAAGACCTTGTCGTCCGTGTCGTCGGTGTAACGGAGGACGATGAATGTGCGGTTGACCGGCGTATCCACGACGGCAGTTGCGGTGATGAGGACATGCTGAATCGGACGAGTGATTGCTTTGAAGGTTTGAGCTAGCTGAGTAATTAGGTCGTGGAGGTGGCGGCGGCGGTTATTGGGAAGTGGGTGGCGAAGATGTCGCGGCATTGGAGGGCGATGTTGCGGTGCTCGAGTTGGGTGTCGGGTGCTGTGCGAAGGGCGAGGTAGTGATGCCACGAGCGCACCGTGCCGTGCATGTAGAGCGTTGTGGGTGAACAGAGCGGGAGGATGCGGCGTGCTGTTTCACGGGCCACGCCGGCGGCGAGCATTTCCTCGTAGAGGAGGTGGATGTTGTGCAGCGAGGAGGCGGTGGCGCTGCGGAAGTATTTGGCAACGTCCTCGGGTAGGTCGTCGGTGCTGCTCTGGCGGTTGGTGGCGCCTTGGCGCCTCAGCTCTGGCGCCTGCGGCGCCGAGACAGAGGCGTAGCGAGTGGAGAACTCCTGGAACGAGAACGAGCGGTGCCGCAGGATCTGCGTAGCGATGTCACGCTCCGTTTCGATGCGGACGCAGAGCGACGCCATCTCGAACGGAGACCAGTGGGCGTGGTCGACGAGGTAGCGCAGGAGGCGGGGGGCCGTGGCGCTGTTCTTGGCGTTCGAGGGGTTGGAGACGCGGGCCATCTCGACGATGAGGGCCTCGGCGTCGGGGGTGCTGTGGACGTAAGTGACGGAAGCCATGGCGGTTACGCGATGGGTGGCTTCGAGGAGCAGTGCAGCTGGGGGAGGCGCCAGCGGCGGCCGTCGACGGCGATGGCGTGGACGTGGGGGCAACCCATCCACAGCTCGCCACCGACGACGGTGAACGAGGTGCTGTGGCCGAGGGCGTAGACGACGTCGCCGATGCGGAAGCGCCAGGGGTAGACGAGGCGGTCCTCGGGCTCGGCGGCTTTGCGTCGAGGGGATGTGGGGATGACGGGGGGCATTGCTCGCTGCGCTCGCAAGAGCGCGGGTGGGTGGATGGGTTAGTCCGCGTCTCTGGGCGCTTCGTAGAAGCGGCCAAGGCGGTGGAAGAACTCGGCCTCGTAGTGGGTGAGCTCGGCGCAGCCCAGCTCGTAGACGTCGGGGCCGTGGGTGTGGGGGCGGGCGATCACGAGGAGGGCGCGGGTTGGGCGGACGCCCCAGCAGTGCTCGATCGCCGAGGTGTAGGCGCCGAGTTGGCAGCGGTAGTCCTCGAGGAGGTCGCCGCTGCGTTCGCGCGCTGCGGTCTTCCAATCGAGGAGGGTCAGGGCGGCGGGGGTGTTGCCGTAGGCCGCGTAGCCGAGGCAGTCGAAGGTGCCGCTGAAGCCGGCGGGATGCCAGACGGCGGCCTCGATGGCCACGGCCTCAACGAAGTGGGCCTCGAGCCAGGGCTCGATGTTGCGGAAGTAGCTCCCGTAGAGCGCGTCCGCCACCGCCACTCCGAAGCCCCGCGGCTGGACGCCCTGGATCCAGTGCTCAATGCACGTATGGGTCCAGGTGCCGCGAGTGCGGGCGTCGAGGCTCATGCTCTCGGCGCCGGGGCGGGCGAGCCACTGGCGCAGGTTCTCCTTGCCGGCGCTGGTGGCGCCGAGGATTGTGGTCACCGAGGGCAGGGCGCCCGCGGGGCAGTCGTAGCCGCGACGGTCCGCCCGGCGGCGGGCGTAGCCCTTCATGGGGCCCAGCCCTTCGGGCTGGAGACGAGACGTCCGTGACGCCTGCGAGGGGGTGCTCACAGCAGCACGATCTCGAGGGGTTCGCCGTGGATCAGCTGCCACGTCTTGGCCGCTGCGGCGCAGGCGTCGAGGGCGACCCATTCGTGGGCGTCGTGGGCACTGTGGTCCCACTCGAGCCACTTGCCGCCCCAGCGGTAGGCGTGACAGAAGTATTGGCCGCGGGCGTTCATCAGCCCGTAGCGGGTGCCGCGGGAGGCCGTAGCCACGGGCGAAAGTGCGAAGGATGCGGTCATGAATGGCAACGCGACGGGGTGGCGTAGAGCCACCCCAACGCGGGGTGGCTGTTTCTGGCGGCTTCAGCCGCCAAACGGGTTGCCGTTGGTGAACAGGGCGCCGAGGTCAGCGCCGTTGGCCTCGGCCTCGGCCCAAGCCGCCGCCATGCGTGAAGCGACCGCGCCTTTGGCGCGGGAGGGCTTCATGTCCACCGCGTATTTGGTGTCGGTGCCCTTGCCGCTACGAGTGATCTGGCAGTCCCACTCGGTGAGGTCGGCGTAGTCGGGGTCCTCGGTGAGGCGGGCGAGCTCGCGCAGGATCGTCTTCTGGGTGGGGGCGACGATGCGGATTTCCTCGGCCTCGTAGTCCCACACGAAGAAGGCGGCGAACTGCTTGATGGCGGGGCGGCCGTCGCGGATCGAGAGATGGCCGCCGACGTCCGCTTCCAGTTCCTTGATGATGGCTTCGTCGGGTTCGCCGTGGGTGCGACGAGGGGCGAGGCCGCCCTCGTTTTTCTCAAACCACAGCTCCCAACCGGTGACGGGGGACTCGCTCAGGATGTGGAACCGAGTGGAGCCGCCGTCGGGATCCAGCTTGCTCAGGTTCAAGTAGCCGCCGCCGCTGGTGCGCTCCTTGGTGGCCACCGACGAGGTGAACTCTTTCTCGAAAAACGCCATGCGCGTAATTACTCAGTTAGGTAGTTGAAGGCGGAGCCCCGGTGGGCTCGGTTCAATCCTACGTGAATGAGTAGCTACGTCAATGGGTAGGTGGGTGTGTGGGGTGAGTCTCTTGTGTCTCAGCCGCTGGTGAGGGTGGTGCGGAGGGTGGCGAGGTCGAGGGTTTCCTGTTGGGCGTAGCGGAGCAGGATTTCGAAGACTTCGGAGCGGTTGAGGCCCTGGGTTTCGCCGAGGGAGGTGGCGAGGATCCAGGCGGTGTCGGTGAGGGAGAGGGTGCGTTGGCGCTTTTCTTCTTGCCAGACGGTGCGGCGTTGGGTGCCGCCCATGGGGCGAGAGGCGGGGAGGGACACGAGGGGTGGGCTTACTGATGGGCACTATACGTGGGCACGTAGCTACGCAAGGGCGTCGGCGAGGTGGCTCCAGAGGTCGTCGTCGGTGGTGCGGATGGTGGCGGCGAGGGCGGGGAGGTCGGCGATGAGGGTGTCGCCGGGGACGGTGCGGCCCATGAGGAGGGGTTCCATCGAGGGGGCTGCGTTGCGCAGCTCGGGAAGCTCGCTCAGGAAGTCCCGGCCGATGGCAGCGAGGGCCATCCGTAGGTGGCGGCCGAGGAAGCTGCTGGCGGCGGCTTCTTGGTCGGGGGAGATGGTGCGGGTGGTGTCGAGGTGGAGGTCGTGGAGGCCGGTGGCGACGAGGAACAGCTCTTGGGGGCCGAGGGGGTGGCCGTAGGCGTCGCACATGGGCTCGAGGTGCTCCCAGATGCTGCGGAGGCCGTCCGGGAACTGCGGTGCCACCACGTCGGGGTATTTACGGGTGCCGTCGGCGTGGCGGGCGGAGGCGGCGACGCTGGCGTTGAGGAGGCCGAGGACGAGGAGGCACTTGGGGCTGGGGTCCTTCATGCGGCCGGTGGCGAGGCCGCCGATTTGGGAGGAGTGGAGGTGTTGGGGGCCGGGGAGGACGGAGGCGGCGAGCTTGATCCACTTGGGTTGGGTCATGCCGAGTTGGCGGCTGCAGCGGCGCCAGAGGAGTTGGAGCTGGAGGCGGCCGCGCTCGATCGTGTCGTTGGGGTCGTCGTAGGTGACGGCGTTGGACATGGGGAGTTACGTGACTAGCTAGTTACTTATGTAGCACGGGGGTTAACGTGCGTCAGCTGCTACGCGTTGGCGTAGGGGCGCAACTACGTAATTACTTCAGATGACTATCGAGGGGACGAGTGCCGACGCCGCGCTGCTGGCGGCGGTGCGGCGGTTGCCGGACAAGGCGTGGTTCAACGTGGTGTGGCGCAAGGGGGCCAAGACTCCCGAGGGGCAGGAGCACCGAGGGAAGGCGCCGTATCAGGGGCCGTATAAGCGGCGGACGCCTGAGCAGTGCGCGGTGTTGCTCGAGAAGCGGCCTCAGGATTTCGGGGCGGTGTGCGTTGCGCTGGGGCCGGATACGGGGCTGATGTGCTGCGACATTGATGCGCCCGAGGGATTCCGACACCTGGAGCACACCTATGGGTTCTCGAGGGAGCGTCCTTTTGTGACCTCGTCGAAGCCGGGGGCGACGTGCTTTAAGTCCTTCTACCGAGTGGAGGCTGAGGAGCAGGAGGGGCTTACCGAGGTGGATGCGGGCACGTATCAGTTCCTGTGGCACGGGAACATTGCCGTGATCTTGGGCGCCTATCCGGGTTCGAGCTGCGGCAACTATCAGCCCAGCGTCTATCGCCTCCAGGGGGATTTGTGTGAGGCGCCGCAGGTGCCTCACTGGGTGCTGGAGGAGATGCGGGGGCGGGTGGCGAGGGAGTCGTCGTTCTCGCGGGCGTTGACACGCTTGTTTGGGGGGTACTGCGATAACCAGAGCGACGAGGAGGCCGAGGAGTTCATTCGGCGGCAGCTGCTGTACATCCCGCCGCATGGGACGTTGCCCGAGAAGCTGGAGCCCAACGCGAGTGAAGCGGGCACAGCGAGTGGGCGGCGGTGGTGGCTGACCGTGGGGATGGCGATCCATCACCGCTTGCCCTGCGAGGCAGGGCTGGCGTTGTGGCGGCAGTGGAGTCGGAGGGACCTTGACTACGAGGCCGAGTGGGTGAGTGGGGCGGCCGAGCGCTACATGCAGGCGCAGTGGGTGTCGTTCAAACGCGAGGGGGGACGAGGGGGACGGGCCGTTACCCCTGGAACGCTCTTTTGGCTGGCGGAGCAGAACGATCCCGAGCGGAAGCGGTTTCCCGAGGTGCAGCGGGAGGCGATTGGGGCGTTGGTGGAGAAGGCGAGGCAGGACGCGGGGGCGTTGAGGCATGCGGAGCTGATTGCGGCGCTGCAGACCATCTACGAGACGCATGCGGAGAACGCTTCGCTGATCACCTTCAAAGTGCAGGAGCTGGCCCGAGAGTATGGGCGGACGGTTACAGAAATCATGGGGCTGTGGCAGGCGCATAAGCAGGCGACGCTGCAGGAGCGAACCGGCGTTAAATCCCTTGATGACCTCTGCCAATTGCCGGGGCGGGAATACCTGCTGCCGGGGTTGGTGCAGAAGGCGGCGGTGTACGTCCTGGCCGGCGCTGGGGGGAGTGGCAAAACCTCGTTCTGTGGCGCGTTGGCGCGGCTGGTGATCGAGGGGCGCAGTGTCGAGGTGAAGGGGAAGCACCGGCCGGTGGCGAAGGGCAAGGTGCTGTGGGTGAGCTCGGATACCAACGACGTCGACTTCAGGGACGTCCTTGTGAACGCGGGGCTGTTCTCGGTTGACGAGGAGGGGGGTTATCGGCGGTTGATCGATAACGACGTGCTCGACTATTGGCCCGGTTTTCAGTGGACGATGATCACGGCGCTGGAGCGGCGCATTGCCAAGTTCAAGCCGGATCTGGTGATCATCGACTCGTTGGCGTCGTGCAATCGCACTACGGGGATTGATGAGAACTCGGCGGCGGTGGCGAACCCCATCTACGACCTGCAGCAACTTGTGCTGGATCGGCCGGTGACGTTCTTCGTGCTGCACCACCTCAACAAGGGGGGCGCGATTAGGGGCTCCACGGCGATTGAGGCGGCGTGCTCGAGCGTGTGGCGGATGGCGCGTCCTTCGGACGAGCAGTGCGCCGCCAACAGCCTCGACGTCGCCACGGATCGGATCATTACCCCGGGCTCCAAAAACCGAGGGGTGGATCAAAAGCTGTTGTGCCGGTTGGACCGGGTCCGGGACGTCTTCACGATCCTCGAGTTCTACGAGCGCAATGGGAGGACCGGCAACACCTGTCTGGATCGGGTGGTGGCGCTGATCGATGGCTCGGGTCCGCACTCGACTGCGTCGCTGTGCGATGTCGTGGGCTCGGAGTTTTCGAGGAAGGCCATCGAGAAGGCGCTGGTTAAAGCCACTCAGGCGGGACTCGTGAGACGCAAAAAGGGAGAGGGGAGGGGGGCGCCCTGGGTTTACACCTCTCTCACACGGGGGGAGAGAGAGGAAGTAGGGAGAAGTGGAGAGATCTCTCTCGTAGAGAGCGATTTCATCCCTACTCGCAAAGTAGGGAGTAGGGAAAAGAGCCCCCTCGACATTTCCCTACCTCCTACACCCCCAAGTAGGGATGAAAACGAAGGCCCCAACAGGGATCTCTCGCTTTCTTCCTACTCGGACCCGCCCTACGCGCGCGCACGCGAGGGGAGCCAGGACGAGGGCAGCGCATCCGATGCTTCCCTCGCTTGATGTAACCGCGTAAGGTGGACCTAGTTACGCCACTAGGTCTTGAGTAGCAGGGAGCGCGAGGAGGCGTTTCGGCGCTTTCACGAGGAGAACCCCCACGTTTATGAGCGGCTGAAGCGGCTGGCTTTCAAGCTCAAGGTGCGTGGGGTGGATCGGTGGGGGATGAAGGCCCTCTACGAGATCCTGCGGTACGAGGAGGCGGTGGCGACCAGCTCGCCGGCGGGGCTGTACCGGCTCAACAACAACTTCACGGCGCTGTATGCGCGGATGTTGATGGAGCGGGAGCCGGACCTCGAGGGGTTCTTTGAGCTCAGGCGGCGGGACGGCCCATCCACTGATGAATGGCCCACTCCCGCTCGGAGCAGTAGAACTCTTGCTCGCGAAACCAGCTCACAAAGTCGCGGCGGCCCTTAGAGCTGTTGCAGCTCAAGCAGCAGCTCACGAGGTTGCGCTCTTCGGTGGTGCCGCCGTGGACCTTGGGGTGGACGTGGTCGAGGGTGGGGCTGCGGGCTAGATCGGAGTTGCAGTACGCGCACTTGTAGTTCCACTTCAGGTGGATCTGGTCTCGGAAGGAGCGGCGTGTGACGAGGTGGGTCTCCACAATGAGCGCCCTCTCCACATCAACTGTTCGGCCTGAACACAGGCTAGGTAGTGCCCTACGCGAACCCGTAAGGGTTGACGAGCTGACGCCTTAGGGGCATACTTACTCACGTAGCTCGGATTTGGAGATGGCTGATCCTCGAGGGAACTGTGGGACGAGGCCCGTGACGTGGCTTCCGATGAGGCAGGGGGACCTGCACTTTGTGGAGGACACGGAGGCTGCTTGGCGGCTGTGGGCTGACAGGCGCAAGGAGATTGGGCAGTATCTGCGGGTTCGTTATGGGCGGTCGGTTGATCCGACGCTGTTGCTGCTGGTGCTGCAGGACTGCGAATACCTCACCTGTGCGTCGGACCCGACCTTTGTGGCCGAGATGCACCGCAACTGCGTCACGGTGGAGGGTGTGGGCGAGTGAGGTTGTTGAAGTCGCCGGCGCTTGAGCGTCAGTTTGAGGAGTTGGGCACGGCGTTCTGCTTTGACACCGAGACGGCGATGGCGCCGGACTCGTTCAAGGGATGGAACTACGTTCGCCTGCTGCAGTTCGCCAACGAGGAGGGGTTTGAGTTCTATCTCGACACCCTTGAAATGGGGTCTGTGGAGATGGGAGTTGTGCGAGAGGCGCTGGAGCGGCCGCACCTTCGAGTGGTTGGACAGAACCTGGCATTTGATTACCGAGTGATGCTCGGTTGCGGCATCTATCTCGGCGGAAAGGCGTCTGAGACGTATTGCCCGCAGTTCAGGGACACGATGTTGGCGTCACAGGTGCTGTACAACGGCCGATCAAATGTGAAGCACAACCTGGGCGCCATTGTGAAGCGCGAGTGTGAGCACGATCTGGATAAGACGCTCCAGAAGAACGACTGGATGGGGGCGGAGCTCAATGAAGAGGAGATTGCCTATGCGATGGATGACGTTCGGTGGACGCTGAAAGCGATTGATGTTCTTGAGGACAAGATTGCAGCCAACGGGCTTTGGGATACCTATCACCTCGAGTGCGCGTTGATTCCGGCTGTGGTCGAGATGGAGTCGACTGGCATGCGGTTGGATCCGGTGGCTATTGGGGAGACCCTCGATACGTATGAGGGCGAGGTGCGCTCATGCAAGGACTGTTTTCTGGAGACGCTTGATGGGCGTTTGCAGGATGCTGGACTCGAGGGACTGCCGAAGGATGAGGGCGGAACGTTTAATACGAGGCCGAAGGATGTGGGCAGCATCAGGTTGGGCACCAAGCGTTATGCGGGCTTCAATCTGAACTCGGCTCAGCAGGTGTTGAAGCACTTCAACTCGTTGAGCATCGAGCCTGTTGATGACAACGGCAAGGCGTCTCTCGACAAGAAAGTGCTGGCCCGCTTCCAGAGTGACGAGTTGGTGCGGATGTATCGGAACTACAAGAACGTCGAGAAGCGCTACGGGATGGCGCAAAAGTTGACCGAGCATACCGATGAGGATCATCGGATTCGGGCGCGTTTTATGCAGCTCGGGACGGGTACGGGGAGGTGGTCATCGAGTGGGCCAAACCTTCAGCAGATTCCGAGGGACCCGGAGTTTCGTTGTGCGTTTAGATCGCCAGTTGGATGTTCGATTGTTGAGGCCGACTTTTCGGCGATGGAGCTGAGGATTGCGGCTGCTTTGGCCGGCGAGCAGAAGATGCTTGATGCTTTTAATAGTGGGCAGGATGTTCACACACTGACGGCTTCTCTGATGTATGGAGTGCCGATGAATGCGGTGGAAAAGCGTCAGAGGCAAGCTGCTAAAAGTGCGAACTTCGGACTGCTCTACGGCTCGCATCATCGAGGGTTGTGTAATTACTTCGCCACTGTTGGGATATTCATTTCGATGAAAGAAGCAGCGCAGTTCCACGAGATGTGGCACGACGCCTACCCGGCGTTCGGTAAGTGGCACCAGACGTGTCAGGACAAGGCTTCTGCTGGGGCTCCGATGACGACGGTGATTGGCAGGCGGCGGTTCCTTTATGGGGACGACAACAAGCTGACGACACAGGCCAACAACCTTGTGCAGGGGACGGGTGCTGACATTGCGAAGGCCGCGATGATTGAGATTCATCGGAAGTTGCCCGAGGGGGCGCGGTTGCTTGCAACTGTGCATGACTCGTTCCTCGTTGAGTGCGAGGAGCCGGATGCGCCGGGGGTGCTCGAGCTGATGTTGAAGGAGATGGAAGATGCCGGGCGCTCCATCCTTGGTGATGCGGTGAAGCTCAGCGGTGAGGGTGGCTTCGGTCCTTCATGGGGAGAGTGCAAGTGATGAACAGCTCGATGGATAACACTGTGCTGCACTGGCGGTTGCCTGAGCACGAGCAGGCAAACTTGGGTGAGGGTGTTTCTCGTCCAAAACCAGGGCAGCGCACAAAGATGTATCGCGTTTCGGTGCGCTTTGTTAATGCTCGGCCGATGACGGCGATTTTGCCGGCGCCGAGTAAGCGGGATGCGCTGAAATACGCGAAGAATCGTTGGCCGTCTGCTGTGTGTGAAGTAATGGGGTTGGTCAATGCCGGCTAATCACCGACTAAAGCCGCAGGATGTGATTTACATCCTGCAGTCCGAGGACAACGATGGGGTGGTGGCGCAGCGGCTTGGCGTGAGTCGGCAAGCTGTGAACCATGTTCGGTGCGGGAAGAGCTACCGAAAGGTGGCTCCCCAGCTCCCTCGAAGGGACGTGGCTAACTACTCGGTTAACGGGGCTCTATGTACCGAGTGCAGGTTTTGGGCCGGTTATGGGTGCTCGTTTGGGTTCCCAGAGGCTCTTAAAGACCTCCGCTTTGCGCAGGAATGTTCGATGCGGCTTACTTACGTCGAGTTCCCCTAGATCTTCACACTACGAGTTTCACCCATGACACAGCAACACCCCATCACTCCACCGCCGGAGCTGGTGCGGCAGTGGTCAACTGCTAGCCCTATCCAATACAACGAGCAGGACTGGACTTACGAGTTGTTTATTGCCCACCATGCCGCCCAATGGGGCGCAGACCAGGAGCTGGAGGCGTGCTGTGAGTGGTTACAAGATCCTGATCTGAATGTAGACACTTACAAACTTCGCACCGCTCGCCGCCCTAAGCCGCCGAGCTTGAAGGAGCAGGCGCTGGAAGCGTTGAGGCACGCACCGGGGCCGGATTACCCAAACCCCATCACACTGCTCACTGCTGATGAGCACGCACTGATCCGCCGCGCACTGGAGCAACTCGATGACTGA
>Ga0129333_10003265_pt1 | contig 15145 bp, 15 predicted proteins | sample CPB6_08_DNA_FD_94474 | JGI IMG/M metagenome (GOLD analysis project Ga0129333, IMG submission 94474) | Freshwater to marine salinity gradient microbial communities from Chesapeake Bay, USA - CPBay_Sum_0.6_0.8_DNA | ecosystem: Environmental > Aquatic > Marine > Coastal | place: USA: Chesapeake...
ATACCCAGACTGAACTCGCAATAGCGGCGTAAGTCCAAGTGATACAATTTGTAACTGTTCTCATTATATCACTTGTCGCCTATAACAGTTTATATTACAAAGGGCTTTCACTTTGTAATGAACCTTAGAAAGCAAAAGAATTATCGGCTGTCCTTTGCCTAAATAATTCTTATCAATAAAGGACTATGGTTGTAGTGGTCTGGTAACTCGATTGTCAAGACGGGGGTTCGATTCCCCCCACCTCCACAATTTTTTGTTTAAGGTATTTATTTGAGGCGTTAGTATGTTATTTTATGAGAAATTATGTAATCATTTGTCCAAAGCTGTAAAAGTAAGACATCCAAATGAGATTGAGGGTGCAAAGATTCTTCAAGATGCTGAAATCTTTTGCATACAACCTCAAAACATATTTCCTATTTTAGGAAATGAAGAGCATATCACACACGATCCTGAAGGTTACAAAGGTGAACTAGATTCTCCTTTCAAAACTATTTGGATTGAAATGAGTTCATTAAATGGAAAAGAGCATTTCATTTCCGTAGGTGGAAATCAAGATGTGAATGTAAAATGTATGGGACTTTTAATCCATGAGATAAGTCCTAAATTGTTTAAGATATGGAGTTTTCTTGATGTTGAGGGTTTGAAAGATATCAAAGAAAGACAATATATGTTTGTTGAAACTTCGTTGTTTAGTGACATCAGCAAAAGTCTGATAGAGCGAATCAACCAAGAATCTTGGGGTTTAGAAACTCCACGAATGAAAGTTAAAATCGGTGGAGGTCAGTCAAAAGTCCTCAAAAGAATAAAAAGTATCATTCATATTTCTTCCAAAAGAAATATCAAATATGTTAAAGGTTCAACCAATCGTAGTATTAATTGGTCATACGCTTGGAATGTAAGAGGTCATTGGAGAAAAATCAATGGTATAGGTAAGGCAAGAGATGGAGTAGAATTAGTAGTTGGACATACATGGGTTAAATCCTATGTAAAAGGAAATGGTGAGTTAGTTAAAAAAACAAGAGTAGTCAAATCATAATTATTTATTGAAGGTATTTTTATGGAAAAGCAACAAATTTCAGCGTATGAATTATTGAGAGTGTTTACAGAATTACAATCTCATTCATCTTTTGACAGACTAGCACCGACTTGGACTCCAAGATTGCTCAAGATTAAAGAGTTACTTGAAACATTTGGAATTTCGTACAGAACAAAGCACTATGTTGTTCCTGGATATGAAGGAAGATATTTCACTAATTTCTATGTATCATTTAATCAAGAAAGCAATGAAAAGGGATTACTATTCCTTGCCCATCACGATATTAACAATGAGGTATCTGAAAATGCACAAGATAATACATCATCAGTATGTCAGTTGCTTTCTATGATGCAGAAAGTTAAAACTATGGAATTAAATCGTCCAATTCACTTTGCTCTTGTGGATTCAGAAGAACATGTAAATTTTAATTGCTGCGGTAGTCAAGTATTGTCAGAAGATATTCATAGTGGTGAGTTTGGAGATGTTGAATTGTGTGTTAATCTTGAACTAACAGGATTAGGAAAGCATATTTGGGTTAGCAACTTTGAAAAGTTTTCTGAAAATAATACAGAAATCATAGAAAAGTTAAATGCTCAAAAAGTTAGAACTCCATATAATGATGCGTATGTTCTAACAATACATGGAGTTCCTGCAATCTGTATAGGTATTTTAGATGATGCTGATATTCAAACGGCAACTAAATCTATGGGCTATCCTAAAATTTGGGGTTTGTGTCATAGTATGGAAGATACCTTTGATAAAATATCTGAAGATGATATGACTCAATTTCAGAATTCTATAATGGAACTTGTATGAAACATGCCCTCGTAACAGGCGGATTAGGATTCATTGGTAGTGCATTCACGAGATTGCTTTTGCAATATGGAATTAAAACCACAATCATTGATAACTATTCATATGCTTCTGATGAGTCGAGAGTTAATGTTCAAGATACTAATTTGACTATCAAAAGTGGGAATATATGCAATGCAGATATTTATGAATCTTTATCTGATGATATAGATAGTATTTTTCATTTTGCAGCAGAGACTCATGTTGATAGATCGATTAGAAATCCAAGCATTTTTTTAGAGTCAAATATTTTAGGAACTCATAGCGTTTTAGAGTATGCCAAAACAATAAATAAGAGAGTAGTCATTGTATCTACCGATGAAGTTTATGGTTCTGCTGCCGATGAAAAACATTTTACAGAAATGGATATTCTTAATCCTAGTTCACCTTATTCAGCTTCAAAGGCTTCATCTGATTTATTAGCTCTCGCTTATCATACAACTTTTAATACTGATGTTGTAATAACTCGATGTAGTAATAATTATGGTGAGTATCAAACGATTGAAAAGTTAATTCCACTTTCAATCTATAATATTCTTCATGAGTTACCTATACCTATTTATGGTGATGGCAAACAACAAAGAGATTGGATTCATATTAAGGATCATTGTAAAGGAATTCTTTATGCATATAATTATGGCACAAGTGGAGAAATCTACAATATAGGAACAGGAATTGAAACTCCGAATATTGAATTACTTCAACTTCTTGCAAGAGAATTGAATAAAGATGCTAAATTTGATTACATAACAGATAGATTAGGTCATGATGTAAGGTATGCCATAGACAGTTCTAAACTTATGGATTTAGGTTGGAAACCATTTTACGATTTACAACAAGGAATATCTGAAATTGCCTATTGGTATAAGAATAATATAGAATGGCTTGAACGGAATAAACTGAAAAATAAAGAATGGTTGGAACAGCAATATGGACAATAATTGGTCAAGACCTCTTAAACAGCCCAAAATTGATCTTGATACTGAAACTATGAATCCTATACTAAAAAAACTCATAGAAACTATGAATAAAGAAGGATTTATGATTGAAGAACAAGACATTTTGAAGCGTTTAGAGGAGTATAAAAGGAAAAAGAAATTGTCTTGAAAACAATTTTTGATACGATATATACAAATTACCTTAAAAATAAACACATATTTTATGAGTTTTCTAACAATTTGTATTTCACTATTTGTAATAGCATCACTCTATTTCTTCTTGAAAGATTCTTTGAATCTATTTTCAAAAGCGAGTAAGCAAAATAGTGAAGAAGAAAAAAAGGTTTCAACTGAACCTATTGCTTCAGCAAAGACTGAACCAAAAAAACCGAAAAAAGAAAAGTCGCCAGTAAAGTTTTTGAAAGAAGTTGAGAATGTCGGTAAGTCCAAAAAATCAATATCTTCAAAAACATCAGCGAAAACGGAGAAAAAGGCAAAACTTAAAACTCCAAAATCTGTTGAGGTTGTAAGTACACCCTCAAAAAGAGGTAGGAAGAAAAAGTAACTGAAAGCCCTCCTATGAGGGCATTTTTTTTGACTTTGAACATATTTGTGATATTCCATAAGATAATAGCAAATATATTTGACTATCTAAAATGATTACAATAGAAGACCTAATTAGGTTAAGTGAAATCGTCAAAATTAAAAAGATATGCGAAGAATGCAATATCAACTATTCTACTATTATGGCAAAAATTAATAGGAGAACAGAACTATCTATAAAAGAAAGTGAACTTATACAAACTTTCTTGTTAGGTCATGGTTTGAGATTTCAAGATATATCACAAATGAACATAGATGAAATAAAAAAACAATAAGTATGCGTATTAAAGAATTAAAGGATTTTATCAATAAGATACCCGAATCTATGGATGAATATCAAATTATTTACAGAAGATTTGAAGATGATGAGGAGAATGTTCTTTTTTTGGATTATCCTTTGACAACATTATATTTGGATGAAGAAAATGAAGAGTCTGTATTTTTGGACGAGGATGGGTGGAATTTTTTTAGTACAAATCTACTAATGAATGAGGATGGAGATTCTGATGAACAAGAGTAAAACGAACTTAATGATAAAAGATGAGACATTCGGAGATATTATCATTTTTACAAGTATTGCTATAACTATTATTCACTTTTTTGTCTAATTATATGAAAGAAATCTTTATTTCTGTCTATGTGGCTCTTTGTTTAGTTGGATTACACTTCCTTCTTAACACTTTAACATCCTATTGGAAGTATTTACTACCAAGAAAAAAATACTCTTATGTAGGATATTGCTTTTTGCTAATTCTATCATTGGTGTTCATTCTTTATTTCTATTGTGAAAAATTTTGATTTTTTTTGAAAAATTTTTGATATATAGTTTTCTATTCGCTTTTAGTGTTTCTTTACATTATATCTATTACCAATAGCGGAACAAAAATTATCAAAAATTATTATTATGGTTGCTTTAGCAGCTTCGGAATCATTTGAAGATAGAACAAGTGTAGATGAATTAGCAAATGTCATAACAAGTTCTACGGAAAAAATTGAATCTATAAACTTAAATTTCAATACTCTTCTAACGGAAATGTATGATAAAATGATTGATAAAGACAAAACATTTGTCTATGTTTTATCAGAAAAATTCAAATCTGAAATAGAAAAATTACCAAGCTATGTTGATTTGTATAATATTTTAGTAGAAATTGATCCTCATACATCAGCATTGAGAACGACAAAAGATTCAATTACTTTAATAGAAATATGCGAAGAACATAAGATTTTATTTGAAGAATATCTTGAATTGCAACGAATACTCATTAATCTGTATAGATAAAGCCCTGTCAATCAGGGCTTTTTTATTTTCTTAATTCCATTTTTTCATCAAGTCAATAATAAGTCAGATATATACGGAAAATTAACATAATCATCTATTATGACACTTGATGAACTTGTAGAACTTACACAAGATGAATTAACAGTTTCTAGTGGATTGCCCAATTCTATCTCTCCCCAAGAAATTGAGCGTATTATTAAAAATGCTGAAAGATGGTTTTATATCAACTACAAATATGCCGTTGAGTCAGACTATTATATTGCTCCATACTCTTATTTTACATCAACTGAATTTACCAACAGAAGATTTATTCAACTTCCCGATTGTGTAATGACAATACAAGATTTTCGTGAAATTAGAGGAGGTTCTCGTATTGGTATTGTAGATCGTGATATTACCGAAAACAAAATTATAGCATCTGAATTGTTCCTATCACCTATTATAGGAGATGATTTGGTCATGAGAACTGCTCAATACGCATACTGGGATTTAACAAAAGCATATTTTCTTGATACTATTGCTTATTCTTTCAATCCCAATAGTAAGAGAATCAAAATTACGGGGAGAAACCCAAGAACTAGTGCTATAATAAGATGTTATTCCAAAGTTCCTCAAGAAAATCTGTATGATGATGATTTATTTATTCGTTGGGTATTTGCTAAAAGTAAAATTCAATTAGGATTTATGTATAGTCTTTATACATATCAATTACCATCAGGTGTAACAATTAATGGATCTTTACTTAAAGATGCAGGTGAAAGAGAACTTCAAGAAGTTAAAGAACAAATAGACAAAGAAGCACCCCCAAGTTGGTTTATACAATTTAATTGATTTGATAATCCTTTGATATATAAAAAAAACAATACAAATATGCCTGCTAAATCAGAAGCACAAATGAAAATTATGAGATTAGCTCTTGCCTATAAAAAAGGTTACATCAAAAAAGATGTGTCACAAGAGGTAAAAGATATAGCCAAATCTATGACAATCGAGCAACTGAAAGATTATGCTAAGAAACCAAAAGGAAAAACTCTTCCTAAACATATTGATGAAGAATTTGCAACATTGGATGCAACTCCAGGAATGGGTAATGTTGTAGCACCAACATCAACATCTGCTGGAAGTGGAGATGTATTTAATGCTTATGGATTATACACTCAAGGTTTTTTGAAAAAAACCAAAAGCGATAGAAAAGCCAAAAAAACAGATCCAATGAAGCACTATCATCCTGAAAAGGGAATCGTGCATTTTCAACCTCACGGAACAATACTACACTTTGAAGATTTCATTAAAAATCTACAAACTAAAAAACACGATGAATTTTCAAACCATAATGATTTTAAGGATAGTGAGGGTAGTACAACATCAACATCAAATTATGATGCACCATTTACTATGGATGTATCGTTTGATGGTGATGGCGGAGGGGAATAAACCTTTTAACTAATGCTATATGGTATATGCTGCTGACCAATATTTAAGGAAATTTTTAGGAATTGCAAGTGTTAGAAACCCTGCTATAGGTATGGGTCCTAACTACGAAGATCCTACATATCCTATTTTTAATATAAGATTTCTTTTTACGGCTATTGATTCAAAGCATCCTGACTATGTTTCAAATAGACTTTTATCAAGTGGTCCTGAATCTGCGGTGCAGTTTTTATATTCTGTAGGAGAACCTGAAAGAGCATTGATGATGGAAAAATTCATCACATTACTCCAAGATATAAGTCTCAATACTCCTTGGTATTTTCAAAAGGTAACAGGATTAGAGCAGTTATACAATCAAGGATATATTTCAAGTGAAAGAGGATATGGTAGCGGTTCATCATCAGGTCTTCAATCAATATATCTTAAAGTAGATACACTTGAAAGTATTGATCATAAAATTCATGCTCTCAAAGACTTATATCGAAAAGCTGCATATGATAGGAAATATAGAAGATGGATTCTCCCTATCAATATGCGTAGATTTCGTATGAGGATACTTGTGGGAGATTATAGGCAAATGGCTATAACAGAAGATAACTACTCAATAAATCCGAGACAAGCTCTTGATGCTTTACGAGATATTGATGTTTTCAATGGTAGTAATATAGGTGGTAAATTATTAGGTAAAGTAAATGACGGTGCTCTTTCTTTCGTAAAAAGATTACAATGGTGGGACAATCATTTTTCTTGCATATTATTTGATTGTCAAGATTGTGAATTTGATATGAGTGGATTTCCACAACTTTTAGACCATAAACAAATAACTCCTGCAAGTTCATCATTTGGAATTAATGTAGGTAGAGTTTTGGAGAGCAACACATATAGTTTATTGAAATATGTGGTAAGTGATAACATTTTGGAGAATAAATTAAAGAGTGAAAATGAATCTGAAATTGCTAAAATTTCAGAAATGTTAAAAGAAGAATTTAAGCCGATTGTTCCATCTTGGAGAAGCTATCAAAATCTTGAAAGAGAAAAAGGAGATAATAAAAGAATAATACTTGACGATGGAGGTTTTAGTAATGCTTTGGGGGCAGGTATTAGTGAGGTAGCCGATGGACTTGGTATAGGGGGTATTTTAGGGGGTGGAAGTAATTTCGGTGGTGCTTTAGGATCAGTCGGTAATTTTGTTGCTGATACAGGTTCCGAATTGGCTCAACAGGCATTGGGGTTAGCAACAGAACAAATCGCATCTAATGTCTATGGTAATGAACTTACTCGTTCTGCTGCAGGAGTAGGTCTTGGTATTCTTAATGGAGATTTGAATCAAGTTGCACAGAACTTTTCAAATCCTGCCCTTGCAGGTGCTCTCGGTATAAATGTTGAATCAACAGGAAGACCAGTGCAACCTAATTTACGTGATGGTGTTCCTTCAAAAATTGATTTAGTTGCCCCAAGTGTTCAAAGATCGTTAAGTGATGTTCAAGCAAATTTAACAGGGGAAGGATCAGATCCAAGATTTCAATCTATTGGAAGACCAGGTCAAAGTTTATTTTCTAATCCAAATACAATCAACAGAACATTTGATCAAACCAATATTGAACTGATAAAACCAAGAGTTGAAACCGAAATGCCAGATAATGTGAACTTTACAGAAGTTCGCAAAGAAACTAAACTTAATCCTTCAAAAGAAACTTTAACAGGATCAACACCTAAAACGAAGTTTGATGAAACTAACGCTGATTTACAGGGTGCTGGTAAGAAGACAGATTTAACTCCATCTAATGCAGACTTGACAGGAGCAGAACCTTTGAAAGACTTAATTCCTAGTAATGCTGAACTAAATGGTGCAGAACCTTTGAAAGACTTAATTCCAAATAATGCAGACTTGACAGGTGCAGAACCTCTCAAGGACTTAATTCCTAGTAATGCTGAACTAAATGGTGCAGAACCTTTGAAAGACTTAATTCCAAATAATGCAGACTTGACAGGTGCAGAACCTCTCAAGGACTTAATTCCTAGTAATGCTGAGCTAAATGGTGCAGAACCTCTCAAGGACTTAATTCCTAGTAATGCTGAACTAAATGGTGCAGAACCTCTCAAGGACTTAATTCCAAATAATGCAGACTTGACAGGTGCAGAATCTCTCAAGGACTTAATTCCAAGCAATGCTGAACTAAATGGTGCAGAATCTCTCAAGGACTTAATTCCAAGCAATGCTGAACTAAATGGAAATACATCTGAAACATCTTTTAATTCAGAAAATCTTTCTTTATTAGGTAGTAGTCCATTGAATACATTTAATACGAATAATGTTGATTTGATTGGTACAAGACCTATTAAATCTTTTGATGAAAATAATGCAAATCTCATTGGAGCATCTTCTATAAAGAATTTTTCTGATACAAATATAGATTTAGTGGGTTCACTTCCACAAAGTACAACAGAAAATTCAATTGAACTAGTTGGTGCAAAACCATTAACAGAATTTACTGAAACAAATGTTAAATTCCAACAAGATATACTACAACGAGAGCGGACTCTTGGTAATAGTGATTTAGTTGGAATAAGTCCAAAAAATCAATTTACTGAATCTAATGTCGGTAATATGATAACTGATGTAAATCAGACAGAAAGTTTAGGAACAGAACAATTAATAGGATCAAATCCAATGAGAGACTTTAGTATAAGAAATATAGATTTAGTAGGAAACACTCAAAACTCAACATCTATTGAAAACATAAACTTACAAGGTTCACAACCTCAAACAACTATGAACAACAATATAGATTTAGTTGGAAAAAAACCTTTAGATACAATGAGCCGAAATATTAATCTTCAGGGTGTAAATCCGATTGATACTATGGATAATAATATAGAACTAAAAGGAAAACAACCATTGACCAATATGACTATGAGTAATATTGAGTTGAATGGTGCTGAACCATTAAAAGGGTCACTTACTAACATAAATTTAACAGGAAAATCTAGTATTGGTATTTTGAATCCATCAAGAATTGAACTAAAAGAACCGAATATCAATAATTCAATAAGTCCAAAAAATATTGATTTGAGATAATTATTTCAAAATTTTGACAAGTTTTATTTTTTATGATATATACCATCTATGGAAAGAAATCAAACTTATTTTGGCAAAGTAGTAGTAAATGATGATCCCGAAAGGATAGGTCGTTGCAAAATCAGAATTTTAGGAGTATTTGATAATCTCCTTGATGATGAATTACCTTGGGCTTTTCCTGCATATAATACAACATTTGCAGGAGGGGAATCAAAAGGTTTTGGTTCAATAAGTATTCCCAAATTAGAAACGATTGTACGAGTTAAGTTTGAAAATGGTGATGCGTATAGTCCTGTATATTGGAGTATTCCAATAGCAAATACAGCAATGAGTGGTGAACTAAATGAGTCATATTTGAACTCACATGTTGTGACTTATGACGAGGATGAGAAGATGAAAGTCCTTTATAGTCCTTCAATAGGTCTTAAATATCACTTAAACGGCTCACATTTGACGATAAACCCAGATAAGTCAATTACCATAGAGCACGATGCTACTCAATCTGTAATTGAATTAAACGGCTCAAACATAACTATTGTAGCAAATGCAAAGATTGAAGCAACTGCTCCGACTAAAATTGAGATAAATAGTTCAAATGTTCATGTGAATGGTGTTAAAACAGAATTGGGTGCAGCACCAGTATTTTCGAATATATGTGCAGAACCTCTATGGGTTTTCTTAAAAGCTCTTGCAGCCGCTACTGATGCAAAATGGCCACCCTCACCAGGTGTATTATCAAGTCTTGCAGCAACGGCAGAAGTTGCAAGCACTTCAAAAACAGTAAAAACTTCACTCTAAAATGGCTAAATCTTTACTTCAAATATCAAACTTTGCATTAGTAGAATTTGACTACGATGTTACAACAATATCTACGAGCACTCAATCATTCTTGTTGATTGATTCATCATATACCAATGAACGACAGATATTAAATGTTACAAAAGGTAATAATCCTACTTCTAACATTTTAGATAGATCTGCTTCTCGTTTAACTGATACGAGAACATGGGCATATTTAGATCAAGATAGAGCAACACCTTACAATATTTATGATTCGAATAATCTCAGTCAGCAACTTTTAGGAAATTTAACATCTACGCAATGGCCTGTTGAATATGAAACTGTTAAATTGCATATTCTTTCGGGATATAATATTGAAGATTTAGATGGCTTACTTTTAAGTATTGAATATCCAGAAGTTTCAGGAAAAAATTGTACAATTGCTCAAATAGCATATCTAAGAAACGATGAGTATATTAAGTTTAATGCAAGACCTATTGTAATTGCGGGTAGAAGTTATGACAGATATATTGAAGTTCTTATACCCTCACTTTTTAGTTTGAACGAAGAGTTTTATGCAAATCCAACTAGTGGTTCATTAGCGTATTGGCTTTCATCAGATAATCAGGGGTTTGCAAAAAATGGACTCATTTCAATTACTTTAAGAGAAATTACTACAAGTAATGATAATGGATCAATTTTAACATTAACCACAGGTAATGTAAATAATGTCACTTTCAAACAGCAAGATGCTTTCAATCTTTTAACTGCTGTTATTAAAGAAAACGAAGAAGAGGACTGTTTTGAATACTATCCTTCTTGGCAAGGTGGATTCGTTGAAGATTTAGTTACAGATTTGAATGGTGTTGGTGGAGACTACTATGTTTTCCATGAATTGTATATTTATGAACAGATAGGTTTTAGTCAAGTTCAAACAGATTATTTTGTTTCTATTCAAGAAGGAGACTTTAATTCTCCGAAACGTTTTAGACCAATTCTAAAAAATGCTGATTCTGCATACTCATTTAGTATTGACTATGTAATGCGACTTACTGATAAAGATACAGGTAGTCAGATTGTAAGAACGGCATCTGTTACTTCCTTTGAACCAAAAAGTTATGGACGTAAGATTCAAAAAGTTAATTTAGAAAGTGATGTTAGGTCATTCAAAATTTACAATAAAATTATTGAAGAAACTAAACTACAAGTTAACAAGAGTAGTGTTGAAAAGAAAATTGAAAAACTTTATACACCGACTTTTTTTGATTTTAACGAAATTGCTGTAAATACCTCTAATGTAATCTTAAAAACAGATGGTACATTTACTACTGAATCAGTATGGAACTGGGATGTAATTTTTGGACAAGGGGAAGCAATTTTGCTATTACACCCTTATGAAAACTATGTAAAATTCAAAATGCATAGGTATTTAGAAGGTAATCAAACCACAAGTCTTGACTTGCGATTTGATGTAGATTTGTTTCTTGTAATTGAATATGATAACAAACGAGTAAAGTTTTCAAAAGTCGATGGTTTTTATTCTACCAATTTAGCAGAAGGTGAAGTTATATTCAAAATTCCATCAAAGGAAGCATCAAATATTTATACAAATGAAAATGGTATTTTTTACATTACATCAAAAGTACCATCATTCATTAAAGTAAAGGTACTTGATAATTTTGTAGGTGGAGTTGCGAATAAAGAATTCAACATAATTTCAAAAGAATACTATTCAAAAGGTGAAACAGATAATTTTGAACTTACTTTTGATGGCGTGACTTACTTTGTTCCAAAAAATATGCTTCAAGTTATTCAAATTATTCCAACTGGTTCAGGCGTTAGTGAAACTACCCTCTATACAGGGAAATGGCGTAGAATGGAAGACGCAGATAAGGTAAAAGACGATATTGAAAATATAAGGAAAGCAGAACTTGAAAAAATAATCAATAAGATTCGGACAGGTCAATTGTCCTTAAATACTAGACAATCTGAATTAGAACAAAGGGCATCAGAACTAGCTGCACTTGAAGCAAAATTAAATGCACAAAAAGCATCACAAACAAGTCAATCTGATTTGTTGCGTTCACTTCAAAATGATGTTAACAGTAGAGAAAAACTTTTGAATCAAAGAGAAAGAGATTTAAGAGAGCAAGCTAAAAAAGCATCTGAAGCCGAAAATGCAAATATCTCTGCCTTTCAAGATCAACTCAATAAGATACTAAAATCTATTGAGGATTTAGAAAACGCAAGTAATTCAACTTCTACAACAGGTGGCGACACTGGTAATCAAGGCAATCAGGGTGGTGGTAATCAAGGCAATCAGGGTGGTGGGAATCAAGGTAATCAGGGTGGTGGAAATCAAGGTGGCGGAAATCAAGGTGGTGGAAATCAAGGTGGTGGAAATCAAGGTGGTGGAAATCAAGGTGGCGGAAATCAAGGTGGTGGAAATCAAGGTGGCGGAACTAAAAGATATACGAATTATCTTGATTTCATAAATTCAGGTCCTTCTGTTATCTCCTCAAATAGTAATGTAAGTATAGTAGGTGTTGCATCGAAAATAAATTATGTAGATTTTGCAGGTAAATCAGGAAATGATTTAGCAGTATTACCTACAAATGGATTATCCCCTATAACTATTGATAGCGGTTTGAACTTTTCTCAAAAAGGATTTCAATTAGCAGGTTCAGGATCATCTACACTTGGAACTAATGCATCAAGAAATACAACAACAAATACAGTTCTTAACACACTTATAGCAGGTGGTACAACCAACAATAGAAATATAGGTGTTGTTTCAGATAATTTAGGTGTAAAAAATAATGCTGAATCTAATACAGGTTCGGGTAATGATCCATTAGCAGGTAATACTGATAAAATAGTTTACGGAAAAATATTGGATTGGGATAATCAGACAAGAACTGAAAAAGCATTTAAGCAATTAGGTGGTGGTAAGACAGAAAGTTACTACTTAATGACACCTTCTACTTTCAATTATGGTAGAGTCAAAAGACTTGAAATTCAAGTAGATACATCAAGAAGTTTAGCGGTTGGTGATATAATACAATCACAAATTACAATAAAACAGGATGTTACAACAACAAATAATCTTGGAATTTTTGAAAAGCAAACTATTGATGTCAATATTATTAGAGTTGAGATAAAAAGCATTTCTGTAGAAAACAATAGAAATATAGTTTATGGTGTATTTGTAAATCCTGGAGCTTTCCTAATTCAAAATAACTGGTCATATAATTTATTAGCAGATCCATATGAGCAAAGACATAAGTGGGATATTATTAAAAAATCTGGATCATCAGGATCGCAAGGCGATGGTGGTTCTGGAGGCGGTGGCGGCGGTGGAGATACAGGAGCAAAAGTTCCTCTATAATTAAATGAATTTATATGATATTAAACGCAAGACAAAACTTATTTGATTTTAGATTCCCAAGAGGATTTTTCTTCCCACAGATTGAAGAAAAATATAGGGCATATATCAGAGCATTACCATTGCCTATTGATAATGTATCTGATTTTGTAAATCATACAATTCAATCATTTAGATTGCCTGATATAAATGTACCTTCATCGGAGCAATATTTAAGTGCAAGAAAGACTATGTGGAGAGGTCATCTTCCTCAACATTTACTTACCAATCAAAAATTTACAGTAACCTTCAAGTTAACTGAAGGTTATATCAATTATTTTATTATCTATGATCAAATTCGTTTATTTTTAGAATACGATAATGAGATTGAATATCTTCCAACTTGTAGATTAAGACTATTGGACTATGGTGGAAGAGAATTTATTGCTATAAAACTTCAACAAATTACTATGACTAATTTAAGCACTCTTGAATTAAGTTATACATCTGCCCTACCTCAACAGACATCATTCACCTGCGACTTTACATTTAATATTTTTGAATTGTTGAAAGAAACTCAATAAATTTTCTTATCTTTGTAGTGTTGTCAAACTCTTTTGGAATACACTATGAAAAACATCGCTTTCATCCACAAATGTCTTTTTGTAGATGTTGAAACTGTAGTTAAATATTCAAAATTTTCAGAGTTGCGTGAAAATGAGCCAGAAATAGCAGAAATATGGCTTAATAAATGTAAGATGAATAATTCTTACAAAGATGAACCTGAATTAATGTATGAAATGTATGGTTCTCTTTATCCTGAATTTGCAAGAATTGTTTGCATATCCTACGGATATTATGATATTGTAAATTCTAAATGGAAAGTTGAATCTCTCAATGATGCAAATATGTCCGAAAAAGAAATGCTTTATCAATTTGGGAAAATATGCAATACTCAATTTCTAAATCATATTCTAGGAGGATATAATATTGCACGATTTGATTTACCATTTATTTATAGAAGAATGCTTACAAATAAAATCCTTCCACCTTCAATGTTTGATGTAACTGATAAAAAACCTTGGGAGGTTATTATGTTAGATTTATACAAAGTATGGTCTGATTTTAATACACTAAATGGCATGTGTAATTTTGATTTAGTTTGTCATTTGATGGGTGTTCCTTCACCAAAGCAAGGCGAAGTGAAAGGAGAGAATGTAAAAGAGTATTATTACAACGGCAAGATAAATGAAATTACTGAATACTGTATGAGAGATGTTCAAGCATCAATACGACTTGCTTTAAGTTTAACAATTGAGAAACTTGAAGAACCAATTTAATAATCATTATTTGTGTAAAGGGATAGGTTTTCTATCCCTTTTTCATTTTACATATTATCAAACATTTCTTTGAAACTTGGGATGTCCTCAAAACCAGCTGATTTCCATAATTTTTCTATTTCTTTTGGTTTACAAGTTTTGAGTATATGATTGATGGGGTTTGCTGATGTAGAACGCTCTATGTAAGGTTTTTTATTAGAAGTCCAAGCATTGTAGTGCATAATTTGATATTCAGTTTGTGTATCCTTTGGAACTATGTGATATGATGATTCTCTGAAATCTTTGTAATTTTCAATCAAAGCATTAATAATAGATGACAACGATGATTTTGTTATCATAGTATATTTTTTATCAATAGCACCATAATACACTTTATCATTCTCAAAGTTTATATTTATCATATTCGTATCATACAAATCAAATCGTAGTGTCCACACTCG
>Ga0129333_10003266_pt1 | contig 15143 bp, 16 predicted proteins | sample CPB6_08_DNA_FD_94474 | JGI IMG/M metagenome (GOLD analysis project Ga0129333, IMG submission 94474) | Freshwater to marine salinity gradient microbial communities from Chesapeake Bay, USA - CPBay_Sum_0.6_0.8_DNA | ecosystem: Environmental > Aquatic > Marine > Coastal | place: USA: Chesapeake...
CGCGGGATGTCGTTCGTGGAGGCCGCGAGGATTCTCGACGATCCGTGTCCAACGCCGATGACCGAGGTGCAGCGGATTGCCGCGAGCGCCGGCTGCGGTTCCCTCGACTCCCGAGCGCTGGCCACGATCGTCGCGACCTGCCTCGCGAAGCAGCCCAGCGACCGATACGCGACCGCCGTCGAGGTCGAGGCCGAACTGGGCCGCTGGCTCGCGGGTGAGGCAATCCTGGCGCGGCCGCCGACCATGGTGGAGTCGCTCGTGAGGTTTGCCCGCAGGCATCGTGCGGCGACGGCCGCAGCCGTCGCGATCGTGGCGACGCTCATCGCGGCGACCTCGGGCATCTCGTTCTTCTACGTCCGGGCCGAGCGGGAGCGGCGGCTGGCCGACGAGGCTCGCATCGTCGCCGAGCGGCGTGAGGGCGAGGCGGAACGGCAGGCGGTCGCGGCTCGGGCACAGCTCTACGTGTCCAACGTGCTCCTCTCGGCCGCAGCCCGGGATCGCGACAATGTGGCGGAGGCGGAGCGGCTCCTTGACGATGCGACCGCGCTCGTGGCCAACGCGGGCTCGCGAAGCCCGATCGAGCTCACCTGTCTCGCCGCTTCGCTCGACGAGTCAGTGACGGCGATCGGCGGTCACGTTGGGAATGTCACTGCCGTGGGATGGTCGCCGGACGGCACGGTGCTCGCGAGCGGAGCGAGCGATGGCGGCGTGCGGCTGGGGACCCGTTCGGGCGTGGCGATCTCGTGGAACGAGAGCCCGATCGGATCCCACGAGGACGCCGTCTGGTCGGTGGCGTTCTCCCCCGACGGACGGCTGCTGGCCACGGCGGCGGGCGACGGGAGCGTGCGAGTCTGGGACGTTGACGGCCGTTCGTGCAACCGGGAACTCCAGGCCGACGAGTCGGCCAGTTACGCGGTGGCGTTTGCGGCGGATGGCACAACGCTGGCGACGGGGGGCCGCGACCGCATCGTACGAATCTGGAATACGACCACGTGGGAAAAGCAGCGCGAACTCCGCGGCCACGAGGGCACCATCCATGCGGCGTCGTACTCCACCGACGGCATGTCTCTCGCCACCGCCGGGGCGGACGGGACGATCCGGCTCTGGAACGCGGCGACGGGCCTGCAGACAGCCTGTCTCACCGGCCACGAGGGGCGGGTGTTCGGTGTTGCGTTCTCGCCGGACGGTCGTGAGATCGCTTCGGCAGGCGAGGACTGCACGGCCCGAGTGTGGAGGGTCGATGCGGAGGCGGAACGATGGGCGATGCGGCACCCGTTTCGCGTCAACGGCGTGGCCTGGCTGGATGAGGGGCGGCAGCTCGTCACCGCATCGCACGACGGTGTGCTGCGGATCTGGAACGGTGCCAGTGGGCTCGAGCAGGAGCGTCTGCGTGGCCATACGTCGCGTATCTGGTCGGTTGCCGCCGTGCCCGCGCAGGGATGGGTGGCGACCGGCGCGGGTGACGGAACGATGCGGATCTGGGACGCCACCCTCGAAACCGCGCCGGTCATGCATGGCGATGACAAGGTGCTTTCCGTCACCTACTCCAGCGACGGGCGGCTGATCGCGACCGCCATGGCCAACTCGATGGTCCGCCTCTGGGATGCGGAGACGCTCGAGCCGCGTGGTGCGCTCAGGAAGGCAGTCGGCCGGGTGAACGACGTCCGCTTCGCGCCGGACGGCAAGACGGTGGCAGGCTGCTGCGACGACGGCACCGTCCAGTTTTGGGATCTGGTGTCGCAACGCCGCCGCGACTGGTTCAAGCCGCACGACCGGCGGGTGTACGCCATCGACTTCTCGCCCGACGGCCGGCTGCTCGCCACCGCCGCGGAGGATCGCACCGCCCGGATCTGGGACGTCGCCGCCGGCACCCGGGTGGGCGAGCCACTCAAGCACCGCAGCCGCGTGTTTCGGGCGGCGTTCTCGCCCGACGGGAGCCTCCTTGCGACAGCGTGCGAGGATCGAACGGCGCGGATCTGGCGAGTGGCCGACGGCAGTGAAGTGAGGCGGTTCGAGCAGCATGAGGGCCCGGTGAACTGGGTGGCGTTTTCGAACGACGGCACGATGCTGGTCACGGCCTGCTCCGATGGCGCCGCGCGGGTCTGGAGCGTCGCCGACGGCGGTCTGGTGTCGGTGATGACGGGCCCCGCACGCCAGATCTGGAAGGCGGGTTTCTCGCCCGATGACGAGCGGGTGGCGGCGGTGTCGGCTGACGGGACGGCCCAGGTATGGGACGTCGCAACCGGTCGGGCGACGCCGATACTCCGAGGCCACGCCGATCAGGTGTGGGGGGTGGCATTCGCGCCCGACGGTCGATCGCTTGCGACGGGCTCGTGGGACGGCACGGCCCGTGTGTGGGGCGTGAGTGTGGCCGAAATCGCCCGGCGGCGAACGCCGGCCGTGGATCCGTGACGTGGGCTGACTGAATCGCCACGGGCGAACGGCTGAGCCGTACCCGGTCCCCATCGCTCACGCGATTGGGCTTCCTGATCCGCCCTCAGGAAGCGTAACGCCGTAAGGCGTACGGCTGCCGCGGATCAGGCCGAGGCGAGCACGTCGCCGAGCGTCTTCTGGAGGACGGCGGCACTGGCCTTGAGGGCCTGCACCTCCTTTGGCCAGAGGTCGATCTCGAGCGTTTTCTCGGCGCCCGCCCGGCCCACTACGGTGGGCACCGAGAGGGCCACGTCGCGGATCCCGTAGCAGCCGGTCTGGACGGAGGACACGGGGAGCACCCGTTTCGCATCAAGGGCGATCGCGTGGATCACTTCGGCAATCGACACCCCGACGGCGAATCCGGCACCGGTCTTCTTCTTGATCATCTCGGCGCCGCTCGTCTTCGCCCGTTGGAACACGTCGGCCCCGAGCTTCGCGGTGAACCCCGGATACTTCTCGAGCGGCAGGCCGGCGACGCTCGCGCTGCTCCACACGGGCACCATGCTGTCGCCGTGTTCGCCCAGAATCATCGCCTGAACCTGCGTGGCGGGCGCCTTGAGATTCAACGCGAGCAGGGCACGGAAGCGGAGCGTGTCGAGCAGGGTGCCGAGGCCGACGACCCGCCCCTTGGGGAGATGGAGGTCCTTTTCCGCCAGGAAGGTCAGGATGTCGACCGGATTGGAGACCACCAGCACGATGCAGTCGTTCCGCATCCCCTTCGCCTTGATCTCGGCGAGGATCGATCGGAAGAGGACGACGTTGCGGTTGATGAGCGCCAACCGGCTCTCGTCGGGCTTTCGCCGCAGGCCGGCCGTGATGCAGATCACGTCGGCATCGGCGAGGCACTCGTAGCCGCCGGCCCGAATCACCTGGTCGGCGACCGCGGGCGCGCCGTGCATCATGTCGAGTGCCTGGCCGTCGGCCAGGTCGGGATTGGCGTCGACGATGACGATTTCATGGACGATTCCGCCGAGCTGCAGCGCGAAGCCCGCCGAAGAGCCCACGATGCCGCCGCCGCCGATGATGCCGACTTTCATGTCAACTCACTCCGTGAAGTCTCGTCGAGAGGAGCCGGGCGGCCCGGGGTCTCCAGGGAACTCCTCGCATGATCACGCCGCCGCGATCCCGAGCTGTCTGCAGACCTGCTCGGTGACGACCTTCACGAGGGCCTCCGTATCGAGGCCGGCGGGCATCACCGGACGGCTGGCGTTTTCCGGGTCTGCGCCCATCGGAGGCGGAGCGTCAAAGGCCTTCCGCGTGACACCGGTGGTGCCCCAGCTGGCTCGGAACACGTCGTTCGCGCAAATGTCGCAGTTCTCCATGTTCTTCTCGAGACGCGGGTCGGTGTAGCCCCACTTCGCCTTGAGGTCGAGGAGCTCCTTCGTCTCGGTCTTCGTGAGGTAGGTGACGCGGCCGAGGTCCTTCGAGAGCATCAGGATCCGGCAGTAGGCGTCGAGGATCTCCGTCCACCAGTAGGCCTTCTCGACCGTCTCGCCGAAGCTCACCGTGCCGTGATTCGCGAGAATCACGACGTTCGATTTGGCGACGAACGGCTTCACCGTGTCGGCGAACTTCTGTCCGCCGGGCGTCTCGTAGCGCGTGATCGGCACGTCGCCGAGGAACACTTCGACTTCGGGCAGGACGCACTGTGGGATCGGCTCCCGCGCCACGGCGAAGGCGGTGGCATGCGGCGGGTGGCAGTGCACGACCGAGTTCACATCCGGCCGCTCCTTCAGGATCGTGAGATGGAGCAGGATCTCACTCGAACGTTTCCGGTTGCCGGCGATCTGCTTCCCCTCCATGTCGACGATGCAGAGGTCGGAGGGCTTCATGAACCCCTTCGAGATCATCGTCGGGGTGCAGAGCACCGCGTCCGGGCCGAGTCGAAACGAGATGTTGCCGTCGTTGCCGGCGGCGAAGCCCTTGTTGTAGATCCGCCGACCGATGTCGCAGATCTCCTCCTTGAGCTGGTTCAGCGATTTGTCGGTGGTCTTGGGGGCGATGGTGGCCATGGCTGGTTGCTCCTGCGGGGTTCCTGTCCTAACGATTCTTGCCCACGCTGTCGGTCGCGGCCGGCGTGCCGGCTACGAAAGTCTTGGCGAGGGCGACGGGGAGTGCGATTGCGCTGGGTGTAGCGGTCATCCGGTCATCCGGTCACGTCGAGGCGGTCGATCAGGGCGGCGATGTAGGCGTCCACGGGCTTGTCGAGCGGTCGAAACGGCTGAGCAGCCTCGCCACCTTCGCTGAATGCGACGAGTTGACCGTCGCCGGCACCGAGGTCGTCCCAGGCCACGAGCGCCTCCGCGGGGCCATCACCGCGTGCGAGATCGCCGCTCGTCAGCGGGACCACGAGCCGGAGCGCGCCGCCGCGCACCGTCGCGTGGGGCTCCACGAGGGTCACCGTGCCGATGGTTTTGCCGAGTCTCATGCGTCACTCGCTCAGTGGGAATGGGTTTTGCAGCCGCATCCGGTGGGCGCTGCTGCGAGCTCGGCCGGCAGCGGCCCGGAGGCGGCCCGATGGAAGTCCACGCAGGCGCGGTCCACACTCCCGCCGGAGAAATGGGCGGGATCGATCACGATCAGGTTGGCCGCCGCGTCGACGGCGGCGGCGGCGAGTGCGGCGGCGTCGCGGGCGGTGACTGCCCGGAGGCTTGCCGAACGGTTGGCCAGCACCACCGCCACGGCCGGACGACCCGTGAGCAGCACGCCGCGGGCGGCGTCCTTTGAGGCATGCCCAGCCAGAGCGGCGATCACGTCGGTGAGGCCCGAAGCGGGAAGCTGTTGGCTCCCCGGCAACGCGCGGGCGATCGCTGCGGTGCGGGGCGACACGTCACCGCGGCAGGCGGCATGGGCGATGACGAAGGGTCGCGGAGCCGCTGCGGAGATCGCTGCGGACGTTGCCCGAACCAGCGTGAGTCCCACGTCCTTGGCATGGTCGCGGGCCGAGGGCGTGATGACCGCCTTGGCGTCTACCACCACGTTGCGGATCGACGGCGACAGCCGCTCGAGGTGGGCAAGCGTGACCACGCGATCGGAGATCGTCGTCGCACCGCTGCCAGCGGCGTGTGGCTGGACCGGAGCGGATGCGGCGGGGTGCTGCGTGGCGGCTGGCATCTGCTCGGCCTGAATCCGCCGGACCACCTCGGCGACGAGCGCCTTGACTGCGGCGGCGTCGAGTGTCAGCAGCGTGCTCGTCGTGCTCATGGAGTGTCCACCAGGCCGATCGTGCTCCAGCGGGCCGGGGTCGCCTCGCTCTTGAGAATCTCCCGCAACAGCCGGCCGTCGCTCGTGATCACCACCACGTCACCGATCGACGCCGCCACCGTGTCGACGGCGATCTGGGGGTCGCCGTCCGGCGCCCGGCGGTCGGCCATCAGGGGCTGCACCACGAGCAGCCGCGCGCCGGCCAGCGACGGGTGTTTCACCGTCGCGGTCGTCGTGCCGATGATCCGGGCCAGTTGCATGGGCGTGTCGGTCGGTCTGGAGGTTTCAGTCAGCGGTGGTAAATCACGAGCGAACGGCCGACGCGCTGCCGAGGATCCTGAGATCGTCGACGAGCGTGCAGCGCCGCTGCCGGGTGAACGTGAGCGGTGTGGTGACGCCCTCGCCGGTCGGCGTGGCGATCGAAAACGAGAGGTAGCCCTCGCCGCCGAGGCCGAGGCCGGCGACGCTCGGGCCGTTCTTCACGAACAGCGTCGTGTCGAGGAGGCGCCCCATTCGCGTCATCGTGCGGACGTCGTTCGAATGGATGATGGCGGTGTGGCGGAAGCCGTGCTCGCTCTCGTGGGCGAGTCGGATCGCCTCGTCGGCGTCCCTGCAGCGCACGAAGGGGACGAACGGCATCATTTGCTCGGTCGGCACGAACGGGTTGGCGTTGTCGGTCTCGCCGAAGACGAGTTCGAGTCCGGCACCCCCCGCGGCCCCGGCCGCCGCGGCGAGCACCGAGGCGTCCTGGCCGATGAGCTCCTTGCAGGGCACCCAGTGGCGGTGGGCTCCCTCGCCGGTCATCACAATCGCCCGCCTCGTGAGGGTGTCGACCTGCGTGGGCGAGAGCCGCAGCGCGCCGGCCCGCTCCATCGCCGCCATCATCCGGTCGAACACTCCCGCCACCACGAACACCTGCTTCTCGCCGATGCACAGCAGGTTGTTGTCGTAGGCGGCGCCCGCGATGATCGAACGGGCGGCGTTATCGAGGTCGGCGGTCTCGTCCACCACCACCGGCGGATTTCCCGGCCCGGCCACGATCGCCCGCTTGCTGGACTGCAGGGCGGCCTTCGCCACCGCCGGGCCGCCGGTCACGCAGATCAGCTTCACGCCGCGGTGGTTGAAGAGCTGTCCCGCCGACTCCAGCGACGGCTCGCCCACCAGCGAAACCAGGTTATCGATGCCGATGTCGCGGTGGATCGCCGCATTGAAGCGCCGCACACCCTCGGCGGCCACCTTCCGGCCGCTCGGGTGCGGGTTCACCACCACGGTATTGCCACCCGCGATCATGTTGATCGCGTTGCAGGCGATGGTGGGGAGCGAGTGCGTGACCGGCGTGATCGCGCCGATGACGCCGAACGGGGCGTGCTCGATCACGGCCAGGCCATGGTCGCCGCTGAACACCTCGCTCTGCATGAACTCCACGCCCGGAACCTTCTCGCCGAGGACCTTCAGTTTCTCGATTTTGTGGTCGAGCCGTCCGATGTTCGTCTCCGCGAACTCCATCCGGCCGAGCTCCTCGGCGTCGTCGATCGCGATCCGGCGGATGTGGGCGATCGCCTTCTTGCGGCCCTCGACGCCCAGACGCTCGAGCTGCTCGAAGGCCTCGTCGGCGGCTCGAACGGCCTCGTCGACGCCCCCGAAGACGCCATTGGCACCGGCGAACGAGGCCGCCGTGCCCTGAACGCCCGGTGCGGGTGGCCTGGATGCCGTGGCGTTGGCGACCCCAAGTTGTTCGATCACCTGGCGGACGATGGCGGCGATGTCGGGCGTGGTCGCGGTTGTCATGGTCATTTCCTGCTGAAGACTTCCTTGCCCTCGACGCGGACCGTGTCGACCAGGCCGATCACCACGGCGTCGATGGGCAGAGACTTGGTCTCGGGGGTGAGGCGGGCGCTCGATCCCTGCGTGACGAGGACGAACTGTCCCTCGCCCGCGCCGAGCGTGTCGACCGCGATGAATGTGCGTCCTGTGGAGACGAGCGTGGAGCGGGACTTCTCGTCGAGGCGATAGGGCTCCACGACGAGCAGTTTGTGACCGGTCATGGCCTCCGTCTTCTGCGTGGCCACCACCGATCCGGTCACCAGGGCGACGAACATCAGGCACCTCTTCCGTTCGCGGTTTCGTGTTCCGCCGCCAGCAGGTCACGCGTCTGGCGGGCGACGATCAGTTCCTCGTTGGTTGGGATCACCCAGATCGCGACCCGCGACGAGGCGGCGTGGATCGCACGCTCCCCCGAGGCCGGCTCCCGATTTTTCGCTGGATCGATCGCGATGCCGAGGTCTTCGAGTCCGGCCACCACCGCGGCCCGCGTGAGCGGCGAGTTTTCACCGATGCCGCCCGCGAAGCCGATGGCGTCGAGGCCACCAAGATCGACGATGCCCCCGCCCAGCCAGTGGCGGATCGACGCCACATAGACGTCGATCGCGGTCTGGGCCCTGGCGTTTCCCGACGCGGCAGCATCCTCGAGATCCCTCATGTCGCCCGACGTGCCGGACATACCCGCCAGCCCCGCCTGCCCTGAGAGTTCGACGAGCAGGTCTTCGAACGACCGGCCCGTCTGCGTCGCCATGTGGAGCAGTGCGAAGGGATCGAAGTCGCCGGCTCGATTGTTCTGGGGCAGACCCGACTGCGGGCTCATCCCCATGGAGGTCCCGACGCTCCTTCCCTCCCGGATCCAGCACACGCTGCTCGAGCCGCCGAGGTGGCATGAGATGGCTCTTCGCCCGCCGGGCACGAGTTCGCCCAGCCGCCCAGCCACGAATCGGTGGCTCGCCCCATGGAAGCCCCAGCGCCGCACGAGGTGGCTGTCGACCCAGTCGGTCGGCACGGCGTAGAGGGCGTTGCGATCCGGAATCGTCGCATGAAACCCGGTCTCGAAGGCGGCGACGAGTGGCACGCCCGGCATCCGCTCCCCGAGCAGCCGCATCGCCCGCACGTAGGGAGGATTGTGAGCCGGCGCAACAGCCGCCATCTCCTCCATCGCCACGAGCACGTCCGGCCCCACCCGCACGACCCCGCTCACGCGGCCGCCATGCACCGCCTTGAAGCCCACCGCCGCCACCTGGTCGACGCTCGTCAGCGGACCGCCGTCGGCCGTGAGTTGTTCGAGCGCCGCCTGGAGGGCGACGGCGTGGTCCGGCACGGGCGTGACGTTCTCGATCGCCCGCCCGCCGACGGTCGCATACACCCGACTCTCGGTGGCCCCGATCCGCTCCACGCCGCCGCGCGCAAGCTCCCGCTCCGCACCGGCATCGCCCGTCCGCTCGGGCAGGTCGAAGAGCCGGTACTTGAAGCTCGTGGAGCCGAGGTTGGCGACGAGGACTTTCATGGGGTGGGCTTTCGCGGGGGCCGCCAATCCCGCATGGGCCACGGATGGCCCTGCGGGATTGAACTCAGGCAAGAAAGGCCGCCACGAGGCTCTCGGCAGGCCGCGGAATGACGTGGCTGGCGACGAGTTCGCCGACCTGCTGGGCCGCATTGGCACCGGCCTCGACGGCCGCACGCACGCTGCCCACGTCACCCTGAACGATGGTCGCCACGAAGGCGTTGCCGATGCTGACCCGCTTGAGAATCTTCACGTTTGCCGCCTTGGCCATCGCGTCGGTGGCCTCGACGAGGCCCACGAGGCCCTTGGTTTCCAGAATTCCGATCGCCGTATTCATCTGAGGTCCTTTGAGAGGGGTTGTAGAAAGGGTTTCATCTCGATCCACGCGTCGATCAGCCGCCCGTGGGCAGGACGATCTGCAGGTCTTCGTGCGGACGTGCGATCACCTGCACGCTCACCACTTCACCGATCCGGCCGCCGGCCGCCGCACCCGCGTCGGTCGCCGCCTTCACCGCGGCCACGTCGCCCGAGACGAACGCCGTCACGAGCCCGCTGCCGATCTTGTCCCAGCCCATGAACGTGACGTTCGCCGCCTTCATCATCGCGTCCACTGATTCCACAAGGGTCGTGAAACCCTTGACCTCGATCATGCCGAGGGCTTCGGTATGCTTTGCCATCTGTCGCTCCGATGCTGTATCGAACAACCAGCCATTCTTCGCGGGGACACCCCCGCGGACCGCACCGGCACGCGCCGGTTTCACGGTCGTGTTCTGTCGCTTCGTTCGCTTGGCGGGTTTTTTCTTCGCCATCTCTTCGGGTGGGCACAGGTTGCCAACCTGTGCTACTGGGTCCTGTCTGTCGCAGGCACAGGTTGGCAACCTGTGCCCACTGGGTTTCGGGGTTACGTCTGACGGATCAACTCCACGCTGGAGGCATGATCGAGGTCGGCGGCGTTTCCCTCGTCGGTGTCGATGTGCACCTCCAACTTGCTCGTGGCGTCGGCTCGCACGAGCAGATCACGGAACACGGTTCCGCAGGAGCCCTTGATCACCAGGCTCATGCGATCGCCGTCCTTGACCTTGAAGAAGTCGGCGTCGGCGAAGCTCATGTGGACGTGCCGCTCGGCCCGGATCACGCCCTCGGCAAGTTCGATCGCCCCGGCGGGGCCGACGAGCACGCAGCCGGGGGTGCCGGCGATCTTGCCGCTCGGCCGGACGGGCAGGTCGATCCCGAGCGAAATGCCGTCGGTGAATGCCAGTTCGACCTGCGAGGCTTTGCGGGTAGGTCCGAGCACCCGCACCGTCGGCAGCATCTTTCGCTTCGGGCCCACGAGCATCACGGTCTGCTCGGCCGCATAGAAGCCGTCCTGGTAGAGACTCTTCATCGGCGTCAGCGTGCTGCCCGGGCCGAACAGCTTCACGACGTGATCGTCGGTGAGGTGGCAGTGGCGGGCCGAAATGCTGACGACGAGTTTTGGCTCGGAGGAAGCGGCCGCGGCCGCCTGCGACGGCGGCTGCCCTCGCGACGCAAGCACGATCTCGCGTACGAGCCGCTCGACGGAATCGCGATCGAGTCCCGCGGAGCGGTCGATCAAAGGTGAGGAAACGGTGGCCATGGGGGGTCTCAGGCGTGGCGCTGACGCGCGGAGGGGCGGAGGTCGCGGTCATCCTCCACGTCAGGCGGGACGGTGGCGATGACGAGCTCGGATCCGGATGCGACGATCCTCGACCGCCAGTCTGGGGCGAGTCCGTCGTCGGAGACGAACGCATCGATCTCGGCGAGCGGGGCGACGAGCGTGAGGCTCTTCCGCCCGAACTTCGAACTGTCGGCGACGACCATCACGCGGCCCGCGGCTCGCAGCATCGCCTGTTCCGTCTCCGCAAGCAGAAGGTGGGCGTTGAACAGTCCCTCTTCGGCGATGCCCGCTGCCGAAAGCACCGTGGTGGTCACGTGGAGCCGGCCGAGCAGCTCGTTGGCGTAGGGACCGAGGCAGACGCCCGTTCGGGGCGACACGTACCCGCCAAGCAGCACGAGGTCGCTTCGTGACTCCGAGGCGAAGAGATTGGCGACGGGCAGACTGTTGGTGACGACCTGAAGAGACCGCCCCACGAGCAGGCGAGCGACCTCATAGGTCGTCGTGCCGCCATCGAGGAGCACGGTCTCGCCGTCACCGATCAGTTCGGCTGCCTTGGCGGCGATGGCCCGCTTGGCGGCCCAGTTGGCGGGCTGCCGCTCGTCGAACTCGGCCAGCCGCGGCATGCCACCGGCATAGAGGACGCCGCCGTGCGTCCGCTTCGCAGATCCCTGTTCCTCCAGGGCGTCGAGGTCACGCCGGACGGTCGACTCCGACACGCCGAGTTCCCGGACGAGTTCCTCCAGAGCCGCGAACCCACGAACCCGGATCAAATCCAGGAGGCGGCTGCGGCGATCGTGGTTCTGCAAGGAGACGGCCATCACGGAGCGATTGTAATCACTGGAGAGAACGAAGCCAAGCGATAAACGCGCGGTGTCTGTCACCAACCGAGTGCGCCGTGTGCGGAAACGCGCACCGTGACGCGTGCTTTGATGTTTCCTGGGCCGTCATTGGCAGGATATGCCGACGGCGGGGACTCTGTCGCCACAGGAAACGCTACGTCAACGGGTCCGGCAGGCGGCGGAAAAACAGACCGGTGCGAAGGGGTATTTGCACACGCGGCGCGTCATTTCCGACAGAATCGGTACCACTATGACAGTCCTCGTTCATCGAATCCCGGCAGCGGCGTATGACGTCCTGGAAGCATGCCCGTGGCGTGTCTCGCCTCTGGGGCCGTCAGACCTCGCGTCCGGCGCGGTTGCGAGGCTGCTGAGCCTGATGCCGTCGGACGGTCACGGGTTCGCGCCGTTCGCGTTGCAGGGATCGAGCGTTGACTCCCGCGATGGTTCTGGCCGAACCACCCACGCATGGGCGGCGCTCCGCTCGGACGACGCCTTCGTGGCCGTGATCGGGTTGCGGCAGGTGGTGGTTGAGGGAGACGCCCGGTTTTCGATTCCGTGGCTGCTCGTTGACCCTGCCGAGCGGCGGCGCGGCGTGGCGACGGGCCTTGTCCGCACTGCGCTGGCAGCAGCCGCGGAGGCTGGCGGTACCCACGTGGCGGTCGAGACACTGGCGAGATGGTCCGCCTCGTCCGCCTTTTGGGCGCAAATCGTTGAGCGGACAACCGGCCGCGGCAACCAACCGTCGTCATCCCCCTGAGATTCGCCGCCGGCTCGTCACCGCGACGCCGACGCCGCTGACGAGATCAGCCGAGCCGCTCTTTCAGCCAGAGGCCCGAGCCGAGGAATGCCGCCCCGCTGGCGAGCAGGTTGATCCCGATCAACGTCCCCAGGAACACGCCCGACTGCTGCGTCGGGCTCATCAGGAGCATGCCGCCGAGCACGGCCGTGACCAGGCCATCGGCGAGAACCCATCCCCAGGGAAAGTCGCGGGGCAGTGAGAACGCGGCGGTGAGCTTGGCGGCAGCCTCGAACAGCACTACGAGCCCGATGAACGTGGTCATCGCATGCACTCCCTCGGCGGGAATCGCCAGCATGGCCGTGCCGGCGACGAGCGAGAGACCGCCACAGAGGACGGTCAGCCAAAAGCCCCGCCAGGAATAGGTGCTGGCGGCCGCACCAAGCTGCGTGACGCCCGCGGCAAGCAGGGATCCGGCCACCATGAAATCGACGAAGGTCGCCGCTCCCCATGGCACGGCGATCGCGAGCACGCCGAGAAGAGCGAGGGCGACACCCAGCCAAATGAGCCTCGACTTCAGCCGCGAAATCGGGCCGTGGTGATGCGCGAGGTCCATGGGGGGGTGCTCCACGAGGATCGAGATGGGAGGTTCGAAATGGGGTCGATCGGACCCGAAGTCTACCCGATCGACGCGGTGTCAGGCTGCCCCAAGCCCCTCCATCCGTCGCCAGGCGCTGAGCTGTCCGAGGTGCATCATCATGTGCCCGCCGCAGTAGAACGCCTGAACGGAACCGATCGTCGGAAAGAGTTCCTTCATCCGTCCGTCGGCCGGATTGGGCTGCTCGAACGCCCCGTCGGGGGTACTGCGGAGGGCCCCGGTCGTCATCCGATGTCCCTCCAGCAAAAAGGCGACGATCTGGTCGAGGGGCGGGTAGAGGTCACCGTCGATGTCGTCGACGCACTTCGCATCCTTCGAGAAGACGAGGTCGAATCCATCCGGAACGGGCGGAGCGGGGTGGCCGATCAGGCGGAGCATCTTCGGGGCGTAGAGGCTGAGGTGGCCGTAGATGAACGCCGGGTGGTTTGACTCGACCACCGTGCCGCCGGGCGCGGCGAATCGCGCCGCCCGTTCCGCGGGCACGCCCCGCAGCAGCCGCTCGGCATAGCCGAGGGAGAGTTGGAGCGAATCGGCGATGATGTTTCCAAGCGAGCGCGACATGGCGAGCCTCCGGGGGGATTGGTTCAGGATATCGCCCCGCGCGCCAACAAGGCGATCGCCTCGGGAAGGGCCACGCATTCCGCGGCGAAGACGCGGGCGGCGAGCGACTCGGGCGTGTCGTCTCGAAGCACGGGCACCGGCTTCTGCAGCAGGATTCGACCGTGATCGTACTCATCGTCCACCAGGTGCACGGTGCATCCTGAGAGCGTGCAGCCCCTCTCGAGGACGGCGCGATGGACGTGCATCCCGTGAAAACCCCTGCCACCGAAGGCGGGGAGCAGCGACGGGTGGATGTTGATCACGCGACCGGCATACGGGGCCGGGATGCGGACGAGGTGCAGGAAACCCGCCATCACCACCAGGCTCGCCTGGAACGACTGACAGATCCCGAACACGGCGTCGCTCAGGTCCGCCACCGACCTGCCTTGCGGCGACACCACGCTCACGGGAATTGCGGCCGCCTCCGCGATCCGGACCCCGCGGACGTCCGCCCTGCTGGACACGACCACGGCGATCGTCGCGTCGATCTGTCCCGCCCGAATCGCGTCGAGCAGGTTGTCCAGCGTCCGGCCCGATCCCGAAAGCAGCACCGCGAGTCGAAGCTGGTGCGCGTCGTGCCGAGGCGGCGTCATGTCGCCGCTCCGACCCTGGCCACCGAGATCGCCAGAGGGTGCCCGTCGATCTCGTGAGGCTCGGAATCGGCCGGGGGCGTGCCGAAGTGGACCGCGGACGCCAGCGTCTCCGACTCGATGTAGTGGCGGTGGCGTTCGATCGCGTCCCGGAGTTCGGCCGACTCAGTGGCGAAGACGATGGCGATGCGGTCGGTGAAGTCGAGGTCGAGCGTCTTCCGCTCCGTCTGGATCACGTGCACGACCTCGCGCACCAGGCCCTCGGCGACCAGTTCGGGCGTGAGTTCCTTGGCGATCACGACCACCGCCCGCGGGCTCTCCGCCGCCGCCCAGCCGGGCTTGGCCGTCGTCCGCACGAGGACGTCGTCCTTGTCCACCACGGCCGTGCCGCCGCCGGGCAGAGGCAGCTCCGCACGGCCGTCGCGTGTGATCGCGGCGAGCAACGCCGCGGCATCGGCCTTCGCGAGCGCGTCGCGAGCCCGGGGAAGATCCTTGCCCAGTTTTGGGCCGAGCCTCTTGAGGTCCGGGAGCACCTGCCGCGTGATGTAGCGGTCGGGATCGCCGCAGACCTCGAACTGCTTGACGTTCAGTTCGTCGCAGACGAGATCGGCGTGGGCCTCGAGCCAGGCCACGTCGTCCGGCCGCGCCTCGGCCGGGATCACCTCGACCTTGGAGAGCGGCTGGCGAACCTTGAGCTTCTCCGCGGCCCGGGCGGCCCGGCCGAGCGAGGCGATGTCGCGGACCACCGCCATCCGCCGGACGAGGTCGCCGTCGACGAGGACCGCGTCGCCTCCGGGATAGTCGGTCAGGTGCACGCTCTCCGGCGCCCGGCCTCCGAATGCCACGCCGGCGAGGTTCCGCCAGATCGCTTCCGTGGTGAAGGGCACGAACGGCGCCGCGAGTTTGGCGACGGTCACCAGGGTCTCGTAGAGGGTCCAGTAGGCGTCGAGCTTGTCGGGGTTGCCGGCCGGCGAATCGTCGGCTCTGCCGGCGGCCCAGAAGCGGTCGCGGCTGCGGCGGACGAACCAGTTGCTCACGGCGTCCACGAGCTTCGAGAGTTCGCCCGCGGCGGCGAAGTGGTCGTAGGCGTCGAGCCGCTCGACCATCGCCGCCGCCGTC
>Ga0129333_10003268_pt1 | contig 15142 bp, 5 predicted proteins | sample CPB6_08_DNA_FD_94474 | JGI IMG/M metagenome (GOLD analysis project Ga0129333, IMG submission 94474) | Freshwater to marine salinity gradient microbial communities from Chesapeake Bay, USA - CPBay_Sum_0.6_0.8_DNA | ecosystem: Environmental > Aquatic > Marine > Coastal | place: USA: Chesapeake Bay...
CCTCCTCGGGGCCGGCATCAGGAGCATCAGGTACGCGGTCCCCGGGGACGGCGAGATCAGGGTGGACTCCACGAAGCCGCTCGGCCAGGCGCGGATCAACGCCCTCATCAGGAAGATGCAGGCGGCCCGCTCCAAGGGCGACGAGAACGGCTCGGCGCTGAGGGCCATGGTGCGAGAGTCCAACGGCGACCTCGTCTACTCGGAGTCATTCCCCAACGTCGACAAACCCAACGAGATGGTCGTGATCGCCAGGGGCAAGGAGAGGCGCACCGTGCCGAGGTGGGTATACGAGGCTTGGTACTCCGACAAGTCGTCGGGCAAGGACAAGTCCTCCGGCTGGACCGTGGTCGACACCGTCACCAATGTCTCCTCGCAGAACGAGGTCGGGGCGAACGTGGTCGCCGAGGCGACCGCCGAGTCGTTGTCGGCGCTCTCTTCGTTCGACAGGGGCAAGGCCATCGCCAAGGGCAAGTCATCCGACTTCGGCGCGGGCAGGAAGTCCGTTCTCATGAAGGACGGGACGAACTGGGTCGTCCACCAGCCCGACCAGGACTCACACATCGGTGTGGTTGTCGGCAACGACATCGCAACGGCACTGGGCCTGCAGGCCCCGAACTCGTACATCGCCGGCGATGCCAAGTCAAGGTACGCGGTCGTGGAGTCGCCGAACGAACTGAACGGCGTCAAGATCTCCAAGGACGGCTCCACGGCGGACATCCCCGGCGAGGAGCTGGCGAGGATCGCCCTCGTTGACTACCTCACGGACAACAGAGGACGAACCCCGGCGACGGTCCTCCCGTCCAAGGGCAAGGGCAACGGCGCGGTTTCGATGTCGTCGCCGAGGAACGCCCTCGCCGGGCGCGGGGGTGCGAAGAAGCCCGCGGACGCCGGGTTCGCCGACTACCTGAAGCAGGACGGCTCGAGCAAGTGGCTCGCCGAGAAAGCCGCGAAGATGGAGAGCGTGAGGCAGAAGATCGCCGCCATGTACGAACAGCTCCTTGAGCGTGCCGAGCAGTTTGACTGGGATGCGTACATCGACAGGCTGTCGATCGCCGGCCTGACCGACGGCGAGAAGACCCACCTCGACACAATCAAGGTTCTGTACGAGTACAGGCTGAAGCAGATGAGGTCGTCCAGGAAGTCGTTCCTCACGACCCTGGGGGTCGTGTCGTGAGAAAGGTCGCGTTCGTCAACAACGCCGACGGGGGCAAGTTCGCCATCCTCGTTGAGGGCGACGGGGGCGTGGACGCCATCGGGTTGTCGGGGCACGGCAAGGAGTGGGCCGCCTGGGTGGATGGTCTGCCGTTCAGGGAGCGCAGGCTCATAAGCGACGTCCTGTGGTCCCTCTCCGAGGCGCAGTCCGTGGACGGGCCGCGAGTCCCGACCAGGACCGAGCGCACCGAGATCACCACCGTCATAAACGGGCAACAGGCGACCCGGCTGTCAGGCACTTGACATGGGCGCCACCGCGCCGGTGGTAGTGTCCTCTCGTCAAGTAACTGCTCAGGGCACAGCGGGGTCATGCGGAAATCACGAGTCGAGTTCTCCGTCCTCAATCGCAAGGCGGCAATAGAAGCGTCATCCGTCGCCCTCGGCGTGCGGATGGCCAGCCGACTCTCGACGGGGCGCACGACCGCCTTCTCCCACTCCACCAAGGGAGTCCCCTTCGTCCATACGGAGCAGATTGCGTTCTCGTCCAGCAGGCCGAGCGACCGCGTCCACCAGGAGAGGTTGGAAATACTCGTCAAGTCGGCGGACGCCGAGATCGCACAGGCACGTCTACGGGTCGGCTCCGCGGAACCCCAGATCCTCCTCTGGCCCGAGAGGGACGGATCATTCGACTTCAAGAAACTCGCGTCAATCGGAAGGCGTGGCAAGAGGACCGCACAGGGCTTCGACCCCAACGCCGAGGACGCCGACGGCGACATGCTCGTCCAGGACGGTACGCCGTGGGAGCGACCCAAGGTCCCCGGCGCATCCAAGCGTGGCAGGCGCAAGCCCGGCAAGACTCGGGTCGCCGTCGCCTCCGGCCTCGAGAGGGTCGCTGACAGGATCGACGAAGCGGCGGAGAGGCGCAGATCCCGCAGGGAGGAGCGCGGTTCGCTCAGGGAGAGGATCGCCGGCCGTCTCGAGGGAGCTGCCGACAGGCTCGACAAGAAGCCCGGCCAGAAGCCGAAGAAGGTGAGGAGGTCGCCCGGCGAGGCGTTCGGCGACTACCTGTACGGCACCGACCGGGTGAAGCCGTCGAGGGAGAGGCCCGAGGAACCGGGGGTCGCCGACGAAACCGTGGCGCCCGAAACCCCGTCCGCACCCGAGAAGCCCGACGCCGAGGTCAAACCCGAGAAGCCGAAGACACCCGTAGAGGACGTCACGACGACCGCGACCGCCAAGGAGAAGTTGCCCGGCAGGGTCATCGGCAAGCCCGACGAGGACAAGTCGTTCGTCGCCGTGGCCGCCCGCAACGCGTCCGCGCGCAAGGAGGATGCGTACGGGAACGAGTCGCAAGCCGCATCCGTCGTCCACGTGGTGGAGAACGCCGACGGGAAGTTCGTCGCGGTGGACGACGAGAGGCTCTCCGCGATGGATGGAGCGAAGCCGTTGTTCACGTTCAGGGACGGCGGACTGACCCACGTTGACGGCGAGAAGCGCAAGAAGAGCGGCAAGACCGTCACCAGCGAGCAGGTCGAGGCGGCCCCAGGCTGGTCGATGGACGAGACCTACAAGGGCTCCGCGATCGACCGTCTCTCCACGCTGGAGAACACGTACTTCTACAAGAACGGCGGGAAGCAGTTCGAGGAGGGCGAGAACGCCTACGTGATCGAGACCTCCGACGGCAAGTTCTACATCGTCGACGAGGAGAAGATGCAGGCCCTCGGCGTGGAGCCGATCAGGGCCGAGAAGACCGGCAGGGGCGAGTTCATCTACGGCACCGAGCCGAAGCAGGACTTCGTCCCCCGCAAGGTCGAGGAGCCCAAGCCGGTCGGCGAGATCCCCGGCGAGCCGCCGATGGAGAAGCCGTCGCTCCCCGACGTGGCGGAGGACGCGAAGTCGCCCAAGTCGAAGAAGCCCAAGTTGAAGGGCAAGCAGGACGGCAAGTACAAGACCGAGAAGAACGCGGCGAAGAGGGCCGACCAGCTCTCGGCGGAGGACGGGAAGACCCGGCACGTCGTGGAGGCGCCTGGCGGTGGCTACGCGGTCGTCGACCAGGAACGCCTCGACGCCATGGGCGTTGAGGCCGTGTCAACACACAACGGGAAGAAGATTGACACACCCGTGCCACAGGGCGAACCAGAACCCGGTTTCGTCCCCCCGACGGTGGAGGAGACCGAAGACGTACCGGTCAACCTGCCCTCGTTCCTTCAGCCGAAGCCGGGGGAACAGGAGGCGGGTGCTGGGGGGATCAAGCCGCCCGCAAAGTGGGATTGGGACGGAACGCGCGAATACGCCCAGTCGGCCATCGACGCGGCCGAAGAACTCGGCAAGCAGGGCAAGCTGGAGGAGTCAAGGGCCGTCGCCAAGGAGGCCAAGAAGAAGATCGCGGCCAACTACGCCGCCGACGAGACGACATCCGAGTCCCTCTCGGCCCTGCTCGATGAACTCGAGTACTACTCCAAGGCCAACAAGTCCCAGGTCTTGGCCAAGCTCAACGAAGACGACTCGCCCTACAGGCGATGGATGGACTTCGACTCCTCGTACAGCGAAGACTCCCCGTACGACTTGGACGAACTCAACGACGCCCTCAGGAACATCGAGGACGCCCGCAAGCAGTTGTCCGACCTCCCCAACGACGAGAAGCAGGCGCTGGACGAGTCCTACGACGACATGATCAACCGCCTCATGGATTCCGAGGAGAAAATCGGCAAGAGGAGGGACCTGGAGGAGATCCTTCAGGAGGAAGAGGAGATCGCGTCCGCCGTCAAGGGACCCGAGGCGAAGCCTGCCCCCGAGAAGCCCGACACCGCCGCCGGCAAGCCGCGCAAGACGATCGGCCTCGACACGGCGAAGAGCGTCATGGAGGAGCGCATCTCCATCATCCGGGACATCGCCGAGATGGACGGCGAGGACGAGGAGGAGATCACCGACCAGGTCAAGCAGGCCTTCACGGAAACCTCCTCCTACCTCGACACGATCGCCGCTAACTTCGACCAGATCGTCTTCGACACGCCCGGCAGCGTCGCGTCGTGGGCCGAGAGGATGCGAGAGCGCGCGGACGCCACGCCCGACCCGCAGGAGGCCGACGCCTACAAGATCGTCGCCGAAGTCCTGGACGACAACCCCAACATGAGCAGCGCCGTCCAGGTGAAGATCCAGATCTCCGCGCTCTCCTTCGAGGTCATGTCGATGGGGGATAAGTACGAGCCCGGCGAGGACCTGCTCGGGAGCGGACCCACCAACGAATCCGTCACGAAGAAGCTCGATGAGGGCGCCGTCGGTCTTGCGGAAACGCTCAACGCGACGATGAGCGGCAAGTACGACGACGACACCATCGAGTCCATGCAGTCCACGTTCAAGGAAGCGGTCTACGTCCTCGAGTCGCTCACGCCCGACGAGAAGGCCGTCATGGGCGACAACTACGACGCCGCGCTGGAAGGCGCCAAGAACAACATCGAGATCCTTGAGAGGTTGAAGGGGACCGGCGAGGACATCGGGGAAGTAGCCAAGAGGTTCTGGGAGGAGAAGGCCGAAATCCCCTCGCAGGGCGGCGACAACAACAAGGAGCAGGAAGTCCTCTCCAAGCTCGTCACCGACGGATGGCTTGACGAGAACGGCGACTTGAAGGCGACGACCGAGCAGGCGCAGGTCATGCTGAACGCCTACCGATCGGGCCTGCTGGACGGCTCATTCCCGCCCGAGACGATGGCTGCGGTCGTGGCGCTTGAGAAGGCCATCAAGGCGAAGGTCGACAAGGATCCGCTCGACGGGGACTCACCGCTCCCGTACAAGACGTCGCAGTACATCGACGTGGCATCCCTTGAGGAGCAGGAGATCCCGGGCAGCGAGGGCGACATGTGGGATGTCGAGGGTCTCCAGGAGCAGTTCTCCGAGTTCATGGACCTGGCGAAGAAGGACCTCATCTCCTACTGGGCGGATCCCGAAAAGGGCGCTGGGGGCACCGTGTCCCTGACGAAGTCCATGGACGACGACCAGGTCGAGCAGGAGTTCCTCAAGACCATCGCCGCCCTCGAGATGGCCGTCAATGCGGGTGTGGCGACGAACCCCGGCGGCGAGTTGCCGGTCGCCAAGCTCCAGCGGATCAAGACCCATTACCACAACTTCCAGGTGATGGCCGGCCGAGGAAAGTATTCGCCCGAGAACTCGCCCAACCTGACGCCGATCGACAGGTTCAACCATCTCAGCCCTTCCGGCCAGCAGTCCTTCCTCAAGGCGATGGAGAACAACTTCCGCGGGCTGGCCGCCGACGACCCCGACATCTCGGAAGAGGAGATTGACGATGTCGTAAGAGAGGCCATGGTTGCCTACAACGGCATCTTGGGCAAGAAGGGCAAGGCGAAGAAGGCGAAGAAGGCGAAGCCGCCCGCCGAGCAGATGAAGGACTCTGTCGTCGACGGCCCCTCCCCCGAGCCGGCCAAGCCCAAGGCGGGCGGAAAGTCAATCAGGGTGGGGAACGGCGACACCCTCTCCGTCCTCTCCCCGGACGAGGCCGAGAAGGCCGGCGTCCCCAAGTTCGACCCGAACACGGAGGCGAAGTTCCCCGAGGGGCTGATCGTTGGCTACATCGGGGGAGACGACCCAGACGAGGACGTCTCCGCCGCCATCATCGAGGCCCAACTGAAGGGCCACCAGCTCTTCATGCCCGGCGACTACGAAGAGGGCTCGCTGTTCGCGTCCTCGTTCAGCACCAGCGACGGCAAGAGGGTCACCGTCCTGCTCGACAACAAGCACCCGGTCTGGGAATCCGAAGGGGGACTCGACGCGATCTTCCCCAACCTCTACGACCAGGCCGGGACCGGCGATGTCAGCAACTGGGTCAACCTCGGCGAACTGAGGCAGGACAAGTCCCCGAAGAAGGGCTCACCGCTCCACGGCAAGACCGTGGCCGACTTCGACTCCTCGGACGTCGAGGCGGCGTCGGTGAAGTTCGGCCCCGAGGCGATGGAACTCCGAGCCGCGATCAAGGCGCTCGGCGAGGACCCCTACAGCATCTTCGTCGACGACGCCACGGGCATGGCCGAGGACCTCGACAAGATCATGCAGGGCAGGTTCGGCCCGAACGGCGGCGTCCTCGTGAAGACCAAGGACGGCATGTACCACGTGGTGTCCCGGAACGACTGGCAGGAGATCACATCGGGCCTCTCGGACGATGAGCGCGGGGAGATCGGCGAGGTCGTCCACTCCAGCAAGCCGGAGAGCATGAACTGGGCCCTGAAGAAGGACACGGGGACATGGTCGAACCCGTCGAAGAAGCTCTCCGACATCGACTGGGACTCAATCCCCAAGGACGAGGCCACGGAGGCCCTGAAGGCCTTCCTCGAGAACACGACGCAGGGCGGTGTTGGGCAGATCGCCTTCGGGGACTCAATGAAGGCCGGTGGAATCTCGCACCCGTACGGGGGCCTCAGCGGCTACACGCTCCAGACGTTGATCGACGAACACCAGATGGCGTTCGACCAAGCCGGCGAGGAGTCCGACTCCCCAAACCCCTCCCACCCGCTGAACATCCACCAAGACGGCCGTTGGGGCGTGTTCGCGTTTGAGGTTGCGAACCAGAGCGACCTCCCGGCCGCCGGCAAGCGCCCGGTCGTGATGCGCATCGGTGGCAAGGACCTCGACTTCGCGCTCAAGCACCCGGAGGTATTCGGCCAGCCCCTGCTCAGGTACGACAGAGACACCGCCCAGACGCTCGGCAACGCGTCCGACGGAACGGCCTCCGCCTCCTCCTTCACCGGGGACCTGTCGTCCGCGGTCGACGCGATGTTCGACGACAGCGTCGTCGGATCGGAGTTGTTGAAGAACGCCGTTGCGTGGCGCCTCAAGCTGGACAACAAGGCCTCCTCCTACGGCGGGGGCATCTCCAGCGTCGAGAAGGTCATCGGGGAAGCCGAAGACAGGCTGAAGGCCATGAGGGTGACGGTAGACGCCGCCAAGAAGATCGCCGCGGGGGATCTGTCCAAGGACGAGGACTCCTTGACGCTGGACGACCTCAAGCCCTACCTGGCGCAGGTCTCCCCCGACATCGAGGATCCCGATGCCTTCGTCGGCAAACTCAAGTCAACCGTTGTCCGGCTTGACGTCTCCAACCGCTATGCGGCCAACATGAGGATGGCCGAGCAAGACGGGCTCGAAACCGAGATCGGCCTCAAGGACAGGCTCGCGAACAACCCCAAATCCGCCAAGGACATGGTCAACGAGGAGAAGGACGTCCAGAACCAACTCGACGCCGCCACAAAGGACCTGGACTCCGCGCTGGCCGCCCTGGACGCGGCGAAGAGCGGAGACGATGTCAAGAAGGCGTACCAGCAGATGGCGAACGCCGAGTCGCGGATAAGCAACCTCAAGGCGGTACGGGACGCGTACGGCAACGCCCTCAAGGACTACAAGCAGAACACCGCCGTCCTGAACGTCGGCGGCGATTCGTACGACGTCCCGAAGAACACCGTCATCTCGACGGATCTGCCCAGCCTGGAGAAGGCCACCGACGTCTCGGCGGCCGTCGCGCCCATGTTCCCCGACGGAACCTCGTTGGGCATCTACAAGGATTCCTCGGGCCAGTACAGCATCATGAAGTTGGACGACGCCATCGCCGCCGGGATGCCGGCCCCCGAGGCGGTCTTCTCCAGCAACGGCGTCGGTGCGATCCCGACGGTCGACACGACGGCGTCGATGGATCTGAAGACCGCGCCCGGGATGCCCAAACTTCCGGACGGTTACAAGGGGACGCAGGTCCTCGGCGTCAACTCCTTCGACGGAACGGCGGTCGGTCAGTACGTGCCGACACCGATGCTCCCGGACGGCTCCAACCCGCCGATCGACGAGAACCACCCCCTCGTGAAGGAGTGGGCGGCGAAGGTCTCCGACGGCACGGCAGACATCAGCGACGTCCCGAACGACCTCCTGAAGGAGGTCGTGTGGGCGAACACGCAGGGCGGCGGTGGCGGGAGTTCGGGTCGCTTCAAGCTGTTGTCGAAGGCGAGCGGTTACAACGACATCGGCAAGTCCCCCAAGGACCAGACACAGAGGTTCATGGACACGGCCACCGGCCAGACATTCGTCATCAAGAGCGCAACAAGGAACGACCAGGAGGGGATCCGAGAACTGTTCGGAAACCAGGTCATGCAGCTCCTCGGCTTCCCGTCGTCGGGCGGGCGCACCGCCGGCCCGGTTGAGAAGTCGCCGAACAAGTTCCCGCCCGGACACCCGGAGCACGACCCCGAGGCGGAGCAGGTCGCCGTCCTCATCGAGTCATCGGAGATGCTCTACGACGGCAAGCCGCTCGGACACGTCAGGAGCCTGCCGAAGGACGAGCGGGCCGACATCGTCGCAAGGCTTACGCCGGAGTCCGTTGGTGCCGGCCTGGTCATGGACTCCCTGTTCAGGTATTACGACCGACAGGAGGACAACTGGATCGCCGTCGAGTTGCCCGACGGGACGGTCGCGTACCACCCGATCGACCACGGCAACGCCTTTGGGCCGTTCAAGGGGCACAAGTTCTACGACAAGGACGGCAAGAAGCTCGGCAAGTCGCAGAGTTCGCCCGCCGACGAGGACAAGCTCGGACTTATGTTCTCGGGCCTCGACGGTGACGGCGTGTGGAACTTGGCGAAGGAGTCAATGACGACGCCGGAGCGGAGGTCCGCCTTCGCAGAGGGCGTACTCCACGCCGTGAGGAAGGCCGAGTCAACCGACTACGCGGAGGCCGGCGAGCGCCTCATCTCCGAGCAGAACCTGACCGGGCAGTTGGCCGAGAGGGTCAGGACATCCGCCAAGGAACTCGAAGGCAAGAAGGGGCGCCTCGACTCGTATGTCGACCCGATGCTCAGGGAGTTGGGCATGACCGACGACGAGATCGCCTCGATCAGGGCGAAGGTTGACACGGACCTCGGCGGCGGCCTCGCCAAGGCCTCGCAGGCACCGAAGAAGGCCGTCCCCGCGTCGCCCGCGTCAAAGATGGTGTCGCCGACACCGATCAAGGGCGAGGAGGCCTTCGGGAACAGCCCGATCGCGGAGGGGGCCAAGACGGTCACGTCGTCGCTCGACAGCGCCGTCGCCCTGCCAGGCAGCGTCCACTACACGAGCGTCGGCGCCGGCAGGCAGACGAAGGACGGCGTCAGGTTCGTCTCTTGGGAGACGAACAAGCCCGGCGAGCAGGTCGTTTCGGCAGGCATGACCCTCGACAGCGAAACCGCCAAGAAGTTGGGGGCGGCACTCACGAACGGCGTTGACCTGCAGGGCAACCCGGTCGAGGTGCTCAAGTCCGGCCTCGCCCACATCGGCATCCAGCTGAAGAACGGGAAGTGGACCTACGGGGACACCCCGCCCGACAGCGCCACGCAGGGCATCGGCGACTACGGCCCCGCCGGCGAGAGGTTCGTCATCGCCAGGCTCCAGGACGGCACGATCGTCTCCGTCAACTACAGCAGCATCGACCCGAAGCTCGCCTCCGGCTCCTCGTACTCAACGAGGGACGTTGCCCAGGTCATCTACACCGACGGCAAGCCCTCCCCGGAAAGGGTTGCGTCCTCGCTCTCCGCAATGGGCGTTTCCGACCTCGGTTACGCCGGCGAGAACGACTGGAAGGGGCGCGCGGCCGAACTCCTGGTGAGGACATACGACAACGAACTCGCCAACTCGGGCGATCAGATAGCCCAGAGGCTCGCCCGCATCGCCTCCGAGTACGGCGTCACCCTCAACGACGTCGAGCCCTACCACGACAGCATGGGTCGCCTGAGGTACCGCCTCACCGAGGAGGCCTGGGATCGGGTCGTCCAGAAGAAGCCCGGACTCGGCAAGACGACGCACATCGCCAAGTCCATGAACAACGTCACCGACGGCGCCAACGTCGTCCGCGTCATCACCACCGGGGGCATGCTCTCCAAGCAGGAGCAGGTCCTCAGCGGTTCCGGCCTCGTGTCGGGTGCGGCCGTGGGCGGCGGCGGCGTGGGGGCGTCCCCGGGTTCCGACCTGACGACGGGCGGGGGACTCGGTCTGTTCATGACGCCGTACTCGGGCGACAGCGACATGGGCGGCCCCAACGGCGTGCATGCGCAATCCATCAGCTACTGGGGCGGCAGCGCCGCCGTCCATGTCGTTTACGACGGGCAGGGGATGATGAGGGATCTCGGGTGGTGGGCGCACGGACCCAGCGACGGCCCGTACGGTGCGCTCAACGCCGCCACATACCACGGGCAGTCTGCGCTGAACAACCCGCAGTACGGAGGCGACTCCATCACGGCGATGGACAAGGGAATGGTGTTCGAGTTCCTGCCGAACGGATCCGCCGCCCTCGACAATGCGATGGGCGTCATAGTCAGCGCAACGGTCAGGACACAGATCATCGACGCGCTGAAGGCAAAGGGCATCACGCAGGTCAACGGGATCCCGCTCGAGAAGTTCGTCGTCTCCAAGTCCGCGAAGAAGCAGTTGACGGAGATGCTCGGCCCGCGCTGGAAGAAGGACTACTTCGGCTCTGTCGGCACCAAGCAATCAACGGGTACGGTGTAGGAAGTGGCGACGAAGAAGACTCTCGGCTTCAACGACATCGTTGAGCAGTACCAGCGCGTTGCCCCATGGCCCGCCCGCGTCGTCCAGCCCGATAACGGGGACGACGAGAACTTCCCCGAGATGGTCGAGATGTGGGACTCTTCCCACCCCATGGTCTGTTACAGGCTGGACAGCCCAACTGCCAAGGATGTCATGACGACGGGGACGATCGTCGCCGGGAACAATGGCGATGCGTGGATGGAGATGCCCGAGCTCAACGACAGCATCCGCAGAATGATCCGCCCGACCTCGATCTCCAAGAACCCCAACGGCCCGATCGTCATAATGACCCTCGACCGCGCGGAGGACCTTGCCATCAGGCCGCTCGTGGTCAGCGACGCCGTCTGGTTGATGGGCGAGCCCGTCAACAGCATGAAGGAACTGATCGACTACATAGGGGAGAATGACGTCCTATGAGCGACATGGTTGCCTACATCCACAACAGGAACGAAGGATCGCAGGATGGCCCACTGGCCATGATCGTGCTGGAGGGCGGTCGCCTGCAGTTCTTCGCCCCCGCCGGCTCCCCGTTCTCATCCAAGGTCAGGAGCCTGAACATCAGGTCGGTCGACCTCGACGAGGAAGAGGCCGCCGACTACTTCGACACGTACGTAGACAGGTGGAACGGACAGAACCTGCACGCCTCCGTCGCACCCCTCGAGGGGGCGGAGGCGAGGAAGGCCGAGGTCACCAAGGCCAAATGGAGGAAGTCGTGAAGCCCGTCGACCGGCGCGACGACCGCACCGCCCTCACGAGGGAGCAGGCCGTCGCCGCGGCGAGGTCAACGGGCTGCGAGGGGGCGCACGAGGTGGAGGGCGGCTGGATGCCGTGTTCGTCGCCCGAGGAACTCAGGCGTGTTTCCGCCTCAGCGGAGAGCGACTCGTGGCTTGAGTCGTCCGTGTCCGACAAGGGCGGGGTCTCGCCGTCGGGCAGGAGGCGCAAGAGGCGTGTCCGCCGATGGGAGAACCTGGTGGAGAGGTCCTACGGAATGACGGGCGTACCGGGTCTAGGTGTCGTTTCCGCCCCTCCCGCCAAGCCGACGTCGCCGATGGGCGACTCCTACGCCTCGGGACCGTCCGGGGTCATCACGCTGACGGCCGAGGGCAAGGCGTTCGCGCCTTTCACCCCGGAGGTCGGCGACCCCGACGTGTACACCTCCCCCGACGCGGCGAGGATGCGGGCTAGGCAGGTCGGCTGTACGGGGATCAGGAGGTACACCACGCCGTCGGGAAGGCAGGTGTGGATGCCATGCACCACCGGTGTCACCTTCGACAGGAACATGGGATACGGGGCGTACTCTCGTACGGGGAGCCGCCTCGAGTCGGCGAGGGTCGAGCGGGAGGTGCGCAGGCAACTGAGGGCCGCCGGGTTCAGCGGCAAGAAGTCCGCCAGAAGGCTCGCCGCTACGCCGGCGAAGCCCTCGGAGAGGATCTCGGGCTCCTCCGTCAACAAGCCCGGCTCGTCCGCCTCGGCGAGGAGCGCATCGGGGATCGTGCTCTCGGCGGAGCAGCAGAAGGCACTCGTCGTCAAGGCGAGGGAGCACAACGCCAAGATGCGCGAGGCGGGCAAGCAGAAGTGGTCGAGGACGTCGTCCGCCACGCTCAAGGCAGTCATGAGGCGTGGCATGGGGGCGTTCAGCTCGTCCCACCGACCCGACGTCTCCTCCCGCCAGCAGTGGGGAATGGGCAGGGTGAACGCGTTCTTGGTGATGCTCGAGACGGGCAGGCCGAAGAACCCGAGATACACGACCGACAACGACCTCCTGCCCAAGGGCCACCCCTGGAAAGAACGAACGGCCGGTGGTCAGTCCACCAAGAAGGAGCCGATCGACGCAGACAGGGACGGGTGGGTCGACGAGGGCAAGCCGACGAGGAGGTTCGTCGGTTTCAGCCTCCTCGGTCGCGCCGCCAGGTCGGGCGCGGCGAGGGCGAGGACGATGGACGTCGCCGGCTCCGGCGGTTCGAGGCGCGGCAAGAGGACCGTCCGCGTCTCGGCTGGGGGCGGCATCGCCGGCAGGGCAAGGGCTAGGAGGTTGTCCAGAGAGATCGAGGGCACGGTGTCGCGCATCTCCGAGGGGAGGACGACGCGCCCCGACTTCAAGCCGAGCATCACCGGGAACGTCCCGAAGAGGATCTCGTCCGACAGGCTGAGGAGGCTGAAGCCCCAACGCGTGAACCACAACTCGCTCGTCGCAACGCAGAGGGCCTACCCGAAGGCTCCGATGCCCGAGGGCGAACACAGGGTCACCACGCTGAAGGAGCTCGGCACCGCCCCCGGGGGCGGCATCGGCAGCACGTTCGACCACTTCAAGATCGGCTCCGGGGAGATCCCCGCCGAGAGGAAGGCACTCCACGAGGAGATCATCCAGTCGATCCTGTTCGGCGGCGGCAAGTGGTCGCCGAAGAGGCAGGAGAAACCCGCCGTGTGGTTCATGGGCGGGGGGCCGGCCTCGGGGAAGACGTTCCTGAGGCAGGGCGGCTTCTTCGACACGCCATCCCGTGGCGAGGCGGTCCACCTCGACGCAGACGAGATCAAGCAGATGATCCCCGAGTTCGACTCGCTCGTCAAGGAACTCACGGACGCGGGCATGGACCCGACCGCCGCGGCGTCCGCCGTCCACTCCGAATCCACGTACATCCAGAGGCTTGCCATGGCCAGAGCCGCGGAGCAGGGCTTCCACATCGTCCTGGACAGCACGGGCGACGGTGGGCCGAAGAGCTTCCACTCCAAGATCGACGTCCTCAAGGCGGCCGGCTACAAGGTCAAGGGCAGGTTCGCAGACGTCTCGCTCGGGAAGGCGCTGTCGGACGCGAAGACCAGGCAGAAGGAAACGGGGCGCGGAGTACCCGACGACGTCGTCATCGACACCCACATCGACGTGGCAAGGGCGGTGCTGTACGGACTGCAGTACGACATCTTCGACGACCTGGAGATAGTCAGCAACGAAAACCACTCGTCCCCAACGACCATGGCCGCGTTCAAGGACGGCGTGCTCGTTGTCCACGACCCCAAGAAGTGGTCAGAGTTCATCAGCAAGGCCAAACTCGCCTTCACCAACGACTACGAGAGCGACTACTTCGGTGGGGCGGACAGGGGCGCACGGGGCCGGTCGCCTCGCTCCAAGCCGAGGAAGACGAGGGTAAGGGGTGTCGACGGGGCGGACATGCTCGTCGCCGAGCCGGTTGAGTCTCTTGCTGACGCCCTCCCGAAGACGGGCATTGACTACCGCAAGGTGAAGGCAGTACCGGCGGAGAAAAGGGCCGCGATCGCGAAGGCCTACAATGGCATGCCCGACAGGTCGCCGGAGGCGAAGGCCGCCTACGACGCCCTCGAGGCCGAGATCAGGGAGCAGTTCCGCATGTTGACCGATGACCTCGGGGTGGAGGTCCAGTTTGTCGACGAGGACCCGTATGCCGACGCCGTGGAGATGATGGACGACGTGGAGAACAACGGTGTCCTGAAGGTGCTGAAGAGTTCTGCGACCGGTGGCCACCCGTATTGGTCGGACGAGACCAACGACATGTTCCGCGCCGTCCACGACGCCTTTGGGCATGCCGCCACGGGGCGCGGCTTTGACAGGCACGGCGAGGAGGCGGCCTACCAGGCCCACCGCTCCATGGTCAAGGACGCCCTGGCGCGTCTCGCCCTCGCCACGGAGACGAGGGGGCAGAACTCGTGGCTCATCGAGAACGGTGAGTTCCCCGAGCAGAAGATGGCACTCCTCGACGAGGAACTCGCCAAGCAGGCCGGCGGTCTGCCGCAGATGCCGATGATGGCGGCCGTCCCCGACGTCGACCCCCAGCAAGAGGCCCAGTACGACGTCCCCGCAACGGCCGACCAAGACAACGCCTTCGAGAGCACGAGGTGCCACCACGTGTCCGGGGGCAGGAGGGTCGCAGCCACCGATGCGGAGACCGACAGGTCGTCGCTCTACTCGTCGCTCGGCGAGGACGTCAGGCTGTCCCCCGAGTCGAGGCAGAGGCTGTACGAGTTCGCCGCCCGCGGGGGTCAGACCCTCGAGGGGTCGGGCTTCGACGAATCCAACCCCAAGATCGCCGCGTACTTCAAGAGGGCGAAGAAATCGGTCAAGAAGATCGGCAAGGGCATCGTGGCGGACATCCCGACCTCGGCGGTCGAGTCGGTCCCCGACACCATCGGCGCGGGATAGCACCTTTCCACTAGACACGCCACACGTCTTGCTACTCTTCGGGGCAGACAAGGAACGGCTGGGTGCTGACCTGAGCCACTGAGTCGGAAAACCGAACGCAAACAAACAAACAGGAGCAAAGCACCCATGTCCAACGACAAAGCACGAATCAGCGAACTGCAGAACGCGCTTCGCAAGAAGATGGCCGACAACAAGGCCATCGCCGATTCCTTCAAGGTCGAGGAAGGCACCGTCGTGGTGTCGACCGAGCAGAAG
>Ga0129333_10003269_pt1 | contig 15138 bp, 16 predicted proteins | sample CPB6_08_DNA_FD_94474 | JGI IMG/M metagenome (GOLD analysis project Ga0129333, IMG submission 94474) | Freshwater to marine salinity gradient microbial communities from Chesapeake Bay, USA - CPBay_Sum_0.6_0.8_DNA | ecosystem: Environmental > Aquatic > Marine > Coastal | place: USA: Chesapeake...
AGACCGCTGCCGCTGCCATTGCCCCCGCTGCTCACCGCCACATCCGGCACCACCCGCACCTGACGATCGCCAATCACCTGCATCAATTGCAGCGCCGTGTAACCCTGGGATCCCAAAGCCCGCACCCCCGCCAAATAAGCATCCGCCTTAGCCTGCCCCGTCACCCGGATGGATTCCGCCTCCCCATTGGCCTGCTTCACCCGTGCCGTCGCTTGCAGTTCCGCAATTTTGACCCCCTGCTCAGCAGTGACCACCTGATTTTGAATATCCGCCAAGGCCGTTTCCCGCACTAATTCCTGGCGCTGGGTTTGGGCTAAGCGTTGCACTTCATAGGTCTTTTGTTGTTCTGCGGCAATTTTACGATCGGTCAAGGTGTGCATTAAATCTGCGGGGGGAACGATCGCTCCAATCAGGGTATCCACCGCCTGCACATCATAGGCCAATAGGGCTTTGCGCACATGATCAGCGGCCTCCGTTTGGCGCTCACTGCGGGCCACCAAAAAATCCAAAATCGTGTATTCCTGGGCAGAGTTACGGAAATAATTCCCCACGATCGGGCGTAACACTTGATCCACTAAATTTTGCATGGAACCCAAGCGGGAAATCACCTTGGGGGCTTCTGAAGCGGCCACATGGATAATTTGGAACACTTCCAAATCAAACGTAAACCCATCATAGGACAGCAATTTCAAAGCATCCAATTTAGAATCATAACCATGCTCCCCACTAATGCGCGAGGTAAAGTTCAGCACAATATTCGTGGTGGGCACCAATTCCACTTTCATAATTTGGGTATTCAAGGGATGGCGACCGGGATAAAGCGGCTCAATCCAGACCCCTTTATCTCCCTTACTCACCAAATTCCCATGGGTAAAGGTATCCCCGCTAATGTCCTTATGGGATTGCCCCACAAAGGACATCACTACCCCCACATAACCAATGGGAATTTGGGTCATGGTGACGGGTTCCACCTGCACAAACCAGGGGTTTAAGTTCCAGGAACCCGATAGAATAATCTGCTCCTGCAACCCACGCCGCCCATGGTTATTCATGAAGGTTTGGAGTTTTTGGAAGTTGTCATGGCCCGGAATCACAGGCCCTGCAATTTCTCCCTCTTCAATGGGTTGGCCATCCAAAGCCGTGACAATCCCCACGCGATCGGGTTCAATGCTATAGACCTTGAGTTGACCCGGTTTCATGCCGTGTTTATTGGCATTGTTGGAGGTAATCACATCAAACAGGGCTGTATTTATGCGATAAACCCCAGCCGTCAAAATCCCCAATTGTCGGCCTTTTTCTCCGCCACTGGTGAGAAATTTGCGAGCATTTTGGAAGTCATCACAGGGGACAATTTTCCCTAGGATCCGATCGGGGGGAATGGTTTGCCCATCGTTGGCCACAATTAGACCAATTTCCCCCTGGGGAATCACCACCACTGGCTCTTTGCGGATGCTATATTGCCAGGGGAAAAAGCCAAAATGCCAGCCCGGAGCCAGGGTATCTGCTTGGAGTCCCGCTTCCCCATTGAGGGCAATGAGATGGCCAGGGGTGAGGCTACGGGCGGAGAATTTTTTGGTGATGATGCCCACTTCTCGATCGCCCACCACAATTAGCCCCGCAACCCAACCCAATTGGGGCAAAAACACCACCCCCACAAAAATCATGCCCCCGGTGTACAGCCACCAAGGCAGGCCAATTTGCATGGGTACAATCACCACATTTTCATCCCCTTGATCCCTTAAGACTGGGTTTTCCCTGGAGCCAGGTGAGAGTTCTGGGGATAGATTTTGGAGTGGATTTTGAGAAAGGTCAAATGGTGATAGTTGTGAACTGGAAGCTTGTGAAGTGAAAGCTAAATTTTGCCCTGGGGATGGAGGGGACGATCGTCCTAGAAATGAATCAGAAATGGCCGTGAGAAATGCCGTAAAAGATTGCTTTGGGTCTTGGGATTGGGATGGGCTGAAAGATTGATCCCAAGATTGCCCTGAAGTTTGCCCCAAAGTTTGGGTAAAAGCCCCCCAAGGGGAAAGAATTGGGGATTGCATTGGGGCGGTATTTAGGCCCATGGCTGGAAGCTGGGCGATCGCCAAATGTTGCCCCCCATCCAACTCTATGCCTAGGGCAGGAAGCCCACCTAAATTCCCCCCCAAACCTAAAAGACAACCCCCCACCAGCCCCCAAGGCAATTTTAGGGATAAGGGGGAAGATAACTGTTGAGAGAATACCAGTTGGGAAGATAAGGGTATTCCCTGGGAATGAGTTGCACTTTTAGCAGGGTTTGATAGGGACAGATTCATAGCAAGTGGTATATCCTGAGATGGGTACAGAAGATCGGTACAAATTGTTAGAATCCTGAAAATGCTTGGCTCATTTAAGACCCTAGACTTTCTAGAAAATAGGGGCTAATTGCAGGGACTTAAGGATGGGTAGGCTCCCCAAAAATAGAGTCAAATTCCAGGGTTTGGAGTAGGATCCAAGCGCCCAGAACTTCGCCAAAATTTAATTCTCGTTAAGGTATTGAACTGATTTGGAAATTGTAGGGTTGTTGAAGTTCAGGGCGTTGAACTTCAGTGATATGATCATCAGCCATACCAACACTCTAACCATCCCTCAGCTAAAGGGGGCGATCGCTTAGAGTTACTTAAACTTTACGGGCCACGCCCCCCCTTCCCATGACCCAGCCCCCCACCTACGCCCAGGAAAAAGCCGTCGCCCTCGAAGCCGTCACCGCCGCCGCCCACCTCTGCCAACAGGTTCGCCAAGAACAGGTGGAAGCCGCCGGGAAACCCCAAGCCCTAGAGAAAGAAGACCGTAGCCCCGTAACTGTGGCGGATTTTGGCTCCCAAGCCCTGATTTGCCGCGCTTTAGCTGCCGCTTTCCCCCAGGATCCCATTGTGGGAGAAGAGGACGCAGCGGATCTGCGATCGAGCGATCGTGCCCCCCAACTGGAGCAGGTGACCCGCTATGTCCAGACCTTCGCCCCAGAAGCTAGCCCCTCGGCGGTGCTGGATTGGATCGATCGGGGCAATGGTGCCGTGGGCGATCGCTACTGGACTCTGGATCCCATTGACGGCACCAAAGGCTTTTTGCGGGGGGATCAATATGCCGTGGCCCTCGCCCTGGTGGTGGGGGGCAAGGTACAACTGGGGGTTTTGGCCTGTCCTGCCTTGAGCTTTGGGGGCAACTCCCCAGGATTGGTGTTTGTGGCGGTGCGGGGGCAGGGAGCCCAGATGTTGCCCTGGAGCGCCACCGGGCTGGGATCCCCCCAGCGGATCCAGGTGGTCACGGGGGTTGATGCCCCAGAATTTCGCATGGTGGAGAGCGTGGAGTCGGGCCATGGGGATCAGGGTCGCCAGGGACGCATCGCCCAAGCGGCGGGGATTCATCAGCCTTCCATCCGCATGGACAGCCAAGCCAAATATGGGGCCGTGGCCGCTGGGCAAGCTGCCCTCTATTTGCGGCTCCCTTCCCCCAAAACCCCCGATTACCGGGAAAAAATCTGGGATCATGGGGCGGGGGTGATGGTGATTGAGGAAGCGGGAGGCCGGGTGACGGATATCCATGGCCGGGAGTTGGATTTCTCCCTAGGATCCAAGTTAATCAACAATCAGGGCATTGTGGCCAGCAATGGCACCCTCCACGATCGGGTGATTGCCGCGTTGCAGGAGGGCTAAGCTAACTCATTAAGCAATATGGCTAGCCCGCTTGATTAATTAAGACTAAACATTGAGGTAAGCATACAAAATGCCTGAAACACCCCACCCCGATCGCCTGGGATCCTACGATCGTCCCGGCTCCAACCCTGGGGATGGGGTTCGGGGCAACCCAGGGGATGCCCTAGGGGAAGAAGACCTGCAAAAACTGCTCCATCCCGGCGATCGCGCCCAGCCCCCGGATCTGCCTCCCCCAACCGTTGAACCCTTGGAGATCCAGGACTGTCCCCCGGATCCTGCCCCCCATGGAACCCTAGGCCGACCCCTAACCCTAGGGCTATATGGACTCCTGGCTCTGGGACTGGCTTGGGGGGGGTGCAAGTTTTGGACAGGTCACTGGGATCCCCGTTGCGATCCTGCCTATGGGGGGGTCTGTTTGCCTAGCCCACCCCCGCGCCTCACCTGCGATCGCATCCCCGTGCAAAACTTCCGGGTTTATACTCCTATGCACCCCGATCGTCCCCCCGGCCTAGGGCGCTTCGATCCCCACGGTCTCGATCCCGATGGGGATGGCTACGGCTGCGAAAAGGGCGGCCCCCTGGCGTTCCCCCCTCTCCCCAACGAGTCCAGGGGCTAACCAGCCGCAGAATCTCTGCTTGCCGTCATTTAGCTTAATTCTATAAGCCATTCATGTAGCGTTGCTTAAAGTCATCCGCAGCTTGGGGATCGATCTGGCGCAGGGCGCGAATAATGCTGACCAAGGTTTCAGAGTTAGGGTCTCGCACTTCATTCATCCAGCGATAGATGTTGGCCCGACCAATGCCCATACGATCGGCCAGATCGGTCTGGCTGATGGCGTAATCATCCAGAATTTGCTTTAAAACTTGTCCTGCTCTGCCCATGGCGTTCATTGTGTCAGAGCATCTGACTTCGATCAAAAAAAGAGACTAAATGGTCTCGCTTGGTGCTACCATGAGACTGAAGTGAGACTAAATAGTCTCGTTTAGCTGTGAGATTACCCATGATGCAAGTTCAAAATTTTCGTGTTGATGCGGCTGAAGCTTGGGTTGAAGAATCCGTACAAATTCAGATTCAGGTTCACTGCAACCGGGCACCCGATCGCCAGCCCGTCCAATTGCTATTGATCGGCGATCGGGCCAGCGTCAGCGCCATCATCCACCGCCTCCACGCCCTCCACTTTGCCGAAACCTTTGAATGGACTGAAACCCTCCCCACCCCCCACCACATCACCCCCCAACCCGGTCACATCCTCCGCACCCTCACCAAATACCTCACTAAACCCTGAAACCCTCCCTCCATAGGGGCGGTGCCCCCATACCCGCCCCATGCCCCCACCCTGAAACCTTGACTAACAGGCTATCGGTCTTGGGGGGCGATCGATCGGGGGATCCGGGATAGCTTAGCCATAAAGCGGGGTAATTGTAAGATATTAGGTAACAGACTGTAAAAACAGCTTGACCGCAAAAAGTTAAGCCCGCTAAAGTATTCAGCAAATCACAGATCCCTTACTTCAAGCAGGTGTACGCTTCGACGGTTCCCTAATCTCAGCGTCACCTTACTGATCTGGCCTTCCAGTTGGTGCAGCCCTGCACCCTGGTGCAAGCCCCCAGACTAGATCAAGAGATTTTTGTGCCTAAATCCGTTTTATAGGTCAAGGGGGCTACGAACGCCTAGGCCACCACGATTCAAGACATGGGTATAAATCATGGTGGTTTTAACATCCTTATGACCCAGTAGTTCTTGAACTGTGCGAATATCATAGCCATTTTCCAGGAGGTGGGTAGCAAAGCTATGGCGTAGGGTATGGCAACTTGCTTTTTTGGTAATGCCAACTTGGCGAATGGCTGCTTTGATGGCTTTTTGGATGATGCTGGGGTCAAGGTGATGACGGCGAACAATGCTGCTGCGGGGATCCTTCGAGCGGGTGCTTGCCGGGAAAACATATTGCCAAATCCAATCTCGATCGGCGTTGGGATATTTTCGCTCCAAGGCATAGGGCAGATAAACCTGACCGTAGCCCTGATTTAAGTCTTGTTGGTGCTGATGTCTCATCAAGACCAAGTGAGCTTGGAGTCGTTCAACAATACGCCGGGGTAAGACAGTCACCCGATCCTGGTTTCCCTTGGTATCTCGCACAATAATTTGCTGCTGACCAAAATCCACATCCTTGACGCGGAGCCGCAGACCTTCATTCAATCGCATTCCTGTTCCATACAGTAGCTCTGCCATCAACTGAGGTGTTCCAGTCATGGCTCCCAGCACGGCCTTGACTTCGGCTACGGTCAGGACAGTGGGTAAATGCTTAGAGCGCTTGGCTCGAATTGCGTCAACGTTTTCGGTTAAGGGTTGCTGCAAAACATAACGATAGAGAAAGAGCAAGGCACTAAGGGCTTGGTTTTGGGTGGATGCGGCAACGTTCTCAGTCACGGCCAAGTGGGTGAGGAAAGCTTCTACTTCTTCGGTTCCCATCTCCTGGGGATGGCGTTTGTTGTGGAACAGAATGTAACGCCGAATCCAAGCCACATAACTTTGTTCGGTTTTGTAGCTGTAATGTTTGAGGCGGATCGCATCGCGCACTTGATCCAGCAGTTTACGTTTAGGAGGAGTAGGCGGTAATGGCTCCATTCAGTTTGCCGTATAACACTCCTGCTAGTTTAGCACCATAAGCCTTACTCCACTTACACTTCAGCCGTTTTTCATTTTGGATATCTCCGCGTTGTGCTGCCTATATTCAGACCTTATCAGAGCTAAAAAGCTCGTATAGCGGTAGTTTTGACACCTTGTAAATTTTTGTATTCCTGCCCTTCGCAGTACTTGACACCACAATTATACGGTGCTACCTTTACGTTTAAGTTTTTCAGCAAGAGCATTGCAGCCATTCCTAAGTCTTCGCAGCTTAGACTGCTAACTGCTTTCTACATAATAGTTATCTGGTTTCAGTCCTCAGTTGTGCCTCACTCAAATCAACAGTTAAGACTTCTTAACAAAAGATTGGTTGCTAGAGATCAGCGTAAAAACTGGGGCACTCTTAATACTACCAAGAGAGTTAAAGAGGTTCTACTATGGCTGTAGGTAATGGCGATGATCGTAAATTCGTCACGACAGAACCCTTAGAAGACAAAAATGTTTGCGGACAAAAGGCTTGGGATGCTGTAAGAATTGCCTTCGCTAACAGAAATTGTGTTGGTTATTGGCGCTATCCTCTCTTCTCTCGCGTTGGTCAAGTTCGTAAGGAACCCGATGTTGTCATTGCTGAGCGTGAATTAGGTATTTGTATCCTGGAAGTAGTTAGCGCAACAATTGAGCAGATTGTTACCATCAAAGGCGACTCTTGGGAATTTCAAAATATCGATTTTATATCAGGTAGCCCTTCAGAACGCTGCAAAAGTCAACTACAAGCTTTAATTAGCAATTGTGATCGTGAACCAAGCATATTTCGCAAGGTGACTGGAAGAGCGATAATTATATTGCCCCTAGTTACAGAAGAACAGTGGCAACAAAAGGGCTTTGATAAACTTCCTGGATGTCCACCAGTCGTCTTTCAAAACTTTCTTAGTAAAGAGAAACTCTTACAAAAGATTCAACAGTCAACTCCTGCTATTCAAGGTGTTGGTTTAGATGATGAACAATGGGAAACACTATTAGCAGTTCTTGGGGGGACTTCTGTGCTTCGTAGACCCCCACGTACAATTAGTAACACTCAGAAAAGTGGTGTTAGCCGCTCCAGTATTATAGCTACATTGCAGGAGCGCCTGTATGAGTTAGATTTACAGCAAGTACACATTGGAACAGAAATACCTCCAGGTGCCCAGCGTATTCGAGGAATTGCTGGTTCAGGTAAAACCGTCCTGTTGTGCCAAAAAGCTGCACATATGCACTTGAAGCACCCAGATTGGAATATCGCGTTGGTTTTCTTTACCAGAAGTCTGTATGACCAAATTGAAAGTTTAATTGATAGATGGATACGTCATTTTAGTAATGGAGAATCATCATACGATTATAGAGCTAAACAGAAGTTGCGAGTTTTACACGCTTGGGGTGCTCGTGATCAACCAGGACTGTACGGAGAAATTGCTAAATATCACAATAAAACAAGAGGGGCTGTTGTTAAGGGCTTAGCACCGAACGAAGGTTTAGCATACCGATGCAAAGAGTTATTGGAAGACTTAGGTGAGATTGAGCCAATATTTGATGCAATTTTAATTGATGAAGGACAAGATTTAGTCATTGATCAGGATAGTCTGAAATATCAAGAGAAGCAGACAATTTACTGGTTGGCATATCAAGCTCTAAAGCCAATAGAGCCTGATTCTAATGAACGTCGTTTAATTTGGGCTTATGATGAAGCTCAAAGTCTTGATAATCTTGTTATACCAACTGCACCTAGCCTATTCGGTGAAGGCTTTAAAAGAATGGTTAGCGGAACTCATAAAGGAGGAATTAAGAAAAGCGAGATTATGCATCGTTGCTATCGTACACCAGGACAGATCCTCACTGCTGCTCATGCAATTGGGATGGGATTATTGCGACCCGACGGAATGGTATCTGGTATTACTGATGCAAAGCAATGGAAAGCTATTGGATACGAAGTGACTGGTGAATTTCGATCAGGTCGAGAAATAACACTTCATAGACCCCCTAAAAACTCCCCAAACCTTGTTCCTCAGTTGTGGGGTAAGCCAGTTTTAGAATTTCTGCTTTGTGATTCTCGTGATGAGGAGTTAGATGCTTTAGTTAACAATATAAAACTAAACTTGAAGCAAGATGGACTAAAACCAAGCCGTGAGATCTTGGTAGTAGTTCTAGGTTCTACACAAGAAGCAATGAAGTTAGAATCTGAAGTTGCTCAATTTTTAATTGACTGCAATATTGATGTCTATATTCCTAGTGCTCCAAGATTAAATTCCATAAGGTTTGATTGGCGAGAAAGCCAGCCAAATAGGTTTTGGCATGATGGCGGTATAACCGTTTCACGCATTCACCGAGCCAAGGGCAACGAAGCTGACATGGTTTATGTGATTGGTTGTGATAACGTTGCTAAGGATGAAGCAAATGTAGGTTTAAGAAATCAACTTTTCGTTGCATTGACTAGGGCGCGAGGTTGGGCTGTACTAAGTGGTATCGAAGATTACCCAATGTATCAAGAAATCCAAAATGTTCTTGATAGTGGTGATACATTTAAGTTCACCTTTAGAAAAGCCCCACAACGTTCAATCGACGATGATGATGCAACTTCAGTCGATGTTCCTGAGAGTTGACAACCAGATAACAATTCGGGTGCAGCGGATTGACCGAAGCCGCTTGGGCGAGTTGCAAAAACTACGGCAACCGCTGACCCGAACCGTTAGACTTCTTCTCTTAAAATTTTCAACACGCCGAATCATTCGTTCACTGATGCCGACAATCGTGCATAGTTGAAGGAACAATGTTATTCCAAAAAGAGTTAGCCGATCGGGGGCAACAACTTTATGAAGTATAGAAGTTGTATCACGATCGAACCAAACAAGCGCGGTGGTAAGACTTGTATACGTGGCTTGCGTATGACGGTCGATTGATGATCGCTTTACCCATGCTGCCATGGTCACCTTGACCCTTGAGATTCTCGATCGCCTAGCCCCAAGCCTAAAACGCCACCCAAACCCGTTAACCCAAATTCTAACCTTGTAGATATGGAGGTGTTCAACTATGGAACCTCAAATTAAAGCTAAACCCACCTCGCTCTATGACGTAGACTATCAACTTTGGTTAGATAAAACAGTGGCTCAGTTGAAAGCGCACAACTTTAGCAATCTTGACCTGGAAAATTTAATTGAGGAGATTGAAGGCTTGGGAAAAAGTGACAAACGAGCGATTTCTAGCTACCTGATGCGATTATGCGAACATTTTCTTAAGCTCCAGTATTGGGAAGCCGATCGAGACCATTGTTTCCGAGGTTGGAAACTTGAAATTGCTAATTTCCGCTTGCAAATTCAAGCCCTGCTGAAAGATAGTCCTAGCTTAAAAAACCACCTTTATGAAAACTTTGGGTTGGAATATCGCAATGGCAGAAAACTGTTCCTTAATGCCAGTGAGTTGAATCCTCGTTTAGTTCCTGAAGAGCCTGAATTTACCCTAGAACAAGCCTTAAATGAAGACTGGCTCCCCTGGCAACCGGAATAGTTTGTCCTATTCACTTCAGCCCCAGGGGACATTGACCTAGACTTCATAAATATCCCGACGGTGACCAACTTTCTCAATCCAAAGCACTGAGATCGTCTCATCCAAACTATAAATCACACGATAATCTCCAACCCTTAACTTGTAAAAACCAGCCCAATTCTCTGAAAGCGGCATAGGTGTAATTTGTTCAAAATTTACAGCAAGCTAGCTTATTTTGTTGATGATTCGCTTTTGGGTCTGCTGATCCAGCTTTTTTAAGTCAGAGACTGCCCGATCCTGGTATTGAACCTTATAGGCCATGGTTTAATCTAGCCCTAGCTCTTTGAGGACTTCTTGGGTAGAGAAACCCATTTCCCCTGTTTTGGGGTGATTTTGCTGCTGTGCTAAAAGTTGAGCCTCAACTTCGGGCCTTAGGGTTAACCCTCGATCGGGATCGCCCAAAAACTCTAGAAGTAGCTCTTCAACTGTGTCACGAATCAGCATCTGAAACTGCTCTATGGTCAATGTGGATAGCAGTTGGTCAGGAGCTAGCAAGGTTGGACGATCGGTAGTTTGCATAGTAATTTGAGAGGCGTGAGATTGGAGACGATCGTAGCATTAACCCTCTTGGGTTGCCCCAGGGACTAAAAAATAAAGTCTGCGCCATAACCTCAAAAATTCCCCCTAGCGGAAAAAGAGAGCGACCTCGCAGGAAAAATTGGGTAACAGCGGACTCGTGAGGGTATCCGTTTCCAAGAGAGTTGCAACCCGCTCCAAATGGGTTTCATTGCGGCGGTAAATTTCAACCCGATTCTGAAAGCGATCGACAATCCAATATTCCTGGACTCCCTGACTGGAATAGAGCTTGCGCTTCACCTGACGATCGCGCACCTGATCCTTTGCGGACTCCGACAACACCTCCACCACCAAATCCGGAGCCGCCGTAAGGTGCCCCGCCTCATCCACGATCGTCCCCAACCGCTCCCGCTGCACCCAAACCACATCAGGAATCACATTATCCGCCTCCGAAAAAATCACCCCCGGCCCCATGGCCACCTGTCCCAACTGGGTTTCCTCAGACCAGGCATCCAAAAACCGACTAATTCGGCCACAAATACGCTGGTGTTGCCAATGGGGAGCCTGGATCATGTGGAGATCTCCGGCAATGATTTCGTAGGGTTGGTGGGGGTTGAGGTGGTCGAGGTCGGCGATCGTCCAGCGATCGCAAAGGACAGGTTGAGCAGTCATAGGGGGCTGAGGGTTGGGGTAAAACGGTTCTGGGTTCTAGGATAGCGGCTAGGTGGGTCTGCCGGATGGGGTTGGGGTGAGAAACTAGAGCCGATCGGGCCATCGGATCGCCCCAGGATTGAGTTTATGGATTGCGTTGTGGGGCAATGGGTCGAGGAATTTGGGATGACCCAGGTATAATATGGGGGATGGATCACCGATCGTGAAAACTCCTTTACAGGAACAAGCTAAGCCTGTTAAAGTGGCCAAATGTCTAGACGAGATGATTTACATTTTTCCCTACGCCGTACCCTCGAAAAAGATGGCTGGATGATCACGGATGATCCCCTAGTTTTGGTGTTAGAAAAAACTTTGTTAAAAGCCGATTTAGGAGCCGAAAAATTTTTCACTGCCGAAAAAGAGGGGCGCAAGATTGCCGTTGAGGTTAAAGACTTTGATGCGGTCTCCGTGATTAGCGAACTTGAAAAGACCATGGGGCAACTTCAGCTTTATCAATGGGCCTTAGAGGAACAAGAACCAGAACGTGAGTTGTTCCTGGCTGTGAGTCAAGACATCTACATCAAGCATTTCCAAAAGCCAATTTTCCAGTTGGCTGTCAGTCGCAACAAAATTAATCTCTTAGTCTATGAACCCAGTCAGGAGGTCATTTTACAATGGATCAAACCCTGAATTATATGAACATTTTAAAAAAGACTTTGCAAGAAGCCGTGGTTAATCAACCCCGACTACAAGCAATTAAACTTTATCCCGTTTGCGATACTGAGTCCGGTCACTTTCTGGTTCTAGCAACGGGCTGGGACAAGCAGCGCTGGATGGATACAATTCTATTTCATGCTCGTTTAGTGGGGCAGCAAATCTTTATTGAGGAAGATAACTTTGAAGAGAGCTTGACCCAAGCCCTCATTGCGAGTGGAGTCAAAAAAGAAGATATTACGACTCATACTCCCGTCATGAATAACGTCAGAAATTCCGCCTAGCGGACAAGGCGTGGCTCTCAAGGTGAGGTGCGATCGATCGAACTTTTTTGGGGGTGTATTTCACTTGGGAACCCTGGACACCAGGTAGAGTTCTCGCCCCCGTACCGGCACTCTTGGTGACCCATAACCGGGGCAACCACGGGGAGTTTGCCCCTACCAAAATTCGTGAACCCGCCAACGTGAAATAAACCCTTTTTTTTGCTCCTAAAGTAGTACATTTATACTAACAAGGCAACTCTAGATTGCACATAGCCCACAACACAACCTCTCCTCTGTTGCTGAGCCTGGGGGAGGGACTGGGGGGCGGGGTCGTTATCCTCCAGATTGCTGTAATAACTCCATGACCGCCGATCGATCGGGCAAAGAAGGCTGGGCACCGGGGCGCATGGTTGCCAAAGCCCCCGCCGCCACTCCCCAGCGCAGGGCCGTGTACAAAGGCTTCTGATCCATCAAAGCTGCCGCCAAAGCCCCATTAAACGCATCCCCCGCCGCCGTCGTATCCACCGCAGCCACCCCCACCGCCGGAACCACCAGGGTGTGATCCGCCGTGGCACACACCACCCCCTTCGGCCCCCGCGTCACAATCACCATGGGTACCCTGGTTTTATGGCGTAGGGCTTGGGCTGCCTCCACCGCATCAAAGTTTGCCCAATCCTCGGAGGGCGATCGTCCCAATAACTGCGCCGCTTCCCCCTCATTGGGGGTCAAAATATCCACATATTCATAAAAACTAGCATCCAGCTTGCGATCGACATCCTTCGGCACGGGAGCCGGATCTAAAATCACCAAATTGCCGCGCCCCTGGGCCAACTGACTCGCCTGATACACCGGATCCAGCGGGATTTCCCATTGCAGTAACAATAGTTGCGATCGCTGCAATGCCTGATCCAAATAGCTCGCTTCTGCCTCCCCCACCGCTCCATTGGCTCCCGGCACCAGCACAATATGATTCTCCCCTGGACACTGCCCCCCAGAGGCCACCGTAATCAAAGCTAATCCCGTGGCACGATCGGGATCATGAATAATGCCTTGGGTTTGAACCCCCGCTTGCTCCAGACTCTGACAAATTCCCTGGCCAAAATCATCCCGGCCTACCCGACCCACCAGGGCTGTGGGCACCCCCATGCGCGCTGCGGCCACCGCTTGGTTGGCTCCCTTACCCCCCGGCACCGCCTCAAACCCAGATCCCATCAGGGTTTCTCCGGGCTGAGGCAGGTGGGGAGCCGTGACCACCAAATCCATATTGAGGCTACCAAACACACAAATGCTCATGGGTTAAGGAACCTTGATCTCCTTGAGATCCTCATTGCGCACCTTCCAGGCCAGGGCGAGGATTTGGTACCAACGGCGTTGGAGTTGTTTGGGGGTGCATTTTAGGCGCTGGGCCATCTCCTGATCCGACAGGCTGGAATTGCTGGCATCGCTGACCTGCCCCTGTTTCATGCGTAGAATTTCCTGCTGGGATTGATCCAACTCCCCTAGGAACTGCTGCCACTGGCGGGGGGAAAGCCCCAGGTTTTGGCTCAGGTCTGCCCCTAGCCAATGGTGAACCAATTCCCACTGGTGCAAGCGAGAGAATTTTTCCACATGGTACTTGAAGCGCTGTTGCAAATAGTCCCGTTGGCGAGCGGTTAAGCCTAGGATTTCATCAATTTCTGGGGCGGGCAAGTCTTGTAACCGCAGGGCTAGATAGTCCACGCAATCCCCATGGCCTTGGGATTCCAGGTATTTGACCAGTTCTGCTAAAACTCGATCGCGCACCACTGCTTCCGCTGGATCCAGGGCATCGGCCACCATTTGATCCCGCACTTGTTTGGAGAGGGGCGATCGGTGCATGGCTTCCCCTTCTTCCCGTTTGGGAGACTCCAGAGCCGCTTCAATGTCTAACAGGGTTGCTTGGGGTTGCCGACGGGCAAAGTTTTGCGCCCGCAGCACAATAATTTGTTGGTTGGCGCGACCGGGCAAGCTAATGCGGCGCTTGGCGTATTGCTCCGTAAAGGCCATATATTCCGCCAGTTCTAACCGGGTTTTGGGGCTATATTCTTCCCCCAAATTGTTCTCCCGCCGAAACACTTTCAAAACTTCAATATAAAAGCCTTGGAGAAAATCTTCAATGAGGGAATGGCGACCTTGAAAACCCAATTGTGCCTTCAGGGGAGCCACATGGCGATACACAATGGTGCTGAGGGTGCTGTGGAGTTCCACCCGGCCCCGGCGGGAACCGAGTTTGTAGTAGCGGAGGCATTTTTTCAGGCGGTGTCTGCCTAACGTAAGCTTCCAACTGGCAATTTCCCCTGAGTTTTGAATACGGGCACTTTTGCTACAAATGCGGGTCACTTCTTCTGCGATGCGATCGGAAATCGCTTGGCTGCTGGGGGTCTGTTTTTGGGTTTCGGCTTCCAGTTCTTGCCGGAGAATGGCCGACAGCCCTGTAATATCTTCCAGAACCACCTCAGGAACTCGATCAAGGTTCGGCTGGGAGTCTAGGGTTGGAGTAGAAACGGGGGCAGGATTGGTGTTCATGGTGGTGATCTCAGGTGATGCACACAGGAGGAAAACAAGGCCAAGCAAGAAGGGCTTGGGTTTCCCGCTGGGTTTCGGGTCAGGAGTCCTGGAGGCGGGAGGTGTGCCCTTCCCCAGTGCTGTCATGACTGTAATCGGCCCCTAGAACCTACGGGGAGAGAGGTGTGTCACTTCTGGGAGGTCACCGCCTATTGCTTTCACCCCTGGGGTCTGGACAGTCCCTAGGGCCAGGGTCACGATCGGTCAGGATCTTGCCTAACCCATGGGGTGCAAACCCTGACGGTGGGGGGCTTTTGGCCTTGGAGGGCTTCCCTGCCGTTGGTTCCTAGATCCCTTGGCTTCCGGTGCCCCAAGCAATTTCAGGGTCAATTTCCGGAAGACTTCCCGATGGGTAGCCAGTGTGTAAACCGTCTAAGGGGCTGCGAACCGTCGGGAATCCTAATCCATGGGGCTGTAGGTCTGTGGCCCTGGAGAAAATTCCCCAGGATGGCAGGGAAGGGCCTTTAATAGCAATTTCCGCCCCTCCTGTCCACAAATCCGGAAACCCCGGCCCTAGGGGGCATCCTCTTCTTCCTGCC
>Ga0129333_10003271_pt1 | contig 15137 bp, 45 predicted proteins | sample CPB6_08_DNA_FD_94474 | JGI IMG/M metagenome (GOLD analysis project Ga0129333, IMG submission 94474) | Freshwater to marine salinity gradient microbial communities from Chesapeake Bay, USA - CPBay_Sum_0.6_0.8_DNA | ecosystem: Environmental > Aquatic > Marine > Coastal | place: USA: Chesapeake...
AGTTCGCCAAGTTGATTATTGAGGAATGTGTTGATTATGCACTCGCTAACGGTGATAATGTTGATTATTTGAAACAGTATTTTGGAGTTGAAGAATGAACGAACAAATTAAACGATTGGCTACAGAAGCAAGACTATTGACGGGATGGTCAGTTGGTGAAGTTGAATATCAAAAATTCGCCGAGTTGATTGTTGCGGAATGTGCTCAGGCCTGTATTAATATGGGCAATGACTATGAAATAAAATCTGCTGGTCAGTATCAAGCAGAACTATTTGCTTTTGCGATTAAAAAACATTTTGGAGTTGAAGAATGATGAACGATAGACTTGAGGACTTGTTATATCAATCCGGACTTACAGCTCAAGGCTGTTGGGACGAGCTTGACGACTATGCCCGGCAAGGTATTGAAAAGTTCGCCGAGTTGATTGTTCGGGAATGTGCAAGTGTAGTGAAAAAAGAAATGGATTATGATGCCAATTGGTGTGATGATAAAATACTAAAACATTTTGGAGTTGAATGATGTTAGCGTTATATTCTATTTCCAAAAGTCCTTGGTGGGTTAGCGTACTAGGCATAATAATTTTACTTGTGGGAATAGTTTATGTTGAAATACAAAATCGCAGAGGATGGCGACCGTGGAGGAAAAAATGAACGAACGATTACAAGAATTATACCTTGAAGCAGCCGAGCATATGAAAAAAGTTCAAGACCAAGGACTGCCAGCACCATATCAGACAAGAGCATTGGCTGGTAAATTGGCAGAGTTGATTGTCAAGGAATGTATGCGTATGTGTGAAGTCACAGAGATGAGTTTTGTGACTCATGATTGCGATGTTGAAGCATCAGGTGCAATTACTGTTAAACAATTTATTGCTGAACATTTTGGAGTTGAATAATGGGATACAAATATGAAGTCCATGCATGGGAACATGCTGTAGGCTCTGACCGGTATTATTGGCTGCAAATATACACTGGCGATAGTTTATTCAAAGCTATCCGTAATATGTGGTGGGCTAAACGACAGGGATGGGAATGTATTAAACTGGAGTATAGACCATGAATAAACGAATTACAGAAATTGCGGATCAAGCCAATAGAGAAGGCAATCAATACGGTAGAATTTACATGGACTATGAAAAGTTCGCTGAGTTGATTGTGGGAGAATGTATCGGATTGTGCGACCAGGCTGTAGAAGAAAACAAAAGAACATTTTATACTGTCAACGAAACACAAGAAGTAGGACCAGCATTGGTAGCAAAAGGATCTCAAGTTCAGGCTGAAAAATTGTCTCAGCAGATTAAACAACATTTTGGAGTTGGCAAATGAACGAACGAATCCGAGAATTAGTAGAACAATCTGGTATATCTTTGTATAAGAAAGATGTACTGGATAAACATTTTCCCGAACTTTACGACAGTGTGTATTGTGAATCCTCTGTAGAACAATTGGAAAAATTCGCCGAGTTGATTATTGCGGAATGTGCTTTAACTGTACAAGATCTTGTGGATCATAGAATTCCTGCTAGCGAATATTCCGAACACTTAAAAAAACATTTTGGAGTTGAATGATGAAAACATTTGATACATTTGAACAAGTAGAAGGCATGGGCGGCTGCATGAAGAAGCCGATCGTGGTTCATGCTAAAAAGATGACTGAGGAGTTTCGTGTGAACTCACTAGAAGGCAACTACAAGCAGGGCAAACCTGGCGATTATCTTATGCGTGGCATCGACGGTGAATTATACATCTGCGATGGTCCTATATTTGAACGAACATATGATTGGGTATAATGATGAATCAGCGAATTCGAGAACTAGCAGATCAAGCACACAAGCAAGCAGTAAATGAATACTATCTTCGCTTGGAAACTGAACACCCTGGGCAAGTTATATTCTACGACATCTTTAACGAAACTTTTGCAAAGTTCATTATAGAAGAGTGTGCAGAGTTATTCAATCTTACATTCACTGACGAACAGTATCAACGCAGAGTCGACAAAACTATTAGAAAGCATTTTGAAACTTATGAATGATCCTTTTGAAGAATTAGCCAAACAATCTCATTTCAATATCTACATGAGTGATTTGTGGAGAGGCACGGCTAGACGATTTGCAGAAGCAATTGTGCAAGAGTGTGCATCCTGCTGCGGGTCACAAGCAGATATGCGAAACATTCGTAAGCGTTTTGGACTGCCTGTGGAAAGCAACATAAAGTATCCTGGAGAAGAACCGCAAGGTCATCAAACTCAATATACAAGGCCCATCAATATTCCTCAAGGAACCGAATAGTAATGGAAACTTTAGAACTACTCTGTTATTTTTTTGCTTTCCCTGCTCTTGTTGTCCTTTTTGGTATATTAACATATCGAGGTGAACCTACTCGATATAAAATTATACAACAGACTAATGATCTAGGTGAATCAAGTTACGAACTATGGTTTAAATATGGTTCGTTGATGAAAACGTATCCGTGGTGTTTGGAAGGCGTGTTTGATACCGAACAAGAAGCTCAAGAATTTATAGCCAAACGTAATGTTAACAGAAAAGTTATACAAGAAGGTAATCTAGTTCCAGGAGACTAATATGACAATTAAAGTGACATTACCTCACGACCCTCTTTGGTATGCTTTAGAATGGGCAGTAAAGAATTGTCCTAGTTATATTACCAATGATGCAGAAACCGTTACAATAGACAAGTACGGTTTAGAAGTGTATATGAAAGTAAATTACTATTTTAGTGATCAACGGGATGCCAACTGGTTTGCACTAAAATGGTTATCGTGAAATGGCTGTACAAACTCATATCCTAAAAGGAACACATCCTCCAGATGTCATGGATATTGTTCGCGAACTTAGAGCTATGGGACTTGTGCAAGGAACAGATTTTGATTTTAGCTATACACCTCCAGATTATAATTATGAAATACACGAACACTTTGAAAGATTCACGGTGTTTACGTTTTACCAAGATAAATGGGCAACTTGGTTTGCACTGAAATACCTATAATAAAAATGATAGAACATAAAGATAAATTCGGAAAGATTTTAGCAGTAGGAGATTACGTGGTATTCCCACAAAGAAATTCCTTAGAACTTGGTAAAATTATTAAGCTTAATAAAATAATGATTAAGGTTCTTAAAGTTCCTGTTATTGGAAAAAGTGGATGTGAATACAACAAATACAGCCGAGATACTTGTCATGTACAAGGTTCCGATGCAACTTTTTATCTATTAAAAAACTCATGATAGCAATGTTAATATCTGCACTACGAATCGACTGGAGTAGAAGCATAGGATATAATCTAGATAAACAAGTAGGATATGATGTGGGAATAACAGAAAAGATATTTACTGGACCTGATTGTTATACTTGGAGAGAAGTGTTTGCCTGGTTACCAGTTAAAACAATTAGTGGAAAACGTGTTTGGCTTAAGAAAGTTTATAAGCAAAAATACTGGGCTGTATGGGGTAGAGGATTTCATATGGAACCTGAAGTAGAGTATGGCGATGTGTTTGATATATTAAAGGATAATGATGAATGATGAATCAGAGAATCCAACGTTAGGATACGTAAAACATCCTGACGGTAATTGGGAACCAATAGCACCACTTAAAGATGGTTACATATATAGTTCTGCTATGATTACTTGCAGTCGATGCGGTAAATTTATTAGAAGTATGGGCGGCCCAATGTACGGCTGTGTTTGTGTTCATTGCTATATAGAGGATCTACGTGCTAACAAAGAAACAGATTAAACAGATTGAAGACTTTGCAGCAGATGTTTGCTGGGAATACATTTACTTTGACTACAAAGAGTTAGATGACGACGATGTAGAACGCATTGCAAGGAAATGCAAAGTCACCGTCGAACAGGTATGTGAGGTATTAGAAATTGATATGCCTGAACTTAGTTTTCATAAGCGCAAGTAGAAGAACAAGGAGTAATTGTTACCGTTGTTGAATATAAGCTGTAAGAAAAATAGCAATGACAACTATTACCAGTAACGCTCCGAGTTGTACAAATCCCATAGGATTCATTAAAAGCGTTTAAGAGAATTCATTTCAGCAACAAAGGCTTGTTCTCCTAATCCTTCTTCTTTAACTTCTCCAGCATGGTCATTTGCCTGTAGAAATGGTATTTTGTTCTGTCTATTTTCAAATGAGTGTGCATGTAATGACACATCATTTTTATTATAAGGTACTTTTTTAAAATTATCTAAAAGTATTTGTTGAGTTTTGTGTTGAGTACTAGGACTGACTGTCCACACAGTGTGTTCTTTATTCTGATGTGACATCGTTATCTCCTGATTCATTATTTATTCCCAGATTCTTGTAACGATGTCCACGAAAGTTTCCTTCCATCTTACCCTTCTTCTTATGACATAGGACACACAGTTCTTGCAAATTTTCTTTGCTATTGTCGGTATGATCTCCGTTGATATGATCTATTTCTGTAATCCACGTATCTCCTGGTTCTACCGTTGACCAGTCTGTCATGCAAGGAAATCCTAATTTCTTGCCGTCTTCGTTTTCACAGCGGCCTGTTTTAAAAGGAGTCACTCCTTCTCTGTGCGGATGTCGCCCGTAGCTAGCACCTTGACAATGACTACAATGAGGACGCCAGCGTTTAGTTCCGTCCATTCTTGTACCGCTATAGGTTACCGCTTCATTACAGCCATGATTGGCGCACTTCTGCTTAGGATCTATTTGCATATATTGTTTATCTCTTAACAATCCACGTTCGAGCCCGTCTTGAGTTAAATATACTATTATTGGACAGATTTATGAAAGTTTTAGACATCATTATGGAAATGGCTGCTCCTAAGGGTATTAAAGTCATTCCTTTAAAAGATTTTGTAGCCCAGAGTGCAGAAAAAGGTGTAGGTGAAGCATTAAAATTAGATGCTCCTCATACTCGTGTTACTGATAAAGACGCTGCAGATTACTTTTCTCGTGTTAAAGCTGATCAGATGTATCGTGCTACTAAAGATAAGAAAAAACCAGAAAGAGCAGCAGCAGCACAGAAAGATGTTGATGCTTGGAAAGATATTCCTGCTAAACGTACACAAAAAGAACTTAGAAAAGATTACTACACCAAGCCCCAGGTTCATGGATCTAGTATTAAATTTATAGACGGCGGGCATGAGATAGACACCGACAGTGTAAAGAAAATTATAATGGCTCGTCCAACTAAGTTTCTAAAGCAAAATGCTAAAATGGAACATAGTGCAGGACAAGTTGAAGTCTACTACAATGTAGGATTGCCTGCACTAAAAGGTCTTGCTGTAGATGAAGAGACTGGAGAGTTTGTCTTTGTTGATACTTGCCCAGGAGCAGGAGAGTGTCAGTCTGTTTGTTACGCTAAAAAAGGTCGTTATGTAATGTTTAAGCCTAGCTGGCAAAATCAAAGTAGAGTATTGAATTATCTTTTAAATGACCCTGAAGGTTTTTCTGCTGCACTATCTCAAGAGATTGCTGGTGCAGAAGCAAAGAACGATAAGAAAGGTTTCAAGACAAGCATTCGTTGGCATGATGCAGGAGACTTTTTTAGTCCTGCCTACATTGATCTAGCAGCAGGCATTGCAAAAAGATTTCCTAATATAAAGTTCTATGCCTACACAAAGATGGGTCAGGCAATGACTGCAAGTATGCCTCCTAACTTTATTTGGAACTGGAGTGAAGGAGCTAAGAGTGCTGAACGTAAAGTGATTCGTATTCATCAAGAAAAGAATCCCCAGTGGCAAAAGAAACACAGCGTCATTGTTCCTAAAGAAATGTTTAGCAGTTTAACTGCATTTAAGAAAGATCCTAATAACCCAGACGAAGGTAAGTTAGACTGGCATACCCCAGAAGCATGGGAAAAGTTTAAAGCTATACTGGCAAACAAATATAACGTAGATGTAAAAACAATTATTAGCTACGATCAGTTAACAAATATTCCTCCAGGTAACAAACCACAGTATAATGTAGTTATTAAACCAGGAGAAGGCGATATCAGTGCTAATCGCCACGATGTAATAGGAACATATTTGTTACAACATTAAAATGAAAATATTAGAAATTATTTCTGAAGATTTAGACGAAGGCAAGAAAAAACGTAAGAAAGTTCGTTGGGCTGCTTACGGTCCTGGACCTTATGGATTATACGGAGTCAACACAGGATACAGTGGAGACGGTGGAGCAGGCGACGGCGGTGTTGGAGAAAACTTTGCTGATGGAAAAGTAAAAGGTAAGAGTCGTCCTGGTCGTGTAAAACGTTCCGGTGCATCTTGTAATGGATCAGTTACTAGTCTACGTGCTCGAGCTAAAGCAGCTAGTGGAGAAAAAGCAAAGATGTATCACTGGTGTGCTAACATGAAGTCAGGAAGAAAGAAAGCTGATGAGGCTTATGGAGTTGTTCCTGGAGATCCTATTGGTGATGCAATTAAACAGGCACAGGCAAAAAAACAACAACCTGTTCCTACACAACAACCTGCTCCTGTAAAGAAACCAGCTGCTCCTGCAAAAAAACCTGCTGCACCTGTTCAACCTCAACCAATAACAGGAACAACATTAGAGAATGTGCTAAGAGATATCGCCATTAGAGCAGGTATATTAGGAAATGAATTGGCACAGTTCCTTGCTCAATGTGCTCATGAAACAGCAAACTTTAGCACACTATCAGAATTTGGGGATGCAAAAACATTTGCCAAGTATGATCCTAGATACAATCCTGAAAAAGCAAAACAGTTAGGCAATACACAGCCTGGGGACGGCGAAAGATTTAAAGGTAGAGGTTATTTACAAATAACCGGAAGATATAACTATGCACAAATAGGACAGGCACTTGGAATTCCCTTAGAACAAAAGCCGCAGATGTTAGAAGATCCTGCTATTGCTGCTAAGGCCAGTATATGGTTCTGGAACAACAGAGTAAAACCTAAAGTGGGAAATTTTTCAGATACAAAATCAGTTACCAGTGTAATTAATCCAGCACTAAGAGGATTACAACAACGACATGGTAACTTTAAAGATTATGTTAGCACTACATCTATACCACCAAGTTTTGCAGTAAAAGAATCCCGTGTTAGTTCAGAAGATTATCATCCTAACGATATGCCTCCAGGACCTGAGTTTAAACCAACAATGCCAAAAGGCACTGTAAGAGTTGATGTAAGCGATGTTTATGACTGGTATAAATTAGGACAGCATATAAGCAATCTAAAAGGACTAGGTAAACATGATTTTGGTAAAGGACCACCTAGTACTATTTTTTCATTTGGTAGCGAAGACGAAGAACACAAGTATATTAAAGATTTAGAGAAGACTGGTCTTACAACAACGGATATTGATCCTGTTGATCCTAAGCAACCTAAAGGAATGAAGCGTCAGAAAGTTGATCCTACATATAATGTAGGAGAGACAATGGATGATAAACGTGACATAAAATTAATTGCTAAACATTATTTTCCAGTCGACGATGAACATATCATTGAAAAATACAAAATGAAGAAGGACAGAAATGGATACTATCTACCACAATGGAATACTAGCGGAAGAGTATTTGATGCAAACTTTACTTCGTTAAATAGATTATATGGAAGGCCGCATACAATAAAATGAGAGCTAAAGAATTTTTAAACGAGCAAAGTGGTTTAACCTTTAGAGGATTTCCTTGTACTAAGGATTGCAGTGGCCACATGGCTGGTTATCAGTGGGCCAAAATAAACAATATACAAGATGCCGCACAATGTCCTATTGGTCCTAGTAATAGCTTTTACGAAGGTTGTGTATCATATGCAGAAGGGCGTGTTAAGAACACAGTTCGTAGAGCAAAAGGCTTTGTCCAGGATCTAATCAAATGAATGTATTAGAAATAATTACAGAAGCTTTTGAATATAAACATTACATTCCTAAAATCAAAAAGATTGTAAAGGATGCTTTTCAATCTGCTATATCAGAAGGCCAAGGTGTTAAAGGACAGATTAATTTATTCTTAAATGAAGTAAGCAGTCGTCTTGATGAAGAAATCATGTCCGATATTTTACAAAAATATCCTATGACAATTGGTACTACATCTATCAGAACATTGAGTGTGAGTTTCAGACCTGAATACCTACGTCATGAAGAACTTCCCTTCTATGTAAGTATCGCAGGAGATAAAGCAAAACCTGAATGGATCAGAACTAACGTGCTGTTTTTGCGTGATGCAGATTTTCATGCACAATATGAAGCCAAGCAAGCTTTGATTAACATTACTGTTGATATGACTGCTTTGGCAAAACATATGTTTCAACAGGATGATCCTAAATCATTAACTGCAGCCTTTGAAGGGTTTACAAATCGTCTAGTAGGTTTGATGTTTCATGAAGTTAAGCATCATGTACAAAGAACCAAGTCAGGGGGATTTAATAATAAATTCTACACAGGAGACTATAGAGATCCACGCAATTCAACCAAGCAATACAAAACAAAAGCTGGATATTGGTTAAATGCAAACGAAATAGATTCGTGGGCAACTACTATTGCATCCGAAATACATAATCTTTATGGCAATGATATGGAAAAGATAAAACGTTATCTAAATGCTTCTGCACAAGGACAACAAATTCCTACATCAGCTGGATTCCCAGCCAGTACAACATTAAATCATTATCATGAAGTGTTGTTCAACAAACGAACAAAGACTAATACCGACAAGAATGAAATTTGGCGTAGAATTTTGAAAAAAGTCTACAAAGAATTGGCGCAGTTTTAAAATCCTTGCCTGTTATATTTTACAGGCATTTCACAATAATGTTTCTCTTCAGCAATATGTTTTACATTACAGTCGCCTTGAGCTGCAAAACTAACACCTCTATCGGTTAATGTTTTTCCTGTAATTAAACCAGTTCCTAAACTTACCACTGAGTAGGCCGCACAACCTGATTGCGAGATGGTTGTATATGTGAGAATCGCAATAAGAAAGCATCGTTTAAGCATGAGTACTCTTGGCCTGTAAGTGTATTTCTATATTTAATCCAAGGATCGCCTTCTGCTACCCAAAAGTCTACGATTTCATAAACACTGCCATTACTACTAAAATATAAATCGCCAACGTTGACTAGATTCATTTTGTTATCCTATATATTGATTATATATTCAAATCAAGAAAAAGTCAAACTGCGTATATTCTAAATAATCCAATTGTATCAATTGTAACCAATAGCAAGTAATTGGCAAGCATACCAAAACTTTTTCTGCTAAAAGATGCCCACGCATACATTGCACATCCTGCAATCCAAATAGGATATAAAATAGCTAATGGAGGGTTTGGTACAGTTAAAGCCATTGTGATGCTGCAGCCGATGCTAAAGGCCCATGCTAAGAATTCGATTAGAAAACGTAGTGGATACGAATGATAATCACTCTTTATCCAGTTAAAAATGTCTGTTAATGTGTTTGTTATTTGTTCCATACTACTACTTATAAAATAAAAGGCACCCAAAGGTGCCTTTTTGGTTAGTCTGTTTAACTATTAAACTAGACCACGTGCAAGTGCGATGTAACCAGCTGCTACAACTTCACGTGTAGGACGGCCGATCATGTAGTGTGTTACACGAACTTCGTCGTTATCGTAAGGAGTAACTGCCTTAACTGCATAACCTGCTTGACGGATACGAGTTGCTTCTGCGCGAATGTTTTGAATGTTAAAACGCTTACGAGCCTGTGCTGCGGTAAGCTTCTCGCCGTTGCTTAGAGCGTGGAACAACTTGTATGTCTTTGAGCCTTCATTAATCTGTTTCATTTTCTTTTCCTTTATAAAGTACTGAACACTGTCAGTTAATAAGATTATATGTTTTTAACTTAACAATATCAAGTACTTTGGTAAAATTATTTTGCGTCATTACGCCAAAACTTTTTACCAGGAAATCTTTTCTTAGCAGATTCAAGAAGTTCTTGTTCGTTAGAACCTTGTGCAATAAATTGTCCTGTAAGTCTATCATAGGCATACATTGTATCTCTATGAATTTCTGTTTCTAATTCGATGAGATCCTCAGTGACAGGTTCTCCAAATCTATCTTCTTGAGCAGATAAATCTTTAAGTTGGGTTAGCAATTTAATCATTTCGTCTGGTTTGTCAACCATGTTTTTCATAATAGTAAAGGCACGTAGATGCCAGCCAATTAAAAACCCAATCGATATAAGACCTATAATAATAAAGAAATCCATTATTTGTATGCTTGTAAATTAATAATTTTTGCTACTCGTTCACCAAGGTTGTCTGAATCAGTTATGATATATGTGTCGCTATCTCTTTCTACTTTACCTATTCGCTGATCAACCACGGTTCTTGTTACTCTAAGTATTCGTCCACCGATTGCAGGACGTAACTCAAAATGAATAGCATTGCTCTCTATATGATCAGAATCCATTCCTTTAAAAACCTTATTAGATGCAAGCACGTCAGGAATCTGATTTGCTTCACTGACCCATTGGGCTAGTTTTCTTTTTAGATATTTAATCATCTTTGTCCAGATCGTAGTATTCGTTTTTCATTATAACTTGATTATCAAATTCTACAAATTCTTTTAGTCGTAATTGATAATCTTCCTCGCTGAGTGAGTGCCATCCTAAGCAAAAACCATTAGGGCTGCGACCACATCCGCATTTTGTTAATTTACTAGTATCTTTAAGTGGCATTAGTGTAGTTTCCTTTCGTTTATACCTGCTAGTCGTTTCATAAATTTGATTGCTTCGGGATCATTGTCTAAGCTCTCAGCTAGACTTTCTAAACTTATTTCTTGACCTTGTTCCTCAAACTCTTCAGGCGACATATTTTCAAACATCTCTTGAATCTCTTTTACAAATTCATCTAACTCTTCTTGTGTACCTCCGAAATCGTCAAAGCAGCCGGGCTGAAATACTACCTTTAGTTTTTCCTCTTTATTGTCCATTATGTTCTTTCTTAATTAATTTAAACAAACCACTTTTATGTTTAGGTTGCCAAAACTGTGCTTCTTCACCGCACGAAGTTCTTTTTGAATTAGTAATCCTTTCCATACCACATCTTTCGTAATATGCAGGAACTGTTTCGGGACCAGTAACAGGATCCACTTTAGTTTCTTCAGGCCTAAATGCTTTTTTACATTTAAGTGCAATTCTGTCACTCCAAAAAAAGTCATGCCAGTATTTAAATGAATGTACGCATTCTTTACAAAGAAGTGTTTCGCTCATTTCACCACCTTTTAAGTAATTGTGTCATTGTATTTTAACAGAAAGTAGGTCCAATGTCTACTCTTAACTAGTCCAGTAAGTATAATGCAGTGTCCAAAATTCCAAGGTTCTGCAAACGTAGTCATTGTTAAATCTCTAACATGTTCTTTGACCCACCGACCTTTTTCGTTAGTTTCTAGCCATTCGTTTATAGTAAATCCTGCATAAAGATCTAGTTCGTCAACGTCACCAAGAAAGAATTTATGAAATCTTTCTTTACGGTACACTTCCCCATCGATTAATTGATACTTGTTACCAAATGAATCGCTGTTGTTTTTCGTTATGTAGGCCATGTTATCTTAAACCAGTTTAGTTCTTTGTCCGACTTTAAGTATAATCGAAGTATGGAATTGTATGTGTGCCAGCACCATTTAAATTCATCTGTAACCATAAACTCCCGTTCCATACTTGGTCCAAAAGTTGCCCAGCACCATTGACGATATTCGTGATATCTTACTAATCTTTCTCCAACATGACTGCCTAAAGGTTCTATATAATATTGAAAGTATTGATGGCAAGTATGCCTTTTATCTAGCTTTACAAATCTATATTTTTGTTTCATTTACTTGTTTTAAGGCCGCATATGGCAACAAATTTAGAGTTCCATGTTTCTCTTGCTTTCATGCAGGACTCATAATTTGGATAGACTTGCGTATGCACTGGTATGACCCTAGGCGGATCATCTAACCATAGACTTACTATAAGTACCCAAGGTAATAGTTCCATTAACTCATCCACTTTAACATAAACCATGTATAATCTTTATCTTCTCTAATATAGATTATACGATTAATAATAAACCAGCGACCCCATGCAGGACCCCAGTTCTCTTCTAACCAATCAACAACATCAGATCCGATACCATTTGTTTCAATTACTTTCCATTCAACATCCGGTTTGTGACCTGGTACCATTTTTTCAATTAAGTTCATCTTCATTCTATATACTCTGCGCATTCTAATTTAAATAATGTTAACGCATATTCGTTGTCAAACTCGAATGTAGCGAAGCTTGTAGATACAAAACCGTACCACAATCTCCAAGTACCTATCTTTAGATGTTCGTTGCACCAATGCCAAACATAACTTACATTTTGTTCTCTAACACGTATCTTGATGCTCATGAAAATCTAACTACAAACCAATCTCTGTCCTTTTTATTACGGAAGTAAAATCTTGCATTATTGCAATACCAACGTTCTTCGGACGAATCCCATACACCTTGACTTGGCCCAAATGTTTTAATACACCATTCTAACATATCATCCCATCCAAAGTCTTTATTACCAAGCATTCCTCTAGGTTTAACTACATAAAACTTAGTATTAAAATGTTCTGCGATTTCGTATTCCAATGTATATTCGTCAAGAACTTTTTCACCGTTGATATATGTAGTGGCAGCATTAGGAGATTTAGATACAGCTATGTGATGCCACTTGTTAGACTCTAAGTCGGCCACGGTTGGTTGTAGCACATTTACTGTTAAAGGTCTTTCAGTTGAATGCACCCAAGTTTCAACAGTCCATTCGCCTCTTGTCCATTCTTGAGTAGTTACATCATTTATATTTTTAGCCATATTTTAATTTATAAAATGTATGCTTGACTTCGTTAATAATTTTGTAAGATGGTGCATACATACCGCCTTCGACTACATCAATCGATATGCCATATTTTTCAGTTACCCAATCTGTAAAACCAATGTTAGAGTTTTCCTTTTGAAACTCAAGTTGCATCATTCTAATTGTATTCCAGAATGTGTATTTGTCGCCGGCACGATTGATTTGTCGTTTTCTCATACAATTACTTTGCCCATTTTAGTAAAACAAGTGTAGCCAAATCTTCTTTACCTGGTCTAAATTTAATATCTATCAAACCAAATCTAAGTTCTTGCGGATTCTTTGGGTTTATACTCAACCTCCAATCCCAGTCCCAGCCTTTTTTTCCAACATGTTTGTCCATCCATTGCTTCCACTCATCTGGTGGTAGTAAAGATGACACACTTGTTCCTCCCCAAGGAACGGTAATAATTATTCCTCCAAGACTAGTCCACCAGAATCGTTGCCACCAAAAACTAGGTAGCAACCACTCTCTATGAAAATAAAATCCGCTCATTCAGTTTCCCAATATAGTCTTACCCATGTTGCATCTTTGCCGTTTTCAAAAACAAACTCCATAGAATCCCAGTTGGCATCCCAACGACCTTTAACATATTTTTCCATCCATTTATGCAAAAAGTCAGTATTAATGTCGTAGTTTAATTGCACAAAAGTCCAATCGTCTTCGTACACAAGACGTTGCGCATGTGCCATCCACTCCATATAGTGATTGTACTCATCTGCTTGTTGTTGCAGGATATATTCTTCTAGTTCGTTCACATCCATCTCCAAATAAATCTGAAGTGATCTCGATCATCCTGGAATATTAATTGTCTGCGTTCATCTACTTTACAGTTAAAAGTTTCTTCCACCCATTTTAAAAACTGTTTAGGGCTAGGATGATCGTACTCGATATTATCGTAGTAATAATCTGCTAATTTTTCGTAGTAATCTAACCACTCAACTGTTTTCATTCTTCTTCGGCTTCAGGTTTAGGAATAGAGTCGGCCCAACGAAGTATAAACCACTCTCGTTGTTTTTCGTTTTTAAATGACCATAACCAGTCACTCATCTGTGTACCACAGTTATTTTCCTTGGCCCAAGCTATCATTTCATCTTGTAGCTCTTGAGGTAACGAACCTTTAGTAAATTTAAGGCCAGGCAGTTTAAAAATACCTACCTGGCAGCTTTCCATATTAAGCTTGCTTTTCACCGAAATCGTATGCGTCGTCATTTTCTACAAACTTTTCTAAAATGTTGAAATTGTCCTCTGCACGTACAATTGCTTCATATGCTTTTTGTAATGCAGGGTTGTTTTTGATGCGTTCTTCTCTGTCTCGTTGCTTCTGGCGCTCTTTTCTTGCCCATTCTAACAACTGTTCAGTGTCGTAATTCAACTCTACTGTAGCATGGTTTGAAGGCATTGTCAACCAAACATTCCCATCGTAAACTTCTGTATTTTGAGTATTACCATTATATCTAATCATACCTGCACTCGGAGTGCTCATGTTAATATAAGGCACCGAAGTTGGGGAGCCTCCATTGATCATAATATAACGTCCTGATGAATTAATTCCTTTAATCATGATGTTCCTTTATTAATGCTATTAGCATAAGATACTTGTCATACGCTTTTTGTACTGCTTCGTGACGTTTTCGCAAATAATAGTTTTCAAAATATGTATCACTGATAAAATTTTTGAAGTCATTAATGCGATGTTCGGGAATATGAATGGAAATTGATCCGACTGTTTCCATTCTTATTTGGTATGCATTATCAAAGTTGTCTATTGATACTTCACTCTGTTTGTAAAACTTTTTCTCGTCTGTAGTAACATTACCTTCAAACAGACTAACAAGCCTTTGAATTTCATTAGGTATTTTCATTAAAGATACCTTCTAACCAAACTTTGCATTCGTCCCAATTACGGTAGACATGTGCGAGGCCTCCGGCACTCCGCCATTCAGAACAATTGCTATGCCTGTCATCAATTAGTATATCTCCAGGTTTGCAGTGTCTCCATTTATCGTGGCTATACGGTCCAAAGAATACTGGAGTACCTTTAAAGTATTCGTCTGCCCACCACACTTTGTCTTGTGCAGCATAGGGCATACTGTAATCGTGTGGTAATGCTGTTAAAAAACGTAGTCCATCTGCCTTTCCTTCATATACTAAATCTTTACAGTAACCATAGAGTTTAAAAGCATCTTTCTTGAAAGGAAGATTTCTATAGAATCTACTTTCCTCTTTGATTTTATTCCACTCGTCTTGAGGAATGCGGTCTCCTTGTGCATCCCACTTTCTTTTTA
>Ga0129333_10003273_pt1 | contig 15131 bp, 20 predicted proteins | sample CPB6_08_DNA_FD_94474 | JGI IMG/M metagenome (GOLD analysis project Ga0129333, IMG submission 94474) | Freshwater to marine salinity gradient microbial communities from Chesapeake Bay, USA - CPBay_Sum_0.6_0.8_DNA | ecosystem: Environmental > Aquatic > Marine > Coastal | place: USA: Chesapeake...
AATAAGAAAGGCTGGTACACCAGAAATAGCAGCCTTTACAAAGAATATCGCTGGTAATCCTTTTCGTTCTTTGACAGAATCTGTTAAAAAATTATATGAGCAAGAAGAAGAAAAATTTGATCCTGAATTGCTACAAACAAGCGCCAGGGAGCTTGCAGATCTACAAACTCAATTAAGAGACATTGATCCAAATAATGCTACTCCAGAAGAAAGAAAACAATACATTAGTTTAAGAGATCAAGAAGCAGCCGCAAAGGTAACAAGAGATCGCCAATTACAACTTCAAAAAGAAGATGAGGAAGAAACAGAAGAAGCTGAAGCACAGGCAGCAGGATCTACGATAAAAACTACAGATACTGGTGCTAAAGTTGGAGTGAAGCCAGATTTTGTAAAAGACAGAGAATCCCAACCAAAGCCAGCTGTAGCTGGAGTAGATGTTGAGGGTCCTGCTGTTCCGACTGCGGAAGAAGAAAGAGAAGCAGCCGCAAGAGCACAAAAAGAAAAAGAAACTGCTGCAGCTAATCAAAAACCAACAACACCACCAAAAGATGAAGAGCTTGAAAGACGTGTTGCTGGAAGACTTAAAACAAGAGAGCGAAATGCTGCTCGGGACAGCCAAGAGGCAAAAATACAACTGGAAAGAATGAAAGCGAGAGGGCCAAGTGGTACATCTCCTTCTGCCCAAGCAAATTATGCCGAAGCATTAGCACGTCTGGAAGCAAGAGCCAGTGGTAAAGATGTAACAAGAAAAGGTTTAAGTGATGAAGATATTCGCGCGCAAGAAGAAAGAGCTCTAGCCCGAGCCCGTAGAACACCAGAAGAAAAAGCAGCCGCCGCAGCCAAAGATAAAGCAGTTGTTGATGATTTAAATAGAAAAGCCGCAGAAGTGCGTCAAGGAATTAAATCTGGGACCAAACCGACTACAGCTGTAGGAACTGCAAAACCATCTGGAGATACCACAACGGATTCAGCGAGAATGAATGCTCTTAGAAGTGGTGGCCAAGCACCAACTACAGGCACAACAAAACCTGTTTCTTCAAATACACCATCTCCTGTTTCTACTTCTCAGACATCAGCCACACCACAACAGACAAGTACTTCTCTTGGTTCACAAGTAAATCAAAAAACAAATACACTTACTGGCAAACCACAGGGTGAATTTGAATCCATGGCTTCTAAACCAGCATCTCTTGCCAATTTTGTTCCTTCTTCGGAGAATGATAATCTTGAACCAGGATTTAGAGAATTGAATAGAATGAGTCCACAAGCTGGCTCAATAAATACGATAAAACCAGCAGAACCAGTTAGACAAACCAAAGCTAGCTCATATAGGATTTAATATGGACTATTTAACAGAATACTATAAACAACTATGCGAATCTCTTGAATATATTCAAGAAATTTTAACTTATAAAAAAATATTAAATGAAGCTAAGGTTTCACCTACAGACGTTGATTTTTTAACTATTCAGGCACGCGGAGAAGATGCACTATCGCAATTAAAAAATAAGTATGGTAATATAAAAGAAAATCTTCCTCCAAATCTACGTTCAGATTTAGAATCATATACAAAAGCTATGCAGGGTGAAATACAAAAACAACCAACATATCAACCAACAAAAACAGAAGTTTTTAAAGGCGATATAAAGGTTCCTCGTTTTGGTGATCCCTCCATAAAAACAAAATCTGTAAATTTTCCTTTCCCACTAAAACAAATAAGTACAAAAGATAAGTGGTGGCACGACAATGATTTGGTTAAAGGATTTAATTACGGTAATGAAAACGCATTGGAAAAAGGATTAAAAGCTCCTAGCAATGTTTTACCAAAGGGACCAAAGCCACCTTCATATAAAATTCCAAAATTTAATTTATCTTTACCAGAAAAACCAGATTGGGGTTTTGTAAGACACGCACACGAATTTTTTCAAGACGTAGATGATGGGTTGGTTTCAGTTAGGGGAAGTTCAAAGGGTGCCGTTCCTGTAGAAATTCCTGGACAATTTAGACACCCATCTCCAGATTCTATGTGGAAAGGACCTTTTCCTAAAGCAGAAGATGGTGGTAAAGTTGTTTCTGAACCTCCAGTAAAACCTACAGACACAACACCTAAAGTCACAAAACCATCAACACCCAATGCCTGGGAAGATGCTTCAAAATCTTTAAAAGATCTTCGAAACAAAAATATGATCTATAGGGTCAAAAAGGGAACAGGTGTTCCTGTAGAAATTCCTGGACAATTTAGACATCCATCTCCAGATTCTATGTGGAAAGGACCTTTTCCTAAAGCAGAAGATGGTGGTAAAGTTGTTTCTGAACCTCCAGTTCATTCAAAACCAAAAGCTCCTCAAATACAAACACCAAAATCATCACTAGGTTCTAAAATTGGTAGTGGAATCAAAGGTGTTGCAGGACTTGGTGCTGGCTTAGTTGGTTACGATGTAGCAAGAGGGGCGTATGATAAAGCCACAAAAGCTATAGGAGTTGAAGATGGATTCCTAAAAGATCTTGGGGGTGAAGTTGTCGGTGGTGCTGGTGGTGGAGCTGCAACAGCTCTCACAACTGCAGCTTTGAGTGGAGCTGCCCCAACTGCTGCTGCAATTGGATCTGGAATGCTTTCTGGTGCTGGTGTAGCAGGAGCAGCATATGCTGGTTATAAAGCTGGTGAGGCAATTTCAAATATTGAAATTGATAAAAAAGGAACACAGGTATCAGATGTACTTGGAAAAGCAATGTATGATGCACCCTTAGCAGCTAAAATTGCTGTTCCGGGACTTGCTGCCGTGCAAATGGGTACAAATTGGCTCGCCGGGAATAAACTAACAGCAAGCAGCGCAGATTTAAATGAAAAACCAAAGGGTGTTGCTGGAGGCGACCAAGCAAAAATTGCTCAAAACCAAAAAGAAGATGAAGAAGAAAAAGCTGAAATGGCTAGAAAACAAGCTGCAGAAAAATCCAGAGTAGAGGGGCGCGCAGCTAGAATAGCACAAAAAGTAGCAGCATTTAAAGCAGGAGAAACCCCAAAATGAAAAATAAACTTGTTGAACAAATATTAGAAGAAAGATATCAACAACAATTAAATGAATTTTTGGGTACTTTAGTCCGTGCTGCTACAAGAACTGCAGTATCACAAGCTGCAAGAAGCGCAACAAGAGCGGCGGGACAAGCTGCACGCACCGCAGGAAGAACAGCAGTTAGACCCATGCCTGGAAGAGCCCCCACACCAGTAGCCCCACCAAAACCAAGGGTTCCCCAACCTGGGCAAGCTCCATCCACAACTCCTTCAGCACCCCCAACACCAGCTCCTGCCCCCACTCCCAAACCAGTGGAAATTCCTCCTCATGTTGAACCCACTGTAGTTCCAGAACCAGTTCCAGCTCCAAGACCATCACCAAAACCTGTTCCAGAACCAGTTCCAACTCCCAAACCATCGCCAAAACCATCGCCAAAACCAACACCTAGCCCTATTCCAGAACCAACTCCAACACCGAAGCCATCTCCCAGAACAGTGCCATATCCAAAACCTGTTCCTTATCCAGTACCAAGACCACAGCCAAGGCCTCATCCAAGCGTCCCACCAACTCCAAGCCCAACTCCAACCCCAACCCCAACTCCAGTACCAAGTACACCACCTATCCCCACAAGAACACCACCAGAACCAGTTTTGGAACCAGTATTAGAACCTGTAAATCCACCAGTTCCTAAAAAAATAGGAACAGTGGATCCAAAACCAAATATACCTCCTCCTCCACCAAGAGTGCCACCTAGATTTCCACCAAACAAAGAAAAAACACCCCGAAGAATACCAAATTTAAATCCACAACAGGATCAAGTAGATTCTTATAGAACAGATGACCAAGGATTTTATTTGCCAGCTTATGTAAATTTGGGTAGAGAAGCTATTGGATTAAGATATGCAACTGCCTTGCGTATCGTATAATCCGTGATATAATTAAAATGTGATTTTATGCATATAGAAAATTTAAAAACATTTGTACACAAACCAATTGATTTAAAAGGTTCTTTAAAAGAAGTTACAAAGGATGGAAAACGCTTCTATGAAACACCAGATGGTGTTTTTCCAAGTGTCACCACAGTTGTTGGCTTTGAAAAACAACAATTTTTTGCAGAGTGGAGACAGAGAAATCCAGAAGAAAGCAAAAGAGTAACATCCAGAGGAACAAAATTTCATTCATTAATTGAAAAATATTTGAGTAATGAAGAAATTGATTATGATAATCTTCATTCTGGCAACAAAGCATTGTTTTCTTTATTAAAACCAGAATTAGACAAAATAGACAACATTGTTGCGCTTGAAAGTCCGTTATGGTCTAAAACTTTAAAGTTAGCTGGAAGAACCGATTGTATTGCGGAATACGATGGCAAACTTACAATTATTGATTTTAAAGCAAGCACAAAAGAAAAAAGAAAATCTGATATTGATAATTATTTTGCACAGGCAACAGCCTATGCTTTAATGTTTCAAGAAAGAACAGGAATTGTTGTCGATAATTTTGCAATTTTAATTGCATGCGAAGATGGTCTAAAACAAGTTTTTCAAGGAAATCCACTGCATTATGTAAAGCATTTGCATGGACTAGTTACAAAATATAGGAACGCCAATGGAATATCATGAGCAAAGAACCTTAGAAGATGCTGTTAATACACGGGGAACAAAGCTTTGGATAAAAATGAATGATAATTCCAAAGCAACAAAGCATAGAGAAATATTTGTCCAACAGCATGGTGGTTTCTTTGTGAGAGATGGTCGATATTGGAAATGGAATACTCCAGTAAAAGAAAAAAATGGCTATTGGCTAAAAAGAGTTGATAGCGAAGAAAAAGTATTCTTTGAAAATATGAAAAAATTTGGGGAAGAGAATGGTCTTTCTTCAGTAAAGATATGTGAGTTATTAAATGGAAAAAGAAAGACATATAAAGGATGGACAGCCGTAGAAGTGCGTGAAGTCAAAGATGGCGTTGGTTCTTATGAAAAAGAAAAAGAACCAGAAAAAGAAAAGATAGCCATAAAAATGGGGGCAATTTTGCAAGACATGACTACCGGGGAAATTATAAATGTTGCTAGCATATCAGACTTTGCAAAAGCAAACAATTTAGACTATGCCAACTTAAGAAAAGTAGTTAAGGGCAAGGCAAAATCATACAAAAATTTAAAGTTATACGATCCAATGGAAAAATATAAGGGTTCTTCCGAGCCTAAATAATTGGAGATGAACTTTAAAGCCCTTTTATCAAAATTATACGAAGCTAGAGACAACAAAGAAGCCTTTACGCGCACTGGTGAAGCTACCAGAAAAGAAAGAGAAAAGGCAAAGTCTACAGATTCTCGCTCAAGAGATGCTGCAAGAAAGCGTGCTGAGCGTGCAAGAGAGATTCCACGCGAGCGCAAGCCAAAACAAGAATTGGTGAAGGAGATTCTTGGTGTAAAAACCAAGAGCGGTCGCGTACAATTAATTTTTAAAGATTCTTTCAGTAAAGAAACACACACAAAAATTAGCAAAGATAATCTTACAATTGCAGACGCTCAACAATTAACAAAAGATCCAAAATTTGAACAAACTCGGGCGTCAAAGCTTTTGTTTGGAAATGTAAAAGAAAAAGAAAAGAGCGAAAAGGCTCCCAAAAAACAAGAAGGACCAAAGGAAAACAAAGAACCTAAGCCAAAAGAAGAAGGCGAGAAAAAAGAGGGCGAAAAGAAGGAAGAACAAAAACCAAAAGCAAAAAGACTAAGTAAAGAAGAAATTTTTCAATCTTTGTCTCAAATGTCACCAGAACAGTTGGCTGCTGTTCCACCTGAATTAAGACAGGAGTTTTTCCAATCTCAAAGAAAACCACCTTCAAACAATGAATTCGATGAGATGACTTATGAAGCATTGAGTGTTAAGTTTGGTCTTAATCCAGTATCATCTACTCCCTACAATCAACAGGTTCTCAATGCTTTAATCTTCATGGCAAAAATGAAGATGGGTGCAAGTGAACAGGAAATGCAAACAATCAGTGCAATGAATCCAAAGGGAATGGATTTTACACGCAGTGCGTTTTATACAGCAAAGAAAATTTTATCGCAGTTGGGTGAAGAATGCATTCAGTCGATGATGACCACCATTGAAAGTGGTGGAAATCCAATGAATAGCGATGGCGTTCCTGATATGGCTTGTGGAGACTATAAATTTAAAGTTTCTGCAGGTGGTGAAATAAGTCTTTCAACAACACAATTTGATCAAAAGAACAAGTCTTTTAAAGGATATATTGCATCAGCTTTAGCTACAACTTTAAGTTCTCCAAATGCAATTGCTGGAGACAATGCTGTAAAAGGTGTTTTTGATGAAGGTGCTGAGATAAGTTCGGGATACAGCTCAGAATTAATTCCACCAGAAGCTTTAGGTATGATAATGAATGATGAAAAGCTTCTTGAAAAATTTAAAAATACAAAAATTAAAGATCAAAATGGAAATGATTTGGGAACAGTAATTGACAACGAAGGCAATTTAAATCCCAAAGCATCTTTGGATAATTACTACAAAGAGTGGCAAAATCTCTCAAAAGAATTGATAAAAGGAAAAAATACTCCACTCAAGACAAGCATTGCAAATCAAGTTTTAAAGAATGTTTTACGTGGTGATAATATCACAGATCCAGCAAATGCCCCAACCCATTTGATTACAGTCAATGGAGTATTTCCAATGACCGATAATTGGTTTGATGTCGTATCAAGTCAATCGGAACTTGATATTAAACCAGCAAAAACAATATTAAGTGCTTCTAATGTAAGTTCTTTCAAGCCATCAGCAGCAGAGATGTTAAAAAAATATAGCGTTGTCGTTGAAGCAAAAGAAAGTTCTCCGATTTCTAAATTAGTTGTTCAGGCTGATCAAATTGATCCAGCTCAATTTATGATAAACCATATTATGAATAACTATGAATTTGAATTAAATGCCAGTTTATTGCCAGGATTTAAGCCAAAAGATTTAAATTCTGTTGAATTTAACTACCTAAAAATAGGAAAGAAGACAATAAAGATTCCTGTAGAAAAAGAACAAAATATTTCTCTTTCTATGCAAGAAAATGCAGGTATTATTGTAAATGAACTCCTGTTAGAAGCGTTTACTAATAATTTTGTTTTAAATACATTGGTTAAAGTAAATCTAGTAAATGATACAGAAGCATCGTTCTTTGATATGGGCGAACAAGTATTGTTAGAGAATGAAGCAAGACCGTATGAATTGAGAATGATTTATGATAATGTTATGGAAAAGGTTATCAATGAACCTTTTAGATTGATTTGGTTAGCCAATATTCTTAATAATATTGAAGAAGAATACGAACGAGACTATAAAAAAGAATATAGAAATTACCACGGCAAAGCAAAACAAAGAAAAGAAAGAGCCGCAAGAACAGCTGCAAGAGAATTGATGATTAAAAAAGGTCGTGTGCGTAAGGGTGATGGAAAAGATATTGACCACAAAACTCCTCTCAGAAACGGTGGTTCAAAAGGCATAAATAATTTACGTGTCAGAAATAAATCTGAAAATAGAGCTGATAATGGCCACAAAAAAGGTGAAAAACAAAACAAGGACTGGAAATGATATCTAAGCAAATAAAACTTATCACTGAAAAAGTATATGAAAATTCTGGCCTTGGAAAATGGTTTAACAAAGAATCTGCTGGCGGTGGACCGGGTTGGGATCGTTACAATACAAAAGGTGAAAGAGTTGGAAAGTGTGGAGATGCCAAGGAAGGTGATTCTTATTCTGCATGTTTGAGTAAGCAAAAAGCTGAAAAACTTGGTGCAAAAAAAGTAGGATCATTTGTAAGAAGAAAGCGCGCTGCACAAAATAAAGCTGGTAGAGGCGAAAAGGGAGATGTAAAAGGAAAAGGTAAAAAGCCAATATTTGTAAAGACTGGAGTTACTGAAGTCAAAGAATCATTTGACATCTTTACAGTTTTAAATGAATGTTTTATTCCTCTTACTTTTAACGCCATCGAAGCAAAAGATTTACTTCCATGTGATTTAATTATAAATGAACAAGGAGAAATTTTAAATGTAAATGGAATAGAGCTCTCCGAAGGTAAGCTTAATATCAGTTTTACAAATGAATCTGGCGATGAAATAAACGAGGTGTTTGACCCAGAGACCACTATGGGTTTTGTTGATACCAACGAGAGTGCTGAAAAGGATGATGATGATTCGTTCGTTGAAATATATGAAGATGATAATAAAAAAGTCAAGCTTAATAAAATAATGAAGGGTGATGTTAAAAAATATAAAGTTTATGTAAAAAACGACAAAGGAAATGTTGTAAAAGTAAACTTTGGTGATCCAAATATGGAAATTAAACGCGACGATCCTGCACGTCGAAGAAACTTCCGAGCTAGGCATAATTGCGATAATCCTGGACCAAGATGGAAAGCAAGGTATTGGGCTTGCAAAACTTGGAGCACCCAATCGGTAACTTCTATGTTAAAAGAGGAAGTTGAAATATTAGGCGAAGCAGCTAAAAACAAGGCAAAGGACCCAAAGAAATGGTCTTCTTGCATTTCTCAAGCTAAACAAAAGTTTGATGTTTATCCAAGTGCCTATGCAAATGCATGGGCAGCAAAGTGCTATAAGAGCAAAGGTGGAAAATGGAAAAAACTTTCTGAAGATATAGCTGATATGGCAATATCAAAAATGTTCTTGAAGAAATATAATCCAGATTTATACGGGTTGAAGAGTATAAGAAAAAACAAATTTTTTCAGTCATAAATAAAAGGAAGACTATGAAATTCAAAGAACTAATCTCAAATATCAGAACTCTGGTTGAAAATTCTGGCGAACACAGTGAAGGTGGTGGTGGCCTTTATTCGGGGCAACCAGTTCCGGGACCATCTGCCTTAACAGATAAGGGAACATTTAACCTTGCTTTGCCACGCTCAATTGATGCAATCAATGCACTTCTGTATACATTTTCAAATAAAGACTATATTGATCCAGATGGTTTGATGGCAATTGTTAAGCAAAAATTAAATCACTTTGGTTTAGACTTCGCTTGCAAGAGCAATAAAGTTCAAGATGGCCAAACAATGTATGAGTTGGTTCAATACGGAAGCACACAGCTTGGTGTATATGGACAAAACCCATATGATGATGTTAATAAAAAGGGATTTTCTCAGGGCGATGGAATTAAGGAAAAGTTGGGCCACTCTCTTGCTTTATCCGTTAATGTAGAAAAAATGCCAACAGGTCTTCGTAAAGTTACATTGATGATTGTGCCAACCGCTACATCATCTTATAATACTGGTGATATGGCGGATTCTGACTGTGGATGTTCTCATTAATCCCAATAACATTTCACATCAGTCTTTAACAGAACCAGAATTCTCTGAATTTTGTCAAAGATGTTATTTTAATCCAGACTGTTCTGGAAAAGAAGAATTTATTGATGACATGAAGCGTATCAAATATGTTAAAAGATTGCTTCAAAAGATACACAAACACAAGACTTTAAAATCAATAAGAGAACGTTTAATAATAAATCACTTGATTATACTCAAAAATGTTTTTGGTGAACAGAATACCGCAAGAATTTTATTTTTTAAATTAGAGCCAAGACTCCATTGCTATCTTAAATCTTTTTTGGTATTTTTAAATTTTAATATTCCGGGTATACCTGAAGTAGATTACTCAAAAATTTTGACAGATGCAAGGGTTGACAAAAAGCTCTCGCAGACTGAAAACTAAATATTTTTGATGCTTTCAGGATCTTCATACATACCACCATTTTATTTTTACCAATTTGCTGATGCCATCAGCGCTCCCTATACATCTTTAAAAGCATACCAGTCTGGTATAATTGATGCCAATGGTAATATTTTAAAGCCAGAGAGCAGCTTAGATCCATTTGAGTATTTGGTAATAAAGTTAAAACAAATTTTTGAACAGCTTCCATACGGAATGACGAAAGCCAAACTGGGTGGTTATCTCTCTACATTACAGTTATTTGCAGAGGAAGCGGAAGAATATAATTTTAATTCAGAATATATGCATGCTCTGATTGAAGGCCATATATTTCAAATGACAAATGGTGAAGTCAGTTATCTTGAATTGTGTGAAGATATGGGAGTTGGCGGGGGAGGTGCAGGGTCTCTTGGAACTCCTATGTCAGGATCTGGTGACGATGTTGGCGTTGCAGGTTTTGATCCTCCACTTTCAGATAAAATAATAAAAAGAAAATATTTGCAAAACTGTGAAATTTTTGAAGTTTGCCCAGAAGAATATGCCATATTTAAAAATTCTAAAAACTGGAAAAATATTCCAGAGGGACCAACAAAGAATTATCTTCAACGATTTCAACGTAGAAACAAAGACGCTAAAATTGCAGTTAGAACAACACTTCCAGAGTCAGGTGAACAAGATCTTTATTGGATAACATATCCAGCAAAGAGTTTCATGGAAGAATATGGTTTGGAGAATGTTGATTTTTTAATTGAAGATGTGAAAACGACTAAACAAGGATACCATGCGGGAAATGTTCTTGAACGTTTATTATCACAAATTGGAACAGAAGAAGATTATGATACTTCTAAATTAAGCCCAGACCAAACAGAATATGTTGGAAGGATGGTTGACTGGGTTAATGGCTTTCATGCCGCATCAACGTCTGGAGAAGAAGGACATGCAGAACAATGGATTGATTTAGGATTGACAAATTCTTTAAAGAAAGCATCACGAAATGACTCAGCTGGTTCCGATGTCGATCCAGATGGGTTTAGATATGATCCTACTGTAAAATCAAAAAATTTTAAAGACAGAATAACAAAAGTTGATTATGGAACGGATAGAAAACCAGTAGCTGAGTTATCAAGAAAAAGAAAAGGAATTGAATTACAGGGAGAAACTATAGCTCTCCCGACAGAAAAATCAAAATTTAAAAAAGCAGTAAAAGAATTGGTACAAAATCCAGAGATTGAAAGCCGTATGAGAAGTGAAATGGAGACACAAATCCAAACTCCGCAAACTATAGCTCATAGAACATTTACCGATACAAGAAAACTTCTTCCTGCAAGAGGATTTGTTTCACATCCTATTGAACAATTAAAACAAAGTGTACAGAGCAGATTATTTGGAATAAATCCGGCAGTTGGGGCAAAAACAGAAAATGAACCACATGGTCGGCAAACTGTAAAAAGTTTAGATTTAAGAGTGAGATCAAAATCTTCACCTTCTGTGGGAGGCGATGTTGGCTACGATAAAATCAGATCAATTCCCGGTGGAGATGAACCAAAAGAAGCTATATCTGTTTCTTTAGACGCTATAGATCATTTATTTGATCAAATACCAGATGGATACGTTGGAAAAAACGGAGTAAACAAAGATATTCTAAGAAAACATGCTACTGCTGTTTTAGCACCTCATATGGAAAAAGGAAGGTATCCTTTGGAGTTACCTTCCTCTAAAACCATATCTGCTTGACTGTTAATCCTGAATAAAGCTTTTCTTTTTGCAACAATTTGGCTTAGCACACATATTAGCCTTACGAGCTTCGTTAATTATCTTTTCGTGTGCATCTTCCCATCCAGCTGTCCATTCTTGGATATAAACTGGATTTTCATTATTAAATGTATTTTTTGAAACACCTTTCATGCGAGCCTGAAATCCCTCGCTATATGCTGAACCTGGTTTATATTCACTCATTTTGAATCCTTTGGATTTACTGGAATAATTTGAATTTGGTTAATCAGTTTATCTAAAGCTTTAACATGAGCAAATTGCTCAGTGATTGCAAGATAACCACGGATTTCAATTAACTTTAGATATTCATCTTGAGTAAAAGTCATAACTTTTGACTTTGGCTGTTTGTGAGGACGACGAGGAGTTTTATTTGGATTCTGTTGGCTATTGATTTGCTTAGCCCACTCCTTTAAAACATCATCCATATGAAAATAATCTCGCAGATTGTCTGTATAATCTTCGTTGTTGTTCATCTTCTTCCACATGTTTTGGAAGTTTGGGCCAAATGGTCCTTGAAAATAATAAAATCCATTGTTTGGATTGCGCATATCGTTTTCATCATCACCATTTTGCCAGTTTTTAAAATCATTATAATCTGAGTTATTCATGTATTTCCTTAGTTGGTATCAAAAATTTGCTCGTATACAACTTTACCACGACTGTCTGTGATAGACATGTATCTCACATGACGGTCTAGAGCATCACTTATATTTAGGGGATCATTGGGACCAAATGACAGATACTTGATCCACGCTGGACAACCCCCCAAAGAAATTCTGACCTCATTCCCAGAAGGATCAGATCCATAAAAATCAAACGTGCTTTTTTCACCATCAAAATAGGTAAAAAAACAATCAATTGAACCATACTTAGCTTTGACATCTGAAAAACTCATTTGCGAATCTGTTTTAGCCATTTGGTAATCTTTCTTTTCTTACACACTCTGGAAGGCGACCCATTTCCTTAAGTTTACGAAGGGTTCCAACCTTTGCGTTCATCAATTCCTTATTTCTGTTATTGCGAAGCCTTTCCTTGCGCTTCTTGTGTCTGCGGGCTGTAATACGTTGTTTTGAATTAGGCATACTTTACTCCAAAATTAAGACTTTTTAGGTTTCTTAGACTTTTTACCTGACTTTTTGTTATTATTAAAAATTGCATCATAATTTTTACCATACGTCTCCATGTTTACAGGCCTTGGAGAACTGCCTTTTCCTGCGCCATGTGATCCATAATCCATAGTGGTACTAACATATCATATTCTAAACAAAAGTCAAGTATAAATATTTTTATGAAAAATAATAAAGGTTATTACAGTTGGATTCATTCATTAAATGGCTCTGCTATGCAAGCCCATAAAAAAGGTTTGGAAATGTTGGCTGAAGAAAAAGCCCGCAAAATTACAAACCAAGAAAGAATGGCCCAACTTGCTGCGCAAATGCAAGCACCAAAGGCAGTTGAACACGGAAAACCAGATGTCGATCCTGCCGTTATTAGAATTGCAGCGCAAGAGCTAGCAAAAGAACCAACTACTCCTACTTCAATTGATCTTGCTGGCGGTGATGTTGGTGCGTATGTTGACATTAGAAGAACAAAGCAAGCTGAAAAATTAGCTGATATGAATAAGGCCCAAGGCCCAGTAGATGCGGAACCCCATGAACCTGGAGATGGAGAAGACGGTGTTATGGCAGATCCTCCATTGACAAGAGTTCCAGATTTTACAGTTGCAGCACAGGCAAGACAAGAAACTGAAGATTTGGAAAGAGAAAAAGAATGGGAAGAAAGTGAAGACGCAAGACATTGGAGTGATTACACTGGCCGAACTGGTGAAAAAATGTACGAGTCTGTTTCAGATAAAATTAATAAGTTTTTAAGAAATTAAACTTCTTTAACTCCGATATTACGGGTCCATTCCCACTCTTCCCATAATAACCTAGCAAATTCGTCGTCAGGATCATGACGACGAATTTCTATTTCTGCTAAACCAGATGCAGATATTGGTGATTCCATTTCCCATGAATACCAATACCATTCATCTTGCGGTAAAATTTTATTTGTTATTAAGCACCGTATTTCACGGGCCATATCAGTTAACGTAGAAAGCAGTAACACCAGCCTGTAAAGCCGTTGGTATTGTATGTACTTCGATTGGCAAAACCATAGAAGAACTTGCCGAAACTGTCAATGCTGTTGAAAAAGTACCACCTGTTCCACGATAAAAATGCATGGTTACACCATGGTTGGTTGTAGTATTATTAGAAAACAAAATACCTTTGTGCGAAGGAATCTTTGAGCCTATTGTAATTGGTGTTGCTTTTGAATATTTGTCGTACATGTTACAAATATTTAGTTTTTTGTATGGGATTGATATGCCATCGAAGTCCAGAATGGCTTTAGATGCTCTGGCCCAGTAGCAAAATTTACCATCCAAATGCACCTATTACTTTTTCCAACTTTAGCAATAACTCCAATGTGATAAGATGCACCATCACTGTATTGGTCTGCCTTAACAGTAAAGGGGGTTTTTTCTTTTATTTCTTTTATAAAATTTTTAAGATATTCAGGATATACTGGCTCTGGAATTTTTGGGAGTACTTTTGGTTTTCTTTTTGGCTGCGTAGAAGTTTTTTTGATTCTTGGCATAAATGCGGCTGGAGGGAATCGAACCCTCGTATCAAGCTTGGAAGGCTAGCGTAATGGCCGTTATACTACAGCCGCGTATAACTATTATAGGATAAACAAACCAGATGTCAAATAAAAACAACATAAAAGAAGGAAATCTTTATAATGTCGAAACGACATTTGGAGCAAATCAAAATTCAAGCAAAGATGGTTTGGCTGCATGGAAAATAGAAGCCAGAAAACAGCTTATGCAACATTTAAAAAGATCTGGTGTTCCAAACATAGACGCTGTTATAAAAGCAACGTTTGGTGATTTATTAGATTAAGTTTAAAGTCTTTGCGGCTTTCATATTCATACCAGTTTTAAAATGACTGCTAAATTCATCTGTTAGCTGCTCGCGTCTTTTACACATTTTATTATATTCTTTTGTCGTATCTTTGCCATCGGTTTCCATTCTACCGATTTGATAAAGAACGTTTCCAAACTCATAAATTTTTTCTTCAAGTTCTTTGTTACTCATTACTTGATTCTTTCGTGGTATAATATATACTGTGTTGGTTAAAAGTCAATATTTTATGCCACTTTAGCTCAACGGCAGAGCAGTGCTTTTGTAAAGCACAGGTTGCGGGTTCGAATCCCACAAGTGGCTTTTGCGAGTTTACTCAAGTGGTCAACGAGGGCAGACTGTAAATCTGCTGACTTTCGTCTACGGGGGTTCGAATCCCTCAGCTCGCATTGGGTGATCGGCGTGGTGAGAACACGCAGTCTTGAGAAGAGTCGTGCCAGCGTAAAACGGTCTACGGTTAATCGACCGACAAAGCTGGACAAATGGGTTTAAATCCCATATCACCGCCTAAATAAAAATGGTATTGTTGATATTGGATTGAAATGCGACAACACAGGGGTTCGATTCCCCTCGGCTCCATTAGCCTAACCGAAGGATTCTGCAATTCCTTAGAGATGGCGATCCAAGTCCTCGTAGCAGCGGGGCAAACCCCGAAG
>Ga0129333_10003274_pt1 | contig 15131 bp, 7 predicted proteins | sample CPB6_08_DNA_FD_94474 | JGI IMG/M metagenome (GOLD analysis project Ga0129333, IMG submission 94474) | Freshwater to marine salinity gradient microbial communities from Chesapeake Bay, USA - CPBay_Sum_0.6_0.8_DNA | ecosystem: Environmental > Aquatic > Marine > Coastal | place: USA: Chesapeake Bay...
CCCGTTCGTGCTACAATTCTCTCAGTTCACACCCCCTCCGATGCGCCTCTCTCCCGCTACCCGCCTCACCGACCGTCAGACCATCTGGGTCGCCTACCGCAACGACGGCAGCAACTTCAACCGCCTGACCCCGCCGTGGGGAACGACCTCCGACGTGTGGGCAGGGCAGTTCGCTGAGGCACACGCTCAGGAGGCACAGGAGGCGCTGCCGTCCTGGTGACCCCACCGCCTGGGTTCGTGGGGGCCAGTGCCCCCCGCCCGCCGCGTCCCCGTGGCGCGGGGCGTTATGGCGTTTATAATTCTCTGGGTCCCTCCAGTCTACAAAGTGTTACGAAAGCGTTCGTTCTATAACACTCAAACTTAAAATTTTTTCCGCTATATAAAACAAAAATAAGACTTTTTTTACATGAGATGAAAAAAAATTCCGGAGAAGAAATTCAAGGCGTACAAGTCGATCCAATTAGTGGAGAGTACTACCTTGTAATACCTGAGTGGATTGTGAATGAACTATCTTGGTATGAAGATACTCAAATCAAGTTAACTGTCGAGGGCGATGAGGTGGTTTTGACAGAGAAGTCTTCTTGACTTCTTATAGATAATACTGTATGATATGACTGTAAATTATTCAAGTTATGGCAAAAGGATTTACTGTAAAAGCAAAAACGCCAGTAGCTCAACAACAACCAGAATGGGACTACAACTTGGCAAGAGAAATGGTAAGAGGAAAGTCAGTTGTATTCTGTCTTCCTGGTAGAGGAGTTTCATATACTTACCTGAAAAACTTTGTACAACTTTGTTTTGATCTTGTACAGTCAGGAGCAAGTATTCAGATTTCTCAAGACTATTCATCAATGGTAAACTTCGCACGTTGTAAGTGTCTGGGTGCGAACGTTCTACGTGGACCTGATCAGATTCCCTGGGATGGGAAACTGAAGTATGACTGGCAGTTGTGGATTGATAGTGATATTGTATTCAATACTGAAAAGTTTTGGCAACTTGTTTTGATGGATAAAGATATTGCTGCTGGATGGTACGCAACGGAAGATGGTGTAACAACATCAGTTGCTCATTGGTTGGAAGAAGATGACTTCCGTAACAATGGTGGTGTGATGAATCATGAAACTGTTGAAAGCATCTCAAAGCGTAGAAAGCCTTTTACAGTAGACTACACTGGTTTTGGATGGCTTTTGATCAAGCATGGTGTATTTGAACATTCTGAAATGAAGTATCCTTGGTTTGCTCCAAAGATGCAAGTCTTTGAGTCTGGTGAAGTTCAGGACATGTGTGGAGAAGACGTGTCATTCTGTTTGGATGCAAAAGAAGCAGGCTTTGAAATTTGGTGTGATCCTCGCGTTCGCGTTGGTCACGAAAAATCAAGAATTATTTGAGATGACTAACGAACGGTACAATATTCTTTGTAAAGGACGTAGAATATACACGGCACTTACAGAAGAAGAATATTTCAATGCCATGGAGGACTTGTCGATTGAATATTATCAGACAGGTTCTCCAAACCCTGAAGATCTTGAAACTGAAATTTTATTGGAGAATAACACATGGCTGCAAAAGCAAAAACTGGCGGGTTGAACAAGCGCACTTCTTATATTCCTGGTCCTCCTAAGAAATCTCGCCAAGGCGATGGAAACGGAACGAAGTATGCCGCGTCTTCTCGCAATGGAGCTCGGAAAAAGTATAGGGGTCAAGGTAAAGGATGAGTTGTTTAATTACAAATTTACCAACAGTAAAAGTATGGGTTCGTAAAGAATACCTATGCGATTTTAAAAAAGGGCATGGTGAATTCGTAGAGGGCGTTTGGGTATGTGCTAAAAGCATACCTGGACGTGCTTTTTATTTTGAAACATACTTACCAGAATATGGAGCAATGTATGATAAACTGCCTATTAGTGCGTTTGTATCAAAACCAGAAACACCAGATCCAGATTTAGATCTTCCAAATCTACAATTTTGGAACTGTATGGACTATGGCGTGACTACAATTTGTAAAAACATTGTGGCATCAATGGAATGGGAAGTTCGTACACGTCATTTTGGATCAATTAAAGGGTCTTATATTACGACGATTGATAATTATCACGAATCAACCAATGAAATTGATTGTTCCACAAGTGAAATACCAGATGAACACAAGTCATTTAATCTAATTGAACTTGAAAATGGGCAATTTGCTCTCTATCCAAACAATCGTTGCCGTATTTACGATATTTCGATGACTCCGAATGAAGTTAAAACACCTGACTTTAAGGTTTCGACTGAATGGTATCAAGTTGAAAATGGTGTGAAGTGGGGGCGGTTGGGAGATTGTCACGATTATTTCTGGACGACTCCAGAAGAAAGAGAGAATAAATAAATTTTTACTAAAAATTGAGTTGAAAAACATTTCAATGGGTAAACACCTACTGTTAGAGGTGTATGATGTTCAATTTGACCTGATTAATGACGTAGAATCTCTACAGAACGTCATGATTAAGGGCATAGAACGTGCTAAAATGACAATTTTGAACACATTTTCGCATTGTTTTTTACCTCAAGGGTGTACAGTTGTGATTGCCTTGGCAGAAAGTCATGTTTCCTGTCATACTTGGCCAGAAAATGGATGTCTGGCAGTGGATGTGTACACATGTGGTGAAGGAAATCCACGTTTAATCGCCCTAGAAATACTTAAGTACCTCAATTCCGACTCCTATTCACTCCGTGAAGTTGAACGTTAAATAGAAATAAGGAGATAGCAACCTCCTTTATAAAAGTTCTGTTTTATTCATTAAAACAGGAGCTAAAATGTCGAATTTACCAGTCGATAGAAACAGAGATTACATGAGAGAAATGTGGGGGACCACAAAACTCATCACAGATTATGATTCAACACCACCACAAAGAGTAATTCAAGAGGTCATGAACGATGTGGCACCACGTCATGATCTTAAAAAACAAACAGAATTACATGAAAAAATTCGTAATGATGAGGATTATGATGATTGGTCGTATGGAACAGAACCTACATATGGTTCTCCTTGGACATAGGGTATAAATAAAGCAAGAAAACTATCGTCCAATGGAAGTAACACGGATATCAAGAGCATTTAAAGACATTAGTCTGTCTTTTGATCCACATCCGGTGACTAAGGATCTTCCTATTTTGAAAAATGAAAGAGCGATTAGTCGTTCAATTCGTAATTTGGTTCAAACAATTCCAACTGAAAAGTTTTTTCAACCAGATGTTGGTTCTGATGTGGTCAAAAGTTTGTTTGACTTCGTTGATTATGCAACTGCTTCGGTGATTCAAGAACAAATTTTGACCACGATTCGTAATTATGAACCAAGAGTTACAAATGTTAAAGTTGAAGTCGATCCACAACCTGACAATAATACATTTAACGTACAAGTTATCTTTGATATCATTGGACAAGAGTTTCCGACTCAAGAATTCTCATTCATATTAGAGGCAACAAGATAAAATGCCTTTTACCAAATTTACCAATTTAGACTTTGATCAAATTCGGACCTCTATCAAGGACTATCTCCGTGCGAATTCAAACTTCACGGACTTTGACTTTGAGGGGTCCAATTTTTCAATTTTAATCGATACATTAGCATACAACACATACATTACAGCATTTAACTCGAATATGATTGTGAATGAGTCTTTTCTAGACTCAGCAACGTTGAGAGAAAATGTTGTTTCATTAGCAAGAAATATTGGTTACGTACCACGCTCTAAAAGCGCCTCTAAGGCACAAGTCACTATTAAAGTACCAACGACATCTACAAGCCCAACAGCAACTCTACAGGCGGGTCTAGTGTGCGTTGGAACAAAAGATGATACATCATATGTCTTCTCTTTACCAGAAAATGTAACAACGACCATTAATGGTGGTTTTGCTATTTTTGGAACAACCGAAAAACCAATTGAAATCTGTCAGGGAACATTTCTAAAAAAACAATTCACCGTTGATGGTTCCTTGGACCAACGTTTTGTTTTAGATAATAACTCTATTGACACCTCAACCTTGGTGGTCTATGTAAAAGGACCTAATGATAGTGGTCTTGGTAGAGAATATTCAAAGATTGATAATATTGTTGGAGTTACATCTACTTCAGAAACTTATTTAATTCAAGAGGTTCAAGATGAAAAGTATGAACTTCTTTTTGGTGATGGATTTTTCGGAAAAAAACTTCAAAATTCAAGCGTCATTACCGTAACATACATTGTTACGGATGGAAAAGATGGAGATGGAGCTTCAGCATTTACTTATGCTGGTTCTCTTAAAGACTCTCTGAATCAGATTTTACCACCTAGTGATTCCGTAACGATAACCACAGTTCAAAAAGCATCAAATGGTGGAGACATTGAACCCATTTCATCAATTAAATATTTTGCTCCTCGTCTTTATGCTTCACAATATCGAGCAGTAACTCCCAGAGACTATGAAGCGATTATTCAGCAGATATACACAAATACTGAATCGGTTTCTGTTGTTGGTGGAGAGGAATTAGATCCACCAAAGTTTGGTACAGTTTATATTAGTATAAAACCTAAGAATGGAGATTTTGTTTCTGATTTTGATAAAGAATTTATTCTTTCAAAATTAAAACAATATGCTATAAGCGGCATTAACCAAGAAATTGTTGATTTGAAAATTCTTTATGTGGAAATTGATTCTGCCGTTTACTACAATCCAGCACAAACTACGAATCCTTTGAGTCTTCAAAGTTCTATCATCTCAGCATTGAACCAATATTCTAAGTCTGTTGATATGAATAAGTTTGGAGGAAGATTTAAGTATAGTAAACTACTCCAAGTTATTGACAATGTTGATCGTTCTATTACATCAAATATTACAAAAGTAAGAATGAGGAGAAATTTAAAAGCATCTTTAGGTAGACCAATACAATACGAACTTTGTTTCGGAAATGAATTTCACATTAATCCAGCAGGACGCAATATTAAGAGTACTGGATTTAGAATCTCTGGAAGAACAGAAACTGTTTTTATAACTGATAAACCTTTTACTGTAAATGGAAATCTAGATGGTAGTAAAAAAGGAACAATATCACTTGTTAGAAAAACATCTGATGGTTCTTATGTGGATGTTGTTGTTTCTGCGGGAACAGTTAATTATGCTACTGGAGAAATTATTTTTGGACCTATTACCATTACATCAACAGTTAAAGAGAACAATGTGGTTGAGGTTCAAGCATTTCCAGAATCAAATGATGTTGTTGGACTTACTGATTTATATCTAAGTTTTAGTGTTGCTGATAGTGAAATAAATATGCGTAAGGATGTAATATCTTCTGGAGAAAACATCTCTGGAGTTACTTTTACCAAAGATTACTATACTTCAAGTTATTCTAACGGGGATCTAGAGAGGAAATAAAACATGATCGAAACTGGGTTTGATAAGAGAGTTAAAGTCCAGCAAATAATTGACAATCAACTTCCAGAGTTTTTATTATCAGAATCTCCAAAAACATCTGATTTCCTAAAGCAGTATTATATTTCTCAGGAGTATCAGGGAGGTCCAATTGACCTTGCTGATAATTTAGATCAATATTTAAAGTTAGATAACCTTACTCCGGAAGTAGTTAAGGGATATACAAGTTTATCCGCAGATATAACAGCATCTTCTACCACTGTCGTTGTATCAACTACTAAAGGATTTCCATCTGAATATGGTTTGTTTAAAATTGATGACGAAATTATTACTTACACTGGAATAACCACCAATTCATTTACAGGATGTGTCAGAGGTTTTAGTGGAATTACATCATATAGAAATGAAATCAATCCATCTGAGCTCGTATTTTCAACTTCCAAATCTAAATCTCATACTGCCGGATCAGCAGTACAAAATTTAAGTGCTTTATTTTTACAAGAATTTTATAAAAAAATAAGATACAGTTTATCTCCAGGTTTAGAAAATGTATCTTTTACTGAAAACTTAGATGTAAGTAATTTTATTAAAGAATCAAGAAGTTTTTATTCTTCCAAAGGAACTGAAGAATCTTTTAAAATATTATTTAAAGTCTTATATGATGAAAAAGTTAAAGTTCTTGATTTAGAAAATTGCTTAGCAAAACCTTCTTCCGCTAAGTTTGTGAGAAGAGAAGTAATTGTTGCTGAAAAAATTTCTGGAGATCCATTAAAACTCGTTGGACAAACAATTAAAAAGTCAACAGATTTAAGAGCACAAGGATCGGTTTCTGAAGTAGAAATTATAAGAAGAAAGGGGAAAACATATTACAAGATATCACTGTTTCTTGGATATGATGAATCTAATTTAAGAGAAGCAGAATTCAATATTACTCCAAAAACAAAAGTAATTGATAGCGTATCTATCGGTTCTTCTATTATTACCGTAGATACTACCATTGGTTTTGGAAATACTGGAACATTAGTTTCTGATTCTAACATTATTTCTTATTCAGATAAAACTATTAATCAGTTTTTAGGATGTAAAAATGTAACTTCTATTATTTCAAAAGCAAGTAATATTCGTTCCGATGAATATGTTTTTGGTTATGAAAATGGAGATCTTAATAAAAAGGTTGAACTGTTAATTACGGGCGTTTTATCAAATTTTTATGGACCAAATGTTTATGGAGTAAATGAAGGTGAGAAAATATCAGTTAAATCTCTTGGAAGATCTATAGACAATCCCCCAACAAATAAATCATACACAGAAATTTTTGCCAATTCGTTTATCTACAATACCAGTACAAGATATTTTATTAAATCTTTTTCTGGTCCAACGCTAATATTACTAAGTGAAATTGATAAATCAAGTTTGAAAGTTGGCGATAGCGTTGAAATAGTTGAAAGAGGAACTCAAAATATTTCTTATACTGGAGCTACAGTACAGACAGTTGACATAATTAACAATCAAGTTACTTTATCAAACTTTATTGATTTTTCACCATCCGCATCATTAGATTATGATTTAAGAAGAATTTTAGATAAAGCAAAAAGTACAGGTGCTCCTATAGAATATGGTGATAACAAAGTAGTATCTGATGTACAAAATTTATATACTGATGATGATGGAAATTATGCTTATGTAGCATCCAATTCTTTACCTTCATATACCATAACCAAAAATATAACTTACTCCGAAATACCTGAAGCATCTGGAATAAAGTTAGAGACCTCTAGTACAGGGTATTTGCAGGGATTCAATTCAGAAACTCTAAAATTTTCTGTAATTGCTTTTAATTCTTCAACCAAATTAGTAACTGGAGACAGAATTGTTTATTTGGCAAGTAATCAACAAATACCTGGTTTAATTTCTGGAAATAGTTATTTTGTTGAGGTTTTAAGTTCGGGAAATAAAATAAAATTATATCAATCTCGTTCTTTTATAGGAACAAATTATTATTTGGAATTTGATTCTTTAGCATCCAATACAGGATCTCATAAATTTGTTCTTTATAAGCACAGATCTTTATACATTAGTCCACAAAAATTACTTAAAAAGTTTAATTTAAATCCAGATTACGAAACTGGTAATGGAGATAAAATTTTACCAGGTGGTATTGGAATGTTAGTTAATGGGGTAGAAATTGTTAGCCCAAAGAGTGATGATAGAGTTTATTACGGACCTCTATCCAAGGTAGAAGTTATTAATGGTGGTACAGATTATGACGTAATTAATCCACCATATATTAATGTTTCTTCTGGTGCTGGAGTTACAGCACTTGTTCAACCTGTTGTTAGTGGTGGTGTAAAATATGTTTATGTAGAACCTCAAGAATTTGATATTGGATCGGTTGTTTCAGCAACTGTAACTGGAGGTAATGGTTCTGGAGCTATTTTAGAACCATTTGTTGCTAAAAAATATAGAGAAATTGAATTTGATGCGAGACAAACTTCACTTGGTGGTGGAATTAACGTATCTAATGAAACAATAACTTTTTCTAAAAATCACAACTTAAAAGATGGTGATCCAGTTATCTACAATAACAACGATAATAATAGTATTGGTATTGGAACTTACTTGGGATTAAATGCATATTATAAAACTTTAAGCAATGGTGGAACATATTATATTCAAACTGTTGGATTGACAACCATTAGATTATATGAAACTTTAACTGATTACGTCTCAGGAATTAATACAGTTGGTTTTACAACAGAGAATACTTCAGGAGTTCATAAATTTATAACTTTCCAAAAAGATACATTAAGGGCAATTAGTGTTATTTCTCCTGGATCTGGATATCAAAATAGAAAATTAAAGGTAAAAACTTCTGGAATATCGACATCATTAAATTTAGTTTCATTCTCAAATCATAATTTTAACACAGGTGATGTTATTAGATATGAGACAACAGGAAGTGCTGTTGGAGGACTATCAACAACAAAATCTTATTATATCATTAAAAATGATAATGATTCATTTAGACTTGCTGATGCTGGAATAGGAGCAACAATATCTAGCAATTATCTAAGAAATAATTATGTTAAGTTTTCATCTGTTGGAACTGGTTATCATATTTTTAAATATCCAGACATTGAAGTTTCAGTAAAAGTTTCTTATGGAAATACTTCTGTTGGAATTATAACAGCAACTCCTTTGATTAAAGGAAAAATTATTGATGCGTATCTTTATGAACAAGGGACAGGGTATGGATCAACATCAATAAATTTTGAAAAGAAACCTATTATTACTATTAGAAATGGACAGAATGCAGAGGTAAAACCACTTATTAAGAATGGTCAAATTAACTCTGTAGATGTTTTATCTGGAGGTAGTGAGTACTATTCAGTTCCAGATATTAAAATAACAGGAGATGGAACAGGTGCTATTTTAAAGGCAAATATACTAGATCAAAAATTGGTATCTGTTTCGGTTATTAATGGTGGTTTAGGTTACACTCAAGAAAAAACATCATTATCCGTAGTTCCTTCAGGAAAAGGTGCCATTTTACAAGGAAACGTAAGATTTTTAGAAATTAATAAGCAAATTGAAGATAAAACAGAGACTTTAGTTGAAACTTTAAATAAGTTGAAGTATTCATTTGTTGGATATTCAACAGAAATTTTTTCATCACTACTTAATGATAACGGTCAATCTCATTCACCAATTATTGGATGGGCATATGATGGAAATCCAATTTATGGACCTTATGGATATACAAATTCATCAGATAATACTTCTGTTTCTTTACTTAGAAGTGGATATTCAATACAAACATCATCTGTTTTTGATAGACCAACTGGTTTTGAACCAGGATATTTTGTAGAGGATCATGTTTTTACAGGATCTGGAGATTTAGATATTCATAATGGTAGAGTATGTAAAACTCCAGAATTTCCAAAAGGAATATATGCTTATTTTGCTGGAATAACTACAAATGTTTCTACAGGAAAACTAGAACCAACTTATCCATATTTTATTGGTAGTTCATACAGATCTAGATATATCACAGAAAATAGTACTTTAGATCAATCATTTGATTTTAATAAATCAAATTTAGCGAGAAACACATTACCTTATAAAGTTAATGATCAATATGCTGAAAATGATTTCTTTATAGAATCCAATGAAATTATACAACAATTATCTTCTGTTGAATCTGTAACTAAAGGTTCTGTTACGGGTTTTGAGATATTGGATGCTGGAAGTGGATATAAAGTTGGAGATAATTTACATTTTGATAATGAAGGTACAAATGGAGGAGGTTTAAGTGCAGATGTATCTGAAATAACAGGAAAAGATATTGTTAATATAAACACTTCCGTAGAAACTTACAATAATACAGTTTTTGTTTGGAAAGATTCAAATACTGTTTTAGCAAATATTTTACCAAAACACACATTTTTAGACTCTGATAAAATTTCAATATCCGGTTTAACAAGTTTAATAACACTTTTAACATCAGTTCATAAAATCGGAGTAACAACAGAATTTTGTATCCTATTTAAGAATATGCCATCTGTTGTTTCTCCAACAGTAGAAGACATATACGTATCTCAAATTCCTTCCTCAGTTTCTATTGGTAGCAGTCTAACAATTGATAACGAAACCGTTGCTGTTTTAAATAAATTTGATACTAATTCTATCATTAGAGTTAAAAGAAGTTCTGGAGCAGCTCATACTACATCTGCTAAAGTAAATGTTCTTTCAAATAGTTTTTCAATACCAATAAATGTAGAGTATTTTGATTCTAAGTTTAATAATAAAGTTTATTTCAATCCAAATCAAAGTGTTGGAGTAGGAACTACTGCTGGATCTGGAATATCCACTTCATTCATTATTGGCGAATTCACTAGGGCAGTTTCAATTCCAACGCAATCAATATATCTGCCCAATCATCCATTCAAAACTGGCGATCAATTAACATTTACAAAACCATCATCAGCATCTGCTTTAGTTGTTTCAAACGAACCAGAAAGTACACTTTTAAGTTTACCACTATCTGGAAATACGGGAACAGTTTATGTAATTAATAAATCTAAAGACTATGTTGGGTTAACTACTTTAGTTGGGTTAACAACTAACACAAATGGTCTTTATTTCCAAACAAACGGATCAAATAATTATGAATATTTGTTAGAAACAAACTATGCTCAAGTAACAGGTAAATCTGAAAAAATAACTGCTACAGTATCAGTTTCAACATCTCACCAAATGATTAATGGTGATATTATTACATTAGATGTAAAACCAAATACTACCGTTGGTTTTGGAACCACTAGTGTAATTGATGTTAGATACAATCCATTTATTGATAATATAGTTTTTAATCCAATTGGATTTACATCAGCAAATGTTAATACTCTTAATAGCACTATCTCAATAGGCGCTTCTCACCTTAATACTGGAGATAAAGTATTTTACACTGCTAGTGATGAAGTTGCTAGTGGATTAGTAACATCAACATATTTTGTGTATAAAGTTGATGATAACACTATAAAATTAGCAGAAACTTATGAAGATACAATTCATAATTATCCACTCACAGTCCCTATTATAGGAATTGGAGGTAGTCAACAACAACTTCAAATTATAAATCCACCACTAAAAGTACAAAAGAATTCGGATCTTAAATTTAATGTATCACATCCGTCATTATCTGGATATAAGTTAAAACTATTTTTTGATAATGATTATAATAATGAATTTGTATCTGTTGCCAATACCACTACATTTAATGTATTGGAAATTGGAACCGTGGGTTCTGGAACAACAGCATCATTAACATTAAGATATTCTGATGATTTGCCACAAAATCTATTTTATGCTCTTGAAAAATCTGGTTTTATTAGTACAGCAGATAAAGAAGTTAAAAATTATTCAAAAATTGAGTTTGTAAATAGTGATTATGATGGAAAATACACAGTATTTGGTGTTGGTAATACTACATTTTCAGTTTCTTTATCAAAAGTTCCAAATGAAACTTATGTAAGTTCATCAAACACAGATATATTAAAATATTCTACCACATCACTTACGGCATCTGGTGGAATTAAAAAAATTAAAAACATTTTTGGTGGAGCTAACTACAAGTCTTTACCAGGATTTTCTTCAATTACTTCTGATAATGGTACTAATGCTAATATAATTGCCACTAGTGAGAAAATAGGAAGAATTAACAAGGTTAAGATACTTGAGCAAGGATTTGAATATTCATGTGATAAGACTTTAAGACCAGATGCATATGTATCTCCAAATTATTACTTATCAAATTCAAACACGATTGAATCAATTACAGTTATAGATGGAGGTAAAAATTATTCCGTACCACCAAATCTTTTAATAGTAGATCCAATAACAGGTAATGTTACAAATAGAGATTCTCTAACATGTAGTTTAGACAGTGGAACCTCAATTAGTTCTGTCAATATAGTTTATCAACCAAAAGGTTTACCATTCACACAACAAAATATTATTGCTATTGATAACAGCAATGGTGTTGGAATTAATAGTGTAATGTCATCTTCTGCTGGTGTTGTGACTTGTTTCCTTACAACACCTTTGACAGGATTTACAACTTCTGTATTTTCTATAGGAGATGAAATTTTTGTCGAAAATATTGAAAAGAATACTTCCAGTGGAACAGGATTTAATTCTGCCGATTATGGATATCGTTTCTTTACAGTTACCAACTATGTGCAGTCAAATCCAGCAAGATTAGAATATAGCCTTGCTGGTCTTACAAATAATGCTGGATTAGCTAAAACAGAGCAAAACAGTTACGCATTTATAGTTAATAAGAAAAATTATCCAGTTTTTGCCCCTATTCAAAAGTTTTCTACATTTTTATTAAATGAACAAATTTTAGTAAAACCTTTAAATGGAAATCAATTTGTAGAAAAAGATTTATATGTCCAATATTCGGATAAGGATCTAGTTAAATTTATTGGTACATATACAAGAATAAAAGTCGGTGATACTATTCAAGGTAAAAATTCTGGAGTCATTGCCACAATTTCTGACATCGAAGATAAAAATGCAAAATTTAATGTAGATTACGCAATAGAAAATAATAGTGGGTGGGCAACCGATACAGGAAAACTAAATGTTTCATCTCAAGTTTCTTCAGATAATGATTATTATCAAAATATGTCTTACTCTGTAAAGAGTAAAATTCAATATGTTGATATGGTTAACTCTGTGAATAGACTTCTTCATCCAACCGGAATGAAGAATTTTTCTGATACGCAAGTCAATTCAAAACCAGATAGCAGAGTATCTTATGCATCTTCAACAAATGATGTAATTGTACTAGACATTACTAATGAAAATAGAGTAGATACTGTAAATTATTTTGATAATGTTGTAGATTTTGATACTTCTGGTTCTCGTTCTAAGTTTTTAAAGTTCCAAAATAAAAAACTAACAGATTTTGTATCCTGTAATACTAATAGAGTTCTTCTAATAGATGATATAAGTGGTGAATTTCAAAATAGTAGATCTACTTTAAAGCCATATGCTTATCTCGATTTTATTAATCAAAGTTTCTCGAAATATTTGTATCAGATTGTAGATAATGATCAGAGAACAAGACAAATTGGAGAGGTAGTAGCATTATACACAAATGATAATATCTATAATTTATCGAAATCTTTACTTGCTAGTGGAATAACAACAACTTCACAAACAGTTGTTGGTGAAGTTGTTGCCGATAAAGATTCTTTCGATATCGCCTCACTAAGGTTTATACCCATAGATCCATATGATCAGGATTATGATATTAAAATTTTAAAAACTTCTTTTAATACAGATCTAAGCGGGATAGGGACTCAATCTGTTGGTTTTATAGATCTTGTCGGTGTTAACACTAGTGTTGGATCAGGAACAACTACAACTGTTTTTTCTGCCTCAGCAGAAAAAACCAAAGCCTTATTTGTTAACGCTCAATTAATTGATAATGTAACAAAAGAAATGAATTATGTTGAGATGTATATTGATCATGATGGAACTGATACTTATACAACAGAATATTATTTTGACACAAATTCTGGAGTATCTACAAATTACATTGGAGTCTTTCAACCAACAATAAGTTTTGGTTCTTTACGACTGAATTATTATAATGACACATCTACTCAAGTTTTAGTTAGAAGTAGAATTGTTGGATTTGGCACAACGTCTGTAGGAATTGGAACATATAGATTCTTGTCTTCTGGACAAATTAGTGGAAATGAAAGAAGTGCTTATTATGAATCAAGATATAATGTTTCTTCAGCATCAACATCTGTGGTTGATGTTAACACTGAAAATGTTTTAAGTGTTAAATCTACTATTAAAGTTTCCTACGGGAATACAAGTTCTTTACATCAAGTTTTAATGTCATATGATGGCGTTGATACAAATGTTGTTCAATATCCTTTCTTATCAGTTGGAAGCACTACTGGCATCGGAACATTTGGTGGAAAAGTAGATGGAATAAAAGTTGTTTTATCATTCTATCCAGATTCAAATGTTTTATCAAATGTTTTAGTTCAAAGTTTCAACGAAATATTATATTCAACTAATGATTATGATAATGAAGCATCATCTTTAAACTATGGATCAGTAGAAGACTCTATAAAATTATCTCAATATAGTGGATTTAATGGTGCAAGAGTTAATAAAAAATCATTTGATTTAAAATATGAAGGAACTCCAATTTTCAGCAAAACATTCAACCCATCAAATACTGCGATATTAAATCCAATAACTGGTTTGTTCCAAATTGAAAATCATTTCTTTAGTACAGGAGAAAAATTAACTTATATTCCTGGTTCTACTTTAATAGGAGTAGGTGCATCATCTGTTGGTATAGGTTCAACTGCCACTTCAATTTCCGGTGGAGTTGGAATTGGTACAACTGATATTCTACCATCAACTGTTTATGCAATTAAAAATGACAATAATACTTTCAAACTAGCAACTACTCCACAATACGCGGCAGCTGGTATAGCAGTTACATTTACATCGTCTGGACTTGGAAATGCTCATAAGTTAATAATGGCAAAACGTAACGAAAAATCTATCATTACAATTGATGGTGTAATACAAAAACCATTAACTTATACTCCACTAAGTTATAATTTGTCTAATAATGGAGGTCAAATTGGAACAGGATCTACTATTTTTGCTTTGTCAGGAATTTCCTCAATAAGACCAAGAGATATTCTTAAAATTGATAATGAATATATGGATGTTATATCTGTTGGTCTTGGAACAACATCTATTGGACCAATTAGTGGAACAGGAACATTTTCAATAGTTTCAACATCTAGAGGATCTGTTGGGTCTTCGGCAACTTATCATAATGATGGAACTGAAGTAAGAGTTTATAGAGGATCTTACAACATTGAAAATAGCACGATATTCTTTACAGATGCTCCATATGGAAATGGTGGAATAGAAATAGATTTAGATACTAATTTAGCTTTTGTTAGATCTACTTTTGACGGACGAGTTTTTCTTAGACAAAATTATTCAACAAATTACATATATGACGACATTTCTGATAACTTTAGTGGAATTGGAAGATCATTTAGTTTAACAGTTCAAGGAATTAATACCACGGGAGTAACAACAACTTCAATTCTTCTAATAAATGATCTTTTCCAAACACCAACAACAGAAAATAACGTTGGTAATAACTACCAAATAACC
>Ga0129333_10003275_pt1 | contig 15128 bp, 17 predicted proteins | sample CPB6_08_DNA_FD_94474 | JGI IMG/M metagenome (GOLD analysis project Ga0129333, IMG submission 94474) | Freshwater to marine salinity gradient microbial communities from Chesapeake Bay, USA - CPBay_Sum_0.6_0.8_DNA | ecosystem: Environmental > Aquatic > Marine > Coastal | place: USA: Chesapeake...
CAACAACGATATGTAATTTACTTGATGAGCCTGATCCAAATTGTAAATAATCGCCTTTCTTAAAAACATTATTTGTCGATATTGCGAACCCGTCCATATCTATTGTCGTGTCTCCAATAGAATGTGCACCGTTAACTAATATCGTACCTGTAGCAACGCCCTGAATAGTTTTGCAATCCTGATCGCCAGCTAGGAAAGTACCATACCGCCCATTTAATTCTGATAAAAATGCCAGCCATTCTGACGCTCGTGATCTATTCATCAATGGCAGATTAAATACTGCTTGCCATAGTGCAAGATTATTCAAATATACTTGCTGTTGACCGGTGAACGGCGAGATTGTCGCTCCTACTGCCCTACGCAATCCAAATTCACTAGATTTTATGCCAACATTCGTCGGCATACTAAGAGGATATGAAGGCATTATGCTGACCTCAATCGTGCATTAGTAACCGCCGCGATTGTTTCATTCTTAATCTGCGGCAATAAGGAATACATCTCTGCCCGTACAGTCTGGGCAACTCCTGCGGATATATTTATACTCTGATTTACAATCGTACTCTGTCTTGGCATTGATTTCATGCTTGCAGAATTTACAATCTTACCTGCTGCGCTTGGTACAAATAATTCTGCACCACGCTCGCCAACCATATACGGAACATTAGGTGCAACATAACCGCCGCCAGCTCTTCCTAAAGTCATATTAGATTTGAAAAAGTCCATAGTCTGTCGCTGCAATACAGATTCATTGAGCGATCCACCAGCAGGAAAACCACCGCCGACTATATTGCCTGCCATGCTTCCGATTATATTGCCTAAGGCTGCTGCAATAGGCGCGGATATCTGCTGCCGTAATGTCATCCTGATAATGTCATTTATAATCGAATTAGTCATATCCCTGAATGATTCTTTTACGCTCTTAGTTCCATTAACAAGACTGAGCATAGAATCTTCAAGTGTACCAATGCCTGACATTGATAAACTAATCAGGTTATCTTTGAGGCTTCCTGCGGCTTCCGCAAATTCATCAAGCTGATTCTTTTCCTTTGGAATAACTGCGCTCATTGCTTCATCGATAGCAGTAGTGTTCAACCGTTTTCTAGGTATGGTTGTTTTGGATATAAATTCTAAAGGCGCGGATAATTCTGTTAACCTGTCATTTAATGTTTTACTTGCCCTAGCATATTGCTCTGCACTAAGCGCATTTTTTACATATTCTGTATTTAATACGTTAAGTTGATTAGCTAATTCTTTTCGTTCAAGCGCAGCATCTGATAAGCCTAGATTTCTATATAATTCTATTTCTTGTTGCAAGTAATCGAGATTCTTTTTCTGCGCTATTGTTGATTTATCAATTTCTTTTAATTGATCAAAAATAGCCTTTTTATTAGCATCTCTTGCCGCCGTTCCTTCGTTTTGTTGTTTTACGTCAGATTCTAAAAGTAGAATTTCCGCTTTTTTACTTTTTAATAATTCCTGAAGGTTGTAAATATATCCAGAATATGAACCGTCAGATTCTTTTAATGCACTATTAAGTTTATTTTCTAATTCTGTAGCTTGCTCTTTAGCACTATTTAATTCTTTTTGAGCATCGTAACCTTCGGTTGCTCTTTGTATACCTTTATTTATTTCATTAACAAAACTAGCTGCTGCGTTTGTTGCTGCGCTAAATGCCGACGCTAATCCAGATTCACCAAGTGTATTTATTAAATTTTTAACTGAATCAATAAGATTATCTATAGACCCACCTACAGTTTCATTCTGCAATGCCATTGCATCGCCGTATTTAACATTGCCTATTTGTTGTAAATACTTTGTTATTTCATCTGCATTATTAGATATAACTGTAGTCGTTCCTTGAAAAGTTAATTTTATTTTATCCTTTTCTTTTATAGCTAATATACCAAACTGTTTCAGTCCTTCCATTTCGCCGACAATAGCTTTAGATGCTGCTTCGGCAAATTGTCCTAAGTCCTTGCCTGTTGCTGCCGCGATATTTCCAAATGCTTTTAATGTTTCAACGGTTGGATCAATACCAAATGCTTTTAATCGGATATATGTTTTTGTTACTTGTTCGATTGAAAATGGAGTATTTGCAGCAAATTCTTGCAGCATATTAAATGCTGTTGCAGCTTGTTCAGCCGATCCAGTTACAGATATAAGCGATGTTTGTAGCTTCTGGAATGAATCAATAGTATTAAATATCGATTTAACAGTCTGAATTGAAAAATAAGAAACCGCTATTGCACCAAGTTTTTTGAATGATCCGCTAATAAACGATGTCTGTTTATCAACAGACTTTGAAAAATTCTGGAGTTCTTTTTCAGTTTTTGATAAATCAGCCCGCAGACCTTCCATGTCTGCCTGAATTTTTATAATCAGGGTGTCTATGGTTTCGGATGCCATTAGTCTGGATACAACTCCATTAGTTCGTTAAGTTCTGCCTTTGTTAAGGGCGTATTTTTTGCGCTAGTATTAAACTCCATGAACCCATCGAGAGCGCATATAAATTCGTTTAGTGACATATTCCAGAATTGATCTGGTTGTATGCCGATAATGCCGATCCCGATACTGATGTATCGTTGCCAAGGAATGCTATCTGCCGCTCTACCGCGGCTTATCCTTTTCCCTGTTCGCCTGTATCCAGCGCAATCGTTATCAGGTCGCCGGTTAATTTCATCGAATTAACAAGCCCCTCGTTCCATATCATCGTATTAACTTCAGCCTGACTGACATTATTGCCACCAGACCTTATTGCGTATAACAGAATAGAACCGATCTCTGTAACCGTAAGATCGCCCTGTGATAACTTTTGCGCGATCTTGATTATTGAGCATCCCGTACTATTTTCTATTTTAGCAATACCGTCTAGCGTCAATTTTACGTTGTAACTATTTCCTGCTAGACTTAGTTTTGTTTCGCCCCTGTGCGGATTCATCTGATTCCTCTTTTATTAGTTCGATTAAAAGCAATTCATCGCGATCTGCGATATTTGTTATATTTTGGCATTGGTATATTTCATCATCCAACTTAATAGACAAGGAATTTTCCAATAGGTCTTTTTCATAAGGTATAGATAAATTCCTGCCATCGTAATGACAGGAATAATCCTTACCGTTTATATTTGCCGTGATTGTGTTCCAAGTCATCGGATTAGACCGTTGCGAAGGTAATCGACCCAGCTGAATCAAAGGTAGCCGAATACGTCACTTCGCCATTATATTCACCGGCATACTCAAGGCTTGACACCTGAAATGCACCAGTAAAAGTTCCAAAATCAGGGACAAGAAACTGAAAGTTTTTGAAAGTTGACGAATTAAAGGCCGATTTCAGCGTTGTTTCACTAGCCGCATCTGTGAATACGCCTGATCCTGATACGCTTACCGTTACAATGCCGCCTTGTGCAAGCAATTCACGATATTTGCCAGTGCTATCTTTTGTCGTAACGTCTACCGCTTCTTCGTTAAGACTTATTGACGTTGAACGCAAGCCGCCAATCGTTGTAAATACTTCGGGTGATGCGCCATTGCCAATCTTCAAAAGTAGCGCAGAGCCTTTTTGTGCTGCCATGTTTTATCTCCTAATTATTGTCGAATATAACAACACGGAATCTGATGATGCCATGCCGAGTAATACCATCATCATCTGTAAGTACAGTATTAAACTCCTGCCTAATATGTACCGCAGACGCACCTGTAACAACTATAGCATATTCATGCAATAAATAATAAATGCGCTCTAGTATTTCTGTCGCCTCTTTTACGCCTCTGTTTCTGCTCCAAGCGTGTATATTTATGACGTATTGAACACCATCTAATGTTTTAGTGCCATAATTTATGTCTGAGTCGTCACCTAACACAACATAAGGATAGCTGGTTATTTCTGGAACATCATCATATACGCCAGTTATCAATGCCATCAGTGTGGCATCGCTGGTTAGCCTTGTATAAATTGCGTTTCTAAGATTTGATGTGTGTAGTGCCATTATTTTTTATACTTAAATTTTTTTGCGTAGTCTAGTATCTTTATTCTGCTCTTTTCTAATGCTGGTTGCATAAATGGCCTTGCCGCCATTCTTACAGTCCCAAATTCTAATGCAGCAGCATATTCTGTTGACGCATAAACCTCGCCTGTGTATCTATTTTTTATAGCATAATTTATGCTATTAAGTAATCTTCCAGTGTCGATTGCTGGTGGATTCCCTGCCGATGATGCTATATGCGTCTTTTTGCCTCTTTTGTATCTTTTTCCAGTTCTAGGCGTTTGCTGTATTCCCAAGATCGCTTCATTCCTTACCTGATTTACAGCGTAATTTATAACTTTTGCATAATAATCATTAGATTGCTGTTCCAACTTATCCAGAATAGCATCAACCGACCTTGCATTTTTTACGCTCACGCTTGCCATTAAACAGCAACGCCTCTTGTCGCCACTATCTTTTGATACTTATCACGGTTGCCTTCATTGATGATTGACTGAATATTATAATAATTAGAATTCCAGCTAATCCGCATTGCCTGCGTAATTGTTGATAAATATCTAATCATAAAAGTTACGGTAGTCTGCGGCTGTATCTGAAGCGTCGGGAATGTTTCATTGCCTGAAGTTTCATCCACGCTCGCCCATACAGTCGTGACAGTAGACCATGTTACCGCTGCGCCGCCCATAGAATCTACAGTCCTTGATTGCTGTTGGAATACAATCCTTTCACGCATATTTCCGATTCTGGTCGTCATTAGAAAATAACCTTGCCCAGCGTATTATTAGAAAAAGGATTGCTAGAAAAAGACAATATCCTGTAAGGCATATATAATTGCTTTGCGATTATAGGAATATTATTTACTTTTTCATCATCGCCTCGATTTTCGTATAAATATGATACATGCTCCTTCATTCCTGTAATCAAGGATTCTGGTATATCTGAGGCTGACGATCCATATCCTGCAATATAGGTCACTTTAACGCCGTTTGCAGTTCTCAAAGATGAAGGCCAAGTCTGGCCATTGCGTAACACGATGCGTCCGGGCAAGGCTATTGAATCAACATAGTAAGATGTTGTAGGAAATAACGTGCCTGTATCTGCATCATCGTATGTATAAATACTTGTTACGCTGGATAATGGCGGTCTTGGTAGATTTATATAATTTTTATATAAATTAATATCTGCGCCAATTCGTATTCCTTCCCATAATGGCGTGTCAACTTCTGAAAACGCATCTATATAAAATTCATAAGTCTGATTTATTAATGCCCTGCCCGTGTATTCTTCACAGAATATCCTTGCTGTTTTTACAAGCCTGTCTATAAGAGCATTATCGTCTGACGTATCAACTCGCAAAAAAGACTTAGCGTCTGATGTTGATATTGGCTCACTCGCTGGCGCGGTAATTAATTTTAATCCAGCCATTATTTTATACCTTTATTTCAATGCGTTGATTTGATTTTGCTGAGATTCAACAATAGATTTTAAGTCTTTAATTGCTGAAACTAGCAAAGGTATAACGTCTGTAATAGATAAATAATATGTGTCATCTATTTCTTTATATTCTACTGCTTCGGGAAGTACAGCTAATACATCTTGTGCAATAAGCATTGACCTTCTTGCATCTTCTTTATCAGTTTTCAATCGACCTATTACTGATCTTAATTTTGCAACTTTATTCAATCCATCATTTATAGGCTCGATTATATGCTTTTTGCGCTCATCTGAAATAGCAGACCATGATGTGCCGCCATAAGATAATGAAACGCCAGCAGTGTTTCCTGCGTTTGATATTTGGAATGTACTGTCACTCAATACTAGAAGTCGTACATAATCCCCAGCAGTTGCACTAACCTGCCTTAGATTTATAAGATTTGCCGACCCAGAATCGGATAATATTTCTAACTTCGCGGCATTCCCAAAAGTTGCGGTAGTATTTAACAATGTATTCCCACTAGAGTTGAGACGTATTCGCTCACTGCCGCCAGTAGACCATGCTATTGTGTCCGCAGCGGGGAACCATTGACCTGTATCTGATGTTCCTGTAGTGCTTACAATAGCCGGTGCGCTGACTGTTCCGGCAATTACCGTTAGATTACCTGCTGACCCGATTCTCATTTTTTCACCTAGACTACCGTCTAGTGTGGTATAAAAAACCATAGCCGAATCTTGGGTAGATGCTGTTGTAGTCCATAACTGCTCTTTTATAACAGCGATTCGACCTGAATTTATAGCTGTAGTTGTTGAATTATCGCAAGTTCGCCAAAGTATAGATGATCCGTGATTTGTTGTTGATGAAGTGTCTAAGTTTTCCAAAGTTACATTTGACTGCAAACTATTGTCACTGTATCCGAAAGTTGCAAGTCCGTTTGCTGTTATTACTGCTCTACGATTTGCAGACCCGCTACCTCCAACTATTACATTGCCCGTTGAAATGTTTGCAATGCTTATTGTTCCAGTGCCTTTTGCATTAAAGGTAAGATTAGTATTTGATCCTGAATCCGTAGCAACAAGAGCGACAGTCCCGCCCGTAGCCGCGCCGGTAATCTTAAATCCTGCTGCCTGTGATGCTGTAGATGAGTCAACAGTAAATGCCGGATTTGTAGACCCATTTGCTCCAACTACCAATGATGTCACGCTGGTTGATATGATTGTCGTTGTGCTAAGGCTCATTAAGTTTGTTGATTGATTAAAAAATGCAACAGTTATCCATGCGTCATTAGCCGTATTTCGCATTTTAAGAGTGGTCGGCGTTGTGCTTGTATCAAGCCACCACTGGTAAGAAAACATTGTAGACGGTGCAGTGCTGCCGGATGAATTGCTCACCAGTGCGCTTAAAGCATTATTCAAGTCTGACCTAAAATTAGGAAAGCCCTGATTTGCAATGTTCATGTCATGCTGTGCCATTTATAAATCTCCTATGCTACTAATTGACCCAATCCTGCAACTGTGTAATCGAATGTCCTGCTAACTACAGTGCCGCCGCTGTTCTTAAATCTTATTACAAAATTGCTTGATGATTTAGAAACAATCTCATAATAGTCGCCTGTTGCTAAATTCTGCGCCGCTATTCCGATGCCTTTTGTCTGATAAAAAGGTGTCGGGAATGTAACAGTATAGCCTCCCGCGCCTGTCCCTGATGCAATATCTTGCCCCGTTGTATAATTGTATGGCAACTGCCCGATGATTGATAATACGCTAATCGCTGGTGTAGCCTGATCATCACTACTCTTTAAGATGACCCTGAATCTGAAACCGCGCCCTGTGTAATCACCTTTTATAAAATCCCTGTACTCTGTCCAAGTCGCGCCGCCTGATGCCGGATTATCATTTGTAATCGATACTTGCAAAATAGCATCTGTTGCGCCTGATTCTATAGAATCTCCATCAAAGTTTCCTTGCCTATCGTCAAAATTACCCGATCCATCATCAAAAAGATTTGTATAGTCCAGTCTTTCAATCGTAACATTTTGGGATAATCTGATTGTGTACTTATAAGTTAAATCTATTTTATTAGCAAAATAATAATAACCTTCGTTGTCAACATATCCGCCGCCGCCATCAAAATAACCTAGAGCATCGTCAAAGTTGCCTGATGTGTCATCGAATAAAGTAGTAGTGTCTAAAACTATTTTGCTATCAACAATAGCAGTATCGTCTAGCGTTCCTGAAAATGTAGGATTTTCTGTTACTGTTATTGCTGTTTCGTATCCGCCAGCAAGATTTTCTATTTTATTTATAATAGCGATTGTTTGTGCGCTTGCTAAGGATTCAAACCCTAACTTGTCAATCGCTTTTATAAAGTATGTTCCAGTTATTGCTGGGACAATCGCTTGATTTGCTGGTCTTGATACTTTTTCTAATATCGTCCTCGATGATGAATAAATAGCGCCTGACGTTGCGGCAGAATGTCTAATTGTGTAATGCGACAAATCTAGGTCTGTTACTGGTGTCCATGATAATGCCGCCAGATCGCCAACTATATTTACAGAAAAATTAGTTACGTTTGACGGTGGTGCTGATTTACCAATTACCGTTATATTGGCAGTCGCATATTCGCTGCGCTGATTAAATGCTCCAATGCTCCGCGCCCTGACGTTATAAATTGTTAAATCTTCGGCGTTCAGATATTCGTATATCTGTGTTGTAGAATTTCCTATGCTAGTCCATACGGTGTCTATATTACGTTTTATGTCAACCTCATATCTGTCTATAAAATATTCTGACGTTGACAAAGTTACAATAATTGCAGTGATTACTTGCTGATTATAATCTCGTAATTCTTCAGTTACAGATATTCCGGGCGCACCTAAAACATCTGGAACAAACAACGATGTATTGTTTGCTGTAAATACCTTTTCATCTGCAAGTTCATAATCATAAACAGAGCTTGATATTTCCCTGAGCGTTAAATTTATATACAGACCGTCTGAATTTATATCTAATGCCCATTCCGCTACTTGGAAAACCTTGCCAGAAAAGCCAAGATTTGATTTTGTTACCATCACGCTATCTCCAACTTGCAGCGTAAAAGCATTGCGTAAATTACACTTTACATTGATGGATAGCTGTTCTCTCCCTCTGTACAAAGCAATCCTTGCAATGCGCTGTGCCATTGTCGGCGATGTAGTCAAAGGCAGCGGCAAGTCTAGTATATTTTCCTCCCCGTCATCTTCTGATACGAATGTGCTAGAAACGATTGACGGATAATCTGCTGTAATATAATTAGTCTGTATCGGATTAAATGTTCCTTTAATCCCGTTTGCAGAATCCCTTTTACTTTGCCTTGTCTGGATAATGAGTTCAGAAATAAAGTCGTCTTGCGTCAATGTAATGGTTGGAGTTTGATATACGCCAGCCTTTACTGAGAATAAGCCGCCAGAATAAAACAATGTTCCATACATACTAGACAGTATTGCTTCAATATTGCTGGCATAAGATGAATCTGTATCTATTGTTCCGTTTGCTGTGTATCTAGTTTCAGATGCTCCCTCTGAAGTCGTCACAGTTTCATCACATGAATTTGCTGCCGCATTAAATGCAGTAGTGTCTATTTCTGCTACATCAACTCCCAGTCCGTATCTTGTGTTAGTCAAATAGTCGTATAAAACAAGGGCAGGGTTTTCTGAATATGCTGTCGTGGCTGTTCGTGTGTCGTATAATTTTTTGCCTGACACATTTGCAGATATATTCGGCACGCCATTAGAAAATGCTGTTGTGTCATTTATCAGCGTTACATACAAATATGCAATGCCTGACATTACATGATCTGTTGTCCAAATTCCGTCTGTTGTAATTTCTGCGTATTCTGCTGTTGCATCAACAAGTTCTTGCATTACAATCTGATCGTCTGCGCCAGTCCTGTATAAAATCCTAGCCTTGTTTAGATATTTGCTAGGTGTTTGAACCCATCCATTACCGTCTAATGCTACAGATTCATCATTAAAATAAAACTGATTAAATGATTCTACTTCGTGTGAGGCTATTGCAATTATAAGATGCAGTTCATTATTTATTGTTTGCGCGTATGTTATAACGCCGGATGCTCTTGTGGTTCCATATATTATTTTACGGCTTGCTACCGCATCACGTACCATAAAGGTCTGCGATGTGCTTGGATTAATCGTTGCTGATTGCTGTCGCTTAGGCTTAGGCGCAAGGGCTTTTGCCGCGCCTGTAAGGGCAAGCGTAGTTGCAAAGCTGACAAAAAAAGCCTTAGCAATAGCTGCTGCTGCTATTTGACCGCCAGCATAGCCTATGCCTGTCGATACTGCGGCAGTTATAAATGCGCTGACAGGATCAGCACTAGCGGCTATCGGGAATAGCAAAAGTAGTATCAAATACGCCATGATCTTTTTATATGCTCCGCGCCAAAAAACACCATGCCAGAATCGCTCATTGCCGCATATTTTACGCCAACGCAAACAGCACAAGAATATACGCCATCATATTTTGCCAGACCTATATCGCCCAGAGTTGCAAGTCTTTTATCTATTTGCGTGTAAAGTGATTTTATAATTTCAATCCAGTTCTGGTATCCATATTTTTTGCACATTTTCAACGCTTGATCTTTATCTGCATATTCTTCATCGGCAATAGCAGATATTAGACTGTGACCATATATAGATTTTTCTATATCGTAAATCAGATGAAGGCAGTCATATTTGCCCCATGTAAAATTTTTATATCGCCATGCGTCGATAGTATTATTTACATTAGATGACCAGTTGCTTAGGCGTATCCTGTTATTCATCTTCCCTGCGCCTTATTATATCTTCAGCGGTATTTCTTGGTGCAAAGGCTGCTAATCCACCGCCTGCGCCCCATGTCAATGGCTTATCTTGAATAGATGCAACGTATTCAAGTCCTTTGTCGTTAGGAAATAATCTTTTTTGATCTTGATCTGTATATCTTAAAACCTTGTCACGATTTAAGATAATCAACTTATTTTCCGCGCTAACGGTTATGGACAAGTTATCTGCCCCATCATTAATCGTCATAATATCCATTAAACCAGAAAATAAAATATAAGGATTGCCTGACGGTTGCAGTGTTGTTTTAGACAATACGCCTAGATATATGATCAAGGCTTTGTTCTGATATTCTGCGTCCAAGGCATAGGTTAATATCGCGGCCGGTACACCTGATATTGTTATCTCAACACCGTCTGCCCTTGTCTGTGCGGTTTCCTGTACTGGCGTGATAGATAATAATTCTCCCGCGCCGGAGTAAGTATTGCCTGATATTGTTATATCGCCATAACCAGACCATATCCGCAATGTCTGCGAAGCATTGAATGTTGCGCTGACAGCAAAATAAGGTACAACTGAATCGCTAGAAAACTGTGTACTTATATTTGAGTCAATAGTTTTCATTCTTCAGATTTTTTTCTGCGCTTCTTTTTCGTTTCTATTTCTTCGCCTGAAGCATGAATCTCATTTGCGTAACCTTGCTCTATAAATCTAGCGGCAAGTTTATTTTTCCATTCTATATCGGTCTGTATAATCTCGCCTTCGAGATAGTTTCTTGTAGTATTGCCATCAGGATCATTTATTCCAACGGCATTTTTTATCATTACGATTGGCATTGTGTATCCTCAAATAAAAAAACCGGACAAGGTTTAATCCCTGTCCGGTTATTTTGCTTATATTTTAAGCATTATGGGCAGTAAAAGCATTGTCCGCACTATGGCGAGCATTGCCTTTAATTACAAACACGCCGAGAGGTGTTCCAGTAGCCATCGTGCCAGTCTTGGTAATTACGCCACGAATATAACGCTTAGCACCAACATAACCAACCCGATAGATTTTACCAGTAGTATCAGGATCGCCTTCGCCGCTTCCATCTATTTTGTAAAAAATACCGCTTGATGCAATAGTCCCATCTACAATATTAGCTTGGGTGCAAGCTGTAAAAGTAGAATTATCATCTGAATGCTCAATGGCAACTTCAAAATATACAGAACCGGACAGAGTTACGCCTTCTGCGCCTACATTTACAATCATAACAGCAGAATTGTAACCATCAAGATCAACGCCGCTGCCAGTAGTATTAGAGTTAATGACGGCACTCTTAACAGAAATGCCAGTCGCTATTTTATTAGATAAATCGTACATTATTTAATCCTCCATTAAGACGGTACATAGGCTTGGATTGCTTCGGGCAGCACAACCTGACCACCAACGCGCTTACGAGCAACATAGCGAACATTGCCGCTGGTTGCCTGAGTAAACGGATCGCGCAAGATTGAAAGCTGGATGCGGTCAACAATCGTATAAGCCGCGCGGAAGTCACCAAACACAATACACTTTGCGCTTGATGCAACATCAGCCATATCCGGCATTTCAACATACGGATATCCCAAGATCGTATTCGGAACGCCAGCAATGCCACTCATTCCGGGCTGGAATATGTACTGACCGGCAGTATCTTTCAGCTTACGGATTGCGCCGAGCGTAGTACGATTGAATGCAAAAATAGCATTTCTGCCGTATTCGGTCTTAATCGCATGAACCAGAGTGAGCAGCGTATCAGCAGTCACAACGCCTGAACCGCCAGTAGTGCTTGCGCCGGTGTTGGTGGTGAAGCCTTCAGGTTTACCAACCGAGTTACCAGTCGTGAATGCCGCGCCTTCAGCCTTCGCAAATTGCTCGGCAAACTCGGTTGACATTTCGGATTCCAAATTGAATACGCTATCCTCCAGCAGGGCTTCGGAAATATCCACAAGCGCATACAGTTCATGCGTCGGGATTTCTTCAAGCTGAGTCGTGTATCCAGTTGTTTCAGACCGCGTGCCAGTTTCAGCAACCCAAGAGGCGGCAAAAGTAGCCGTTCTCGAAGGCATCTGAATAGACCGCTGGCTGGTGGTACGAACACGGGCAACCTGACGAACCGGTGAGATTTCGGTAACGGTCTTAATGAGTTCCGCAACGTATTCCGGCGGGGCAAGGAATCCAGCCTGAGTGTCATCGCCTACAGTCAATGCCTTAACTTCATCGCGATCCAGATTTTCTTTGCCTTTACGCAACCACTTCGAGAAAACTTCCATCTTGCGATCAACCTGTTTATGGTTCAATCCCATAGCAGGACGCTTAATCATCGTTTCGATGTTATCAAGCTGTTCCTTGATGTTTTTCTCGTTCTGCTTGGACAGCGTAAGTTCCTGATTGATCTTTTCAAGCTGATCGAGTTCTTTTTCAATGCGGCTCAGTTTTGCGTCAACAAGTGAATCGCTGTTTCCTTTTTCCAGCCTGCGTACTCGCTCGTCATTCGTTTTCTTAAATTCTTCAAACGCACGACAAGTAGCTTCAATGGCTGATTTTACATCTGAATAATCATGTTCCATTTTGTTGCTCCTAGTTTTTAATGATATTGATAAGTTTGTTGATTTCAGTGACTAATGTCGAATCCTTTGCATTTTCAGCATCCCACTGTTTCAAGGATTTAATGATAGCCGTTGCTGTCATCTTAGATTGCGATCTTGAAAGTCCTGCTACATCTCGCAGCAGCTCCTCCCATTCTCGCACCGTTCTATTATTACCCTTAACCGATTGCACAGTTGCCCTTGTGTTCATCGGAAAAGTAACTGCGCTGATTTCCATTAAATCAACGTCTTTTAATAATCTTTTTCTTCCGTTATCTTCGTATGAAAAGCCTTTATTTGAAACACGGAAGCCAATGGATAAGCCGGACAATGCGCCCATCTTCATAAGTTCATATACTTCGCGCCCTCGCTGCGTACCCATTGCCAGTCTGCCTTTTACTTTCAGACCTTTTTTATCTTCTGTGATTTCGTCATAAACGCCTATCGGCTCATCGCTCTTATGCTGATAAGGCATTTTTACGCCTCGTGCGCCTTTCTGTGCAATGCTTTTTGCAAAGGCTCCGGGCATAACAATATCATTACCAAGATCGAGATTTCCGAATACTGACCCATATCCAGTGAATTGTCCTTTTTCCTGATCGCCGTCCATTGTTTTGATTTCAGCGTCAATCGACAAGTATTCAGTATTTACGCTCTTTTGATCTTTTTCGCGGAAGGAAGATATACAGATTGCATAACGCTGGTCTATTTCGGAAAAATCAGAAACCATCGAAGGATCGCCCATGCAGCGACCTATAAAATCATCTTCAGATTCATCTGGACTTGGTGCGGGTATTGGCATTTTTTTATTCCACCGTTTCGTCGTCAAAAATAAATATTAACGCGCATCTGCAATTAATTACATTTGCCGGCCCTCCCGCTGGATCGCCGGGTCTTTCCATATTGTAATTAATGCCTTTATAAAGCACATTAAATTTTTCGTCAATACCTACAGTGACACCATTCATGTTTTTGTGCCATTCGCGCGTCCTGTCATCTAATGCCGCGATCCATTGCTTTTTTGCTTTTGCCGGGGCAATTTCCTTTGCTGCCTCAATGTTTCCATAATTCATTGCGCTGTGTGTTTCTGTTCTGGCAATGGTAAATGACCTTACTTTGTTTATTGCGCCACCTGATTCTTCCCGTATATTTTTGGATATATCGTTTATAGATAATCCTTCTTGAATCGACGTATCTATTATTTTTCTAATATTCAGCCTTGTTGTTCTGCTTATTTCTTTTATATTTCGTGCGCCGATAGTATTGATATATCTTTTTACTAAATTAGATATTGTATCGTCTTTTGTTCCTGCCTGATCTTTTGTGCGCTTGTAAAATTCAGTTATTATATTTCTGTAAAATTTTAGTAATACCTGATTAATCTTTTCGTCTATATGATCGCGCTCAGGATAACGCCCTGTATCGGCGTATTCTTTCGATATACTTTTATAGATATTAGAAAATGTTGATAATAGATCGCTTGCAAGCCTTTTTTCGTAATTGCTTGCTTCGCGCTGCATAACCATATACTGCTTGCGTGGCGATATTTTCTTACGCCTAGCCTTTGTTATAATTTTATAATTCATCTTCTGAATCAAATTCGTCGGCTTTATTATTTGCCCATTCCATTCCAGCATCGCCACCCCATAATGCCCATGCAATACGACCTGCTGACGGATAACCATCTTCACCTTGATTGAATCCTTCTGCTTCCTTGTCAACTTCATGTCTTGCAAAATATGACACCATGCGGCGAATAGTATTCTCGCTAAGTGATTCTTTATTTACAATCTGATTTGCCCTTGTTACACCGACTAATGTGCCACCTCGGTTGTATTCCCTGCGCCAATCTAATCCGCGCTGCGCTTCTTTTGCCATTTCATCTGTTGGCACTGTGTTAACTTGTTTTGATCCATACGCCATTTTATCGGCATCTTCAGGCGCAAGGTCTGTATCAGTATCAGTAATTCCAATCGGGAAAAGATTTGCAGGGACAAGTAATTGATCGCCTCCATCCACTTCTGATAATCCTAGACGTTCACGCGCCTCATTCCGCGTCATAATTCCAGCCGCTACCGCTGCATTTACGCTATCGTAGACTATTTTTCTGCGCTCCGTGATTGCCGGAATATCGTCTACATCATATTCAACGTATATATCCTCACCGTAGGCTATGCTGTACCATTCAGATAAATCAGATTCAATTCTGCGAAGTAATGGGATGATAGTTTCCTCATACAGCGCAAGCCTTGCCTCTGCCATATTTGCGTAGGTTTGCGAGTC
>Ga0129333_10003276_pt1 | contig 15127 bp, 21 predicted proteins | sample CPB6_08_DNA_FD_94474 | JGI IMG/M metagenome (GOLD analysis project Ga0129333, IMG submission 94474) | Freshwater to marine salinity gradient microbial communities from Chesapeake Bay, USA - CPBay_Sum_0.6_0.8_DNA | ecosystem: Environmental > Aquatic > Marine > Coastal | place: USA: Chesapeake...
AATTAAGCCCATTAAATACGTGCCAAAACAAACTTGCAAATGAGTTACCCCATAATGTACATTCGCCAGAAGCATCTGGGGTGCCTGTGGTGGATACCTGCCATTCACCACGGTAGTGATATAGGCAAAACATTGAATTATGTACTAGCAATCCAGAAGCAAAATAATTGTGGGTGCTGGTTTCAATATCATATCCTTGACAGCCAGAAGGGAAATTTGCTTTTATAGGCAACAGGCATTCTATATCTTTGACACAAACTTCCGTAGTTTCAAAATAAGTTTCGGGATTAGGTACAAAGTCATATAAACCTCTAAAGTTTTCAGGTAATTTATATTGCATACCTTCAGGAATATACTTTGATATTGCAGACCAAAAATTTAAAATTTCGTTATTCTTGCCTGCATTTACTCTTAGGTTCCAACCTTTATTAAAATACGTAGTAGTAGAAACACCATATAGAGTATTAAGCTGTTGTCCTAGAAAATTAACTTCTTCTTCAGTAAAACTATTAGTAGAAAAACAAGCTCTATCGTTTTGCTTCTCAGAATGAGAGAGACTCCCATCATCCATGTACCATTTAGCAACTATAAAATCATTCAGCACTAAATTTTTAGGTACAATTTTTTTACCTTCAGGATACCAAATTTCTCTTAGATTTTGAAAGACATCAAGTACACGAGTAGTGACTCTAGTCATCTCCGTACCATAGCCAGATATACGTGTATCAGCTTTAACTAGTACAGGTTCTAGGCAAGTTTTAATCCAGGAGTTGTAATCTTGGTGGGCTGAAGTATGACCTTCTTGATATTTATTATCACAAATACAACCATCGCCTAGCAAACCTCCAGTTATATAATCAAGTAAAAATGAATTTATAGTCTCTGAATAAGTAGTTAACGAGTCACCAATAGTTACTTCACTAGCAGGTTTAAATTCTCCATTGCAGAAAACTTCGTGGTTAAAAGTACAAACTAGTTTCTGTTTTGAACGTTGGCTACCTGTTTTGATATTTCTTGTCAGGGTGAATCTTAACCACCTATTTTTGGTTCCATTTTTGAAAGCGTTGGTAATTTCAGCAGGTACCACATTGCCATTTTCATCAACACCTACAAGAGTAGGTCTAGCCCCTTTATTTACTACATCATTAATAGTTACTATTTCGCCGTTCCAGGTATTTAATCTAGTATCAGCCTTTAAACAACCATCTAGTTTTTCGTATAGTCTAGTGGTATCTAGGTTTAGATTATCCCCATGAACCTCACCATAGTTCCAGAACTTTTTATAGGCCATTGACACAACACGATTATTATCCGCAGTATCAATAACTAAACCACGACATTCTTGCACAATTGAACGGTGCATTGGGGATTTGATCTGGTCATAAGCGAGAGCTACAAGATTTGGATATTTTTGATGAGGTTTTACTTTAATACTAAATTCACGTTGTAGGTCAATAATAGATTTTTTGGCTAGGTATCTCTGAACTTCGAGCATAGTGGTTTATCCAATTAGTTTTTTAGTTTGAGTTAAGTGACCTAAAGTCTCTTGCATTTATCTTCAAACTCCTCTGTATATTCATCGCGACCCCAAACCTCTGAATCATAAATCCACTTAGCTAGATCAAAAGATAGATATTTTATAGATGCTCGAATTTGATCTAGTAGTTCTTACACTTATTTAACTTCCCCCTCCCCTTTCTTCTTTTCGAATCTCAAGGCTTTTACGTAACGCATATTCAGAATGAGTACCAGAGACTAGGTTATACAAAAATAATGTTAATGATTGTATATCCTCAACAGATTCTTGTTCTTTATATAGTTTCTCAATAGTCTTTCGCAAACCAACTAAAACAGGATCTTCATGAGTTAAATTACTCGCCATCCCAAAACGGTTCTGATATTTCATTACAAACTAAACACCTTAGACAACTCCAAACAATCCTCTAAAAAAGTAGCAATCAAATCTAAAGCTGTTGCATGAAAACCATATGAAATGTAGATTAGTCGAGTCTCTAATTCGCCAATATCAGGTGACTCGTAACCTTTCGAAAGAGAAATAGACTGAAAAGCGCCATAGGGTTTTGGCGACCCCTCAATATATTCAACATGGATAACTCCTTGTTTATTTTTAGATTTTGCAAGAAGTAGAGGATCTTTTTTTAACTCAACATAAGAAAATACAAAAGGTAAACCCTCAGCTTTCGCAATGTCAACAAACTCTTTATAGACTTTTTTTCTGTGTTTCATTAAAATTAAAATGTTAATATTTAGTTAGTTTAACGATTCAAGTATGAAAACACAAGTGGATTACAAACCCAAACAACCGTTCTTTCAAAAAAAAGACAAAACGGTTTGGTTTTTAGTTGACATTACAGAAGTTAAATCTTTGGTACTAGAGGCAAAACCTCGCACCATTGTACATCTCTACAACGAAGAGACTAAAAAAATAAAGCGACTACGTTTTGCTGAGTTTGAATCACAATTTGAAATTATTCAAAGCAGCCTACCCGATAAGGTTGTACTTTTTAACAAGTGTTTTGACTTGGAATTTTAGAAAGTCTAAATCATACTCTAAGTGGTTAAAAACTAACTCATGTTTTTTGGCGTCAAATGTAATTTCCATTGTTGGGTCATCTTCTTTTAACCTAGGTTCAGCGGTGACATAGACAATTAAGTTAAAAATATTTTGACGTAGACACTCTTCATATTCGTCAACTTTTCGCATTCCAACGTAGATGTCGTTGACTTGTAGTATCTCTTTTGCCAATCTAGCTTTATCGTTTTTGTTATACTCAGCAATTAAATTTTTCCACTCTTCGCGATGATTGAAGCGATCTAAAAAACACTGCTCTGTTGATATGTAGTTGTATTTATCTTTTAGTGCTGGATAAATGACTTTGTCAGCTACAAACCAACTGGAGGAACAGAAAGTCATCCCTGTTAAATCGGCAAAAATTGAGGCAACAGTGTCTTTGCCGTGTCGAGCACAACCTAAAATTAAGAGCTTTTTATTATTAGTATTGTTCATTTTTTAATTTTTCTTTCCAATTAGAAATACAAATTGTATATTCATAACGATTTACACGACATCAAAAAACTCCTTTAACTCCTTAATAGAATTTTTGTTAGCTACTATCCAGCTAGAAAACTGCTCACGTTTAATCTTTAATGCAAAAGGAGCTTTACGTTTTACTAGCTCTAGGTAAATAGAATCCACTTCTTTTATTGTTCTAGCCGTAAAAGGAGAGCCAGAATTTAGTACAGTAAAACAAGCACACTGCATTATTAAGTCTTTTGTACTCCATTTAGAGTAGTCTGAGTACTCAATAAAACCCTCGTTTAGTAGAATCTCTCTTCGAAGATCTCTCAAGGACTGTGCAATTGTAGAACCATAGCTAACTTCTGGCTTTTTCATTTATTAATCTCCGTTAATCAAGAGGGCATTCAATCTCAACCGACTTACCCTCATCTAGTGTAACTTGTTTTTTGCTTTTTTTCTTGACTAGGAAAAAGTCAGATTTGACAATTGCCTTGATTACATTTTTAATATCAGTATCCTCCAAAAGAGACAGGTTTGAATTAGTCTTATCGGCAAGCTCTTCGCAAATGTCGGCATACATCGAAAAGTCTTCAGACAGACCAACTAGCAGCATGGCAGTGCTTCGAAGAAGGAGATAGAGAAGATGCTCCTCATCTAAATCACTTATTCCCTCAATAATCTGCTTCTTGATAGCTGCATTGGACAACTCCTGTTTTAGAAGTGAATTTACTTCATCTTCTGCATAATTTTTCTTAAGTACCTCTAGAACTTTGGGGTCACTTAAAAGTTGGGTAATATTAAGATTCGACATTTTCGGTAATCTCCGCTTCGTTTACGATTTGCGAAATTAGGTCTTCCGTAACTTTTTTATCTAAATCCTTCAAACTACCTGCATATACAGTATCCGTTTGACCATTCATAAAAGTGATTTGAGGAATGATCAGACCATCAAAGTAAAAGCGGTCTAACATAAACATAGTCAATACACTAGCCATATTATTCATAGTGTATGACTGTTTGATTCTATCTTCAGGTGCAAGACCGCAACCCACAATTTGATTTTCATAGTTCATCCCAAAGCCTTCAACTTTAGGAAACTCTTCTGGAAAACGAATGTGTGGGGCAGGTGTAATAGTAGGTGTACCTCGGTAATAACCCCACCCTAAGTTAGTTACATAGGGAATTTCATACTGAGTAGTATCTTCTGCACCAAGAACAGTTTTGGCCTCTACAATTTTTTGAGGTTTTAAATCACCTCCGGTAAAAATCCAATACCAAGTCTTGTCTTTGTCCTGTGTGGCATTTTCTAGCAGGTAGTGATAAACCATAGCACGGGTTACTAGGTTGTCCATTGCCGAAATAACCAGAAAATTGTCATTGATTTTTTCCTCAGTAAGCACAAGGGGCAAAGAGCTTTGATTTAGAGGTTCAGGAATATGACGAACTCGGCAGAAAGGCATCAGATATTGAGCTTTTACATAAGACTTGGGTAGCCCCAAATGCCCATGCTGAAAAGGTTGACGTAGACAATTTTTCTCTTCGACAAGATCATGGTCGATTAGAATAATTTCCGTTTCACGAAGAATATTACGATTAACTGAGGCTGCGGTTTTTAGAAAGAAACGCAACTCATCTGTAATTCGAGCACCCGTGCCCCCAACACCAAGCACAAAGATAGTACGGGGAAAATTTGCGTGAAAGTCAGAAGAAGACAAATTCATTTAAGATACCTCTTGTACAGGTTCGCCAGATAAATCCAGGGGCAGAGTGTAATTAGTACCATCTGAGTGTACTAGTTTAACTGTTCTTGACTCACTATCAATCCAAAGTTTTTCGTAAATGGGTGGTAGTATTTTTCTGACAACTGTGGGATTGTTACTGTTAAACGGGAAAAGCACATTAATATTGTGTGCATCCCTACGTTTTTTAATAGTGATCTCCAAAAATTTGTCGAAATTCATGGCACGTAAACAGCTTTCTAAATCATTAAATCCATAATGACTCGTATAAAACAGGTCGTAGTTATAGACTTGATTTAGAAAAACACTCTGTAGATCACCAAAATTACATAAGTCATTAAAACGGTTTCTGCCTGTACAAATACTACCTGAAGACTCATAGGTATTTGGAAAAGGTGGTGGTGAAGCTTTCCAATATGTAGATTCATCTGTAGGATCTACTAAATCTTGTCTTAGGTAAGAAAAAATTAGCTTGGTGTTATCGGTGTAATCTTGATATTCATAGCCGGAAGTTAAAAAGTAATCCGGCAAAGTAGTGGGAACACCTTTTACACCCTCTTTTAGATTTGTTCTTTTATCAGGATCGTCAAATAGTTTGCGACAAAAAGTACCATTGTACACAGTAACATCGGAATCATAAGCTGTTCTAGAGTAAGTGTTATTTATTCGTGAATTAAGTAAAATGCGTTCACCTCCCGGACAAGTTTTATCTCGGTAATAAACACATGGTTCACAGTGTTCGAAGAAAAGATTATTTTTCGTACCAATGATATTGAAATAATGGGTATGTGAGGCAAAACCCAGACTTACACTCCACCATTTCATACTTCCTGGTAATTTTGAAATAAAAATTGCACTTGGCTTAACCGCCATATCTGCAATCGGAAATTTAAAAACAACGTTTGACATTAGAATAGGTCTCCACGCTCAAAAAGCCATTCAAAAGTACTTCTATTAGAATCTAAAGCTTCTTCTAATAGTGAATCCTCGCCATAGCCGTTAATTTTCATAGCCTCATTAAAGGCTTTTTGAGCAGAGAAATTACGTTCCTCTAGCGTTTTGAAGATGTCTGCAAGAAGCGTAATTAAGCTACTATTTGACAAATTTTGAGTTCTAGATCTTGTAGAGTAGTCATAAATAGGTTTAACGCCCGGATTAAATCTACCACCCCATTTACCGGGTTGATAGTAGGTGAAAGTAGTAGTAGTAGTAGATGGCGTACTAACAATGTCAAGAATTTTAGGTTCATACGAAACCTCTTCAAAATTTATTTCATTTTGAAGATCAATAATTTGCGAAATTTCATCATCTAAATGGTGCCAAACCCCATTAACGGATGCAGAAATTTTAAGCTGAAATTGAGGTGGTTTAGTTAAATCATTAAACTCTTTGAAGCCGTATAGTAAAAAGTGCAAAGCGGTAATTTTTGGACTAGCTTTAGTTCCCACCTGATCTTCAACATCAACACTAGACCAAAGAACATTCATTGTGTTGTGTGAGTGTGATGTACCACACTTGATCCAACCTTCTGCTTCCAGTTGATCCAAAGAGGTTTCAACTCCATCCAAGAAGTAGGCTTTTTCGCCATGCTTCATAGACCATTTCCAAAAGCCAGAAGTTACGGATTGAGTAGGTAGTACAAAGCGAAGCTCTTTTTTCTCTTCGTGGTAAAAAAGAACTACGCCAACTTCAAGTGAAGTATTCCCCTTACCTTTGACGCAAAAAGACTGATAAAGTTTAATTAGTCTAATAAAATCCTCAGAAATTTTAGGAAAATCGGGTGACAGTTCAATTTTGTAGAGGTCTTCCGTAGAAAGTCTTTGTGCGTTTTGTGCAGAAAGAGGGTCAGCAATTGGGTAGTTTGCAATACTGCCTTGCGACTGAGCTAATGTCAAACCCTTAACATACCATTTATACAAAGCTGCACAATCAACGTAGCTTAACTTTTGGTAATAAGAAAAAAGACCAGGAACTTCTTCCTTTGTATAGAAGCTTGCGGTTTCTTCGTTGTAGAAGACGTTAGAACGAATTGTGGACTTTTCAGGGTCAAAAATAAACCCTTTTGGTACAGAAAGTGATGTCATAAGGAAAAAGATTTTGGGTAAAGGAAACCCCACTAGAAAGAAGCTTTAACTAGTGGGGTGTTATAAAACTAATTAACGTCTAACTCTAATAAAAGAGTTATGCCCCCTTACCTAGTGCAGTGTTAACCACAATGATACGAGGCATAACTTTGGGCAGAACATCCGTCAAAGCAGCGGATTCCGTAGACCCATCAGTCATGGTCATCAGGGCGCTGCTAATGTTGTCAGTGTTCAAATCAATGAACATATAAGCGATCAGGTCGGCCACTGTTTTTACACCAGCATATTCTTCAGAGTAGGTTTGCGAGTCAAGTTCATTTTTAGCAGAACCAAACTGCACACGAACACCCGTTAGAGTATCGATCATTACCGGTACTTCAACCATAGTAGGTTGTGCCGCTACAGCATTCTCCAATTCAGAAATCTGCGCCTTAGCCGCATCCAACTCGGCTTGAGCTTTTGCAACTTCAGCTTCAGCAGCAGCGATAGCAGACTTGTTACCGAACAGGTTAGAAAGAAAAGACATGGTGAAAATATCCTTAAAACGTTTTTTGGACTTGTAACCTGACACTCTAATAAGGAAACTTGCATTGTTATTGTAAGTCAACCGGGCAAATAATACAAACCTCTCCGTTATAATCATTCGCCAACCAGCGAGTAGTTGACCAACGGATTGATTTCGTATTTAAACCTTTATGGAGACAATAGGAAATAACTTTCAAGGGAATGTTATCTCTTTTGGCATAATACCCACCATAATAAAACTCAGGCGAATCATAGACCATCACGTTTAATAACATCCTTTAGGACATGGAGCTTTAAAGCTTCTTGCCGAGTTTGAGCTTTTAAAAAATAGCGTAGTTGTGCCGGGGTCATCTTATCCACTTCTTTTTCGAAAGAATGAAGTGAGAATTGTTTTTCCATCGGAAGAGAGGAAATATCTACCAATGGCTTCTGGTCAAAATCAGAATCATCGGGTGGTTCAAGGGTTGGAGGCATCTTTAAATGGCAACATAAACAACGAGTGGTCATTAGCATCAAACGTGGAAAAGTTTTGACTGTCAAAGTCGCGAAAATTTGAAATAGATTTTGGCTTAGGATAATAGGGATCAAACCCTATTTCACGCGGGAACTCAAAAGTGTCATATTCAAGTAAAACTTTTTTGACTAAATAACCATCACCCTCAAGTCGAAAAGCTATTAAATCGAGTAGATCAAGATACCCACCAACACCCCCGTAGTTAATAATGGAATCTACTGCATAAAAATGATCTTCATAAAGACTAGTTTTGGTTTTCTTAGCCAGTTCAGTAACCTCTGTTGCTATTTCAATAATAGGTGAACAGAACCATTGCAGTTGAAACCACAGCGTACGCTTACTCGGATCGCTAGCAAACATCTCTTTTAGCCACATATGGTCTAGACCATAAACTATGACTAGTTTTTTTGTTTTAGCATAACTAGCAAAGTTACTGGCAAAATTTAGCTCAAGCTTCTTCGTCGGTTTTAGGTTGCTTGTTTGACTTTCTTTTGTTTGTGGTCTTAAAGGCACTAACTAAACTCCTAACTCTGCTTATGGGTATATTGTTTAACGTATAGGCTTTGCCCTTTGTATTAATTGTAGCCTTCAAACCTAAATCTGACAAAAGTGAGTGCAACTGCTCGTCTGACTCAAAGCTTACATCTCCTAAAAGACGTTTAGCAACTTGATTAAAAACGCCTCTACGAGTTGTAAAAAAATACACTAAACCATTTGCATAATCAACAATTATGTTTGATTCATCTGTATTATTCATTTGGAAATAATTCTCCCTTAGAATTTACAACGACACCATGACGAATACCCTCAGGTAAATGGTTAGTATCTAAAGCGGTTTCATCAATGGCAATAACACGATCAATGACTTCATTTGGCGAGAGTGTTTTATCCTTTTTTGGTGCTACCCCATAAATTTCACCTATAGTTCGAAAGATAAAAGCATCCCACATCATTTTGAAGTGTAGCAAGAAATTGTATAAATCTTTTTTAGGTACTAAATAAAAGTTAAAATCAAAAGAATGGTTTTTTAACTCAAAACTTTCAGCTAATTTATCATAAGCTTTTACATATTCAGAGTGAATAAAAAACGCATCTTCAATAGAGGCCGCTGTGTTTAATACTACAAGAAGCTTAGATTGGTAGACAATAATTTTATCTATAAGTATTCCAGTAATTTCTTTGGCCAAAGGAATACCAATCTCTTTAAATTCCTCTACACCAAAAGCATCATTCTCTAAGACAAATTTTTCCTTAAAGAACTTATTTTTAAGTGGTTTAAAGTTTAATACGATACGCTTACCTTGTACTTGCGTTTCAATATCATAAGAAATAACCCGCTCTTGCAGGTCAATGCGATTAGTCATTTAGTACTCCGTCGATATATGAATTTGATAGATTTTGATCTAACCACTCTATAAGAACTTTTTGCCACATGATGATCTCAACTAGAGTTTCAATGCCACCAGTATAAAGATAATCAAGTAGTTTACGCACGACCTGTTCTTGATCAAAAGTCCAAATTTGGTCTAATACCAAAGAATGCTGATCTGGTTTAAACTCTTCTACCGAATAGATAGGAATTAAAGTTTCGTCTGAGGTTTTAACAAAACAAATTTTGCCAGCAGTAAGCTGATTAAACTCATTTAAGGCGTTGAGATCAACTGAAATTGAAGTCATAGTTTTAAAGCTGTAGTGAATACATTCTACTTCAATACTGTCAAAATTTTCTAACCAATCACCTTCCACATCATCAAAATATTTGTAAACCCGATCAGTTCCCAGCTCTTGCCAGTCTTGCTGGTATTGCCGCACAGCACGCAGAGCAGCCCTGGCTTTTTCAACAGGGTTTTGATCTTTGTCAGAGTCAGAATTTTTGAACAAGCTCAATACAGAGTTCATTGATAGCGTTTACATCTGGCGAATGTCTTAGTGTAGATTCTTTATACATACTATCTAAATCAGCAAACATTGTGTGACAAATTACCATAACGTCCTCATACGGCATATTACCCTGTTTTATGTTTAATAGTACATTTGCATCAATACCTGTACGTGTTGGGAATAGGGTTTTGTATTTAAGCGCCTCTAGTCCCATTGTTAGTAGTCTCACTGCATGAGATGCGTGTTTGGAATTTCCATGAAAGGCTACTTTATTGTCCTTACGAGTAACCAGTGTAGAATTAGAAGTCTCAAAACAAACTACTCTTTGTTTATAAACTGTTTCAGTTTTAAAGTGTAGCTTTCTAGAAAGTGCCTTTTCTACTTTAAAATTATCTGGAGTATATACCTGATATACGGAGTGCTTTTTAAATGAGCCTTCGTAATTTAACTCATATGGCCCCCAAATTTGGCAAGGTAGACCCGTACAAACACACATAGCTTGGTAGCTATCAGCTAAATCTTTGCTTACGGTATAGAGAACCCATCCACTAGTTTTCTTAGTACCATCTGCAAGTAACATTGCCTCTAAAATTAGATTTCTTTGTCTTTCACTTAAAAGAGTAGTCCAGCTAGGTAATTTTTTGTAGTAACTTCCTGAACCACATTCAGCTAGAAGTTTTTCTAGATCTTCTTTTTTAGAGTAAGTATAAAGAAGACCTTCATAGTCTGGCATATTTTTTCTACCTGGTCTTTTAATAGAAAACCATCGAGCATATTCATTATTTACAAACATATCTTCTAGAAGCGGAATTAACTTTCCGCCTAATTTTTGCTCTACCCTAAGAGTCAAAGATTTACTATTTTTTCTTTTAAGAATGCACCCTTCAGAAACGTAAAGACCCATTAGCTTTAAATAGAAATCAGAAACACCAGGATAATCCTCTTTTTGAGGTTTTAGTGCTGATATAACATGAAAATTACCATAGCTTAAAACACTAGAGGCTTCGACTAGTTCAAACGGGTTCCCTGTATACTCCACTGAATAATTTGTTGATGGTTTTCTTGTAAATTTAGATACAAAAAGTTTATGGTTATTTGTAACCTTAGTTTTAGTATATTTATCCTCCAATTCAACAAAATCAAAAACGTCAATTACATTATCAAATTTTTTGATTGGCGTTTGATACTCTAATTGTTGAGTCTTGATATTAAAAGTTGCCAAAAGGTCTGTTTCTTTTACGTCGTCAAAAAGTTTCCAACCATTATTTGTTAAAAATTCGGTATCCGCTGAGTAACAATCATAACCACACTTTAGTTCAAGCTCAGCCCGTTTTTTATTTCGATTTTTTAACCAGGATTGATAAGCATCCCAATTTTTCTTTTCTTTTCGAAACAACTGTGTTTTATGCAGTAGACTAATAAAATCATTAGTCGATCTAGTCAACTTTTGAACTTCAGGTAAAAGTTCTTCAGCCAAAGGATGATGTGTTAGTACACCCTTAAAATCAATTTCATCAAGTAACGCTTTCATTTCTTCAGACTCAATCTCCCACTCAATTTTGTCTTTGATTAGAATATAAAGAAACTCGATGAAAGCGTTTAACTCTGTTTTAGTTAATACTGAATCATCAGTTAGGTCAAAATCTTCTAGTTTTGGCGGTTGGGTAGGCGGGTCTAGTAACCACTTGCGATGACTTTCAACCCTACGTAGCTGACTATAAGCATACCCAGAAAGTGAGTATTTAACTTTTTTAGACAGAATTAAATCTCTGTGCTTAACAATTTCGTCGAATAAAAGACTCCTCTTAAGATACAACTTGGAGTCAAAATACAACATTTCCAAAATGTTAGGGTTGTTTTCAATAGAAAGTTTCAAGAACTTGCGGAGTTCATACACAACCATATCTTTTGGATTATTAAGTTTTGCATAAACAGAATCTTCTAGTCCTGGATCATTAGTATCTTGCCAACCACTATCTTTTTGCTCAATAGTTTTGAAGCCAAGGTAATAGGGTTTTGTGGCTACAAAAATACCTTTGTAGTCTGTATCAGAGTCTTCTGTTGCTAGACCATAAGCTTGAGAGCCAGTAATGGCTAGACAAATAGTACGCTCTTCAATTTCTCTGCGTTTCATTGTTTACCCCAAATATTAAAACTTAAACCATCAAAGTCAAGCTGACATTCGTGTACAACGTAACTCTCAAAATTTTCTACAATCCAAACATCAAGTTTATCTAAATCATGACCTTGTTTCTGCAACTTAAGCAGTTCATCAAGAAGTTGTTGTGCTGTCATTTTGTTAAATCCAAATCAAGTGCTTGAAATAATCAAAACTTTGAGCATTTTGCTTCCCATATCCTTTAGGGTTAGAAAGTACCCAAGTATCTCCAATTTGATACTGTGCAGAGGTATGCGAGTGCCCGTGAATTACTAAATTTGGCTGTCGTCTCTCTATAATTTTCTCCATTTCAGGATCAACATAGTAACAGTTTAACCTGTCATTTTTGTATTGACTAGACACAGATTGGTAGGAAGGTAAGTGATGAAAAATCCAAATTTCATTTTCCAAATTAGGTCTTGATTCAAAAGTAGATTTAATTCTTCTGTTCTGTTCAGCAGCTACAACAGGCGTAAACCCTTGAATCTCTGAGAAATCATTAATGTTATTTTGCAGTAGATAAATATCAGGGTTAGTATTGGGGTACCAAAGTGTAGACCCCACAAACATGGTGTCATTAATATGAAGTTGCTCTAATTCTTCATGCAAGAAGAAGAACCTATCCATATCTTTTTCTTCGACCCACTCAGTAATTAGATCATGGACAGCTTGAATAGAACCTCCATAATACTCATGATTACCACAAACAAAAATCACGTAGATATTAGGATTTACTTCAAATAGCTGTTCAAAAGTTCGAAAGAAAATAGAATCTCTATCGCGAACTTCTGCAAAATCACCTGCAATGACTAAATATCCAGAATAGTCTTTATAGGTTTGTAGAAACAGATGTGCTGAATTGTTGTAGTCGATATGAAGATCAGATACAAAGGTTAGGGGTTGCATCAAACAAACTCCTTCTTATTAGTTGCCATCAGCCCAATATTACTGAACAAAGCCCAAGAAAACTCAATGGGAAGGTCTTGGTACAACCGTTCGAAGAAAAAGCTATAACTAGCTTTGTTTTTCAAAATCTTATTAAGTGCTTTAACTTTGCAATCATCAACTTCATTAGCAATCAACTGAATCAAATTCTCGTTATGAAAAGCTTGTAGCGTATCATTGTGCAAAAAGAATCCATAGCGACAGCAAAAATCTAAAGCTCGAATCATGCGTTCAGGATTTTCGGCAAATCGATCAAGTGGATTACCTACACAGCGTACAACACCATTCCTGATGTCATTAATACCACCAAACAAATCAAATACAAGTTTGTTCGTTTTAGGGTCAACTACTAGAGCATTGAAAGTAAAGTCACGGCGGGCAAGGTCTTCTTCCAAAGAACCAATCTCACACTTAGCGGGGTGCCGCCTATCTACATAATCAAATTCGCGCCTAGTTAATGCAAAATCTACAATATAACCATCAATGGGTGATTTAGCTTTAGCTGACAAGGTGTGCGGAAACTCTACAAAACCAGACTCAGTTCCACTGTTTGAAATGGGTAGAAAACCAATGAACTTAATGTAATCAATCAGGTCTTCAAAACAAGTCGCACCCTCAACCACATAATCTACGTCAGAATCAGGTACTTCTTCAAGAGAATATCCGTGAATTTCGCGAATAAATCTGTTTCGTACAGAACCACCAACAAGCCAATGCTTCATCTTTTTACCTACTAAGTGACCAAAATACATAGACCATATTAAAGCCAAAAAAGAAAAGATTGACCGATGCTAAGGTTCGCATCTTTGTTTTTAGACATAATACTCCAAGGGCGAGGTTGATTAGTCCTAAAATCAGATTTACTTCAGGCATTTTTAATCCCAATGATATTCAAGAGCTTCAAGAATATTGCAAAGCAAACAGGAGTCTGTAGTTCGGGACTTGTTAATCCCTAGCTGCAAATCTCGTAAATCATTAATTGCCCCCTGTACAAGCCCATACCAACCAAAGTATTCATGGAATTGGAATTTATCGAACTTAGGCAAGTATCGAAGAATGTTGTTTTGAAGCTCATAACCTGTTACCCATTGAGCAGGAGTTTGCTTAAAACCCTCACTTGTCCCATGTTCTACCATGTAGTCTAGAAGTTCAGAGGCTTCTTTTTCGAATAACTTAGTATCTGCAATTAGCCGTTTTTCAGCGTAATCCTCAGTTTTACGTTTGAAAATTTCATAAAACTCATCGTCCTGTGATACAGTAAAAACCAAGTTAAGTTCTACAAACTTAATATGGTTTTCACTGGTTTTAGTTTTGGTAGTGACTTTATATTTGAGGTGGTCAATTTTAATAGACATAGTGCAATTAACTTCCTGATGAAATAAAGAAAACAGTATCTAATAAATAAAACTGACAAAGTTTAGTTTTTCAAATTCAGTCACAGTTTTATTTCTTTTTCTTCAAAAGTTCGTTCATTAATTTATCAACCTGTCTGTCAATTTTACGCATTTGGTACTCGACAAAAAAGGTTGTAGAGATATTAAAGAGATATAGACAAATCCCTACGAGAATCAGAAGAATTAAAAAGTGTAGCATTCTTTTATTTACTCTCTTTACTTTTTACTTCTTTTTCGGCTTTTTTGCGTAACTCTTTGTCTGAGCTATAAATCTCTGAAGCAATGTCGAAGATGGGATTGTTGTTGTTGTTGTTTTTATCATTCATATTCATTTCAAAATCTCCATTAAACGTTGTGACTTAGGCTCGAAAGAAGGGGAGTTTATATAGCAACTTGTAAAGTCTGCTTTAACTAAAGGCCGCTTTAGACGATTTTGAAGACACCCAATACAAAGCATACCTTTCTTAGAACCTACTACAGACAACCATAAATCTGTTTTTATGAAGTAGTGTTCTTTGATTTTTCCCGTGTCAACTTTACAGTCTAGACATAAAAACTTACGTCTTGATTTAGGCATCTCTAAAAATCCCTTGACTAAATATACGACAGATTCAAAAAAGATGCGATATTTGGACTCCAATGGGAAAAACCAATAGCAGCAATTTCTTGGTCATTTTTTATTATCAACCTAAAACAACGACAGTTTTACGATTCCCTAAATCACGACCTTTTGGTTGGTTAGGCTCACCGCTAATTAGTAATTTTTCTACACTAATTTCTCCTTCTTCAGGTTCTATCGCTACATAAACCTCTTCATCAGAATGTTGGTTTTGAATTTCTTGCAGTG
>Ga0129333_10003277_pt1 | contig 15122 bp, 19 predicted proteins | sample CPB6_08_DNA_FD_94474 | JGI IMG/M metagenome (GOLD analysis project Ga0129333, IMG submission 94474) | Freshwater to marine salinity gradient microbial communities from Chesapeake Bay, USA - CPBay_Sum_0.6_0.8_DNA | ecosystem: Environmental > Aquatic > Marine > Coastal | place: USA: Chesapeake...
CGCACATCCACCTGAGCCACCTGCGACAGGATGTCGATCCCTGTCTGATCGATGGGATCGGAAACCAGAACCTTCGTCATGACCCGGCGGGGGTGGGGGCGGCCGGAGGTGCAGTGTAGAGAGCGGCCCTCCAGAGGCCTCCACGCCTGTTGCGCAGCAGCCAGGCAGGGGCTGCGCCACTGCGCTCCTGACGTGACCCCGGAGCGTGGAGAATCGGAGCATCCAAGAGCGGTGATCCGTGGGTAGCAGCGTTGTGGTGGTGCTCTCGGAGCGCAAGCGGCTGCGGCAGCTCCGCGAGCAGCTGGCCGCGCTGACGCCGGCGCCGGTGCGCCTGGTGGCGATCGGCAAAGGCGAGACGGACGTCGCTGAGGTCGTGGAGCTCAACCCCGCCCTGACGCGGCGCCTGCGCCAGCAGGGCATGGCCCGTTGGCTGCTGCCGTTCGGCTTCCTGGCAGGCCTCACCTTCACCTTCATCACGGATCTCGACACCTTCGCTTTCGCCGGCACCTGGGGATCGCACCTGATCGGCGGCGTGCTCGGTCTGGGGTCCGGCTGGCTGGGCAGCTTTGCCGCCGCCGCCAGCGTCAGCTCCGAAGCCGACGACCGTGTTCGCGCGCTGCGCAACCGCCTGGAGGAGGGCAACTGGTTGCTGCTGGTGGAGATGCCCAACGGCCTGGAGATGCCGTGGACCCGGCTGCAGGAAGCCAGGCCGAAGGCCGTGGTGCGGTTCAACGAAAGCTGAGGGAGATCGCGATGCTGCCCCGGGAGGAGCTGCTCAAGGGATGCCGCCAGCCCGAGGAGCTGACTGGTCTGATCGAGCTGGCGGAGGAGGCACTGCGCACCTGGGAACCGGTCTGGAGCGGTTTCGTGCCGGCTGATCTGCGCGAGGAAGCGGAGCTGCGGCTGGGCCAGCTCAGCGAACTGAAGCTGAGCAGCGCCGGCGGCTGGCCCCAGGCCGAGCGCCGCTGCCTGCTGCTGCAGCGGGCCGAGCTGACCGGGGATGCGGGCGATCAGACCGCCTCCGACGAGACCAGCGCGACGCCGCTCACGGGGCTGGTGGTGAGCGGCAACTTCCTGTTCGACCCCGCCGAGCCGGAGGATGTGCGCCAGGGGCTGCTGGCGGCGGGGGCCGCGCCCGGCGATCTCGGCGACATCTGGATGCGTGGCGATCGTGGCGCCCAGGTGGTGCTGCGCGCAACCGCGGCAGCGACGCTGGCCGGTCGCGCCGCTGTGGTGCGCACGGTGGAGGTGCAGCTGGAGACGCTGCCGATCGCGCAGCTGCAGCTGCCAGCCAGCCGCAGCCCCCGCGAGCTGAGCAGTGTCGAAGCCTCCCTGCGGCTGGATGCCGTGGCCTCCGCGGGCTTCGGCATCTCACGCAACCGCATGGCCGAACTGATCCGCACCGGCGCGGTGCGGGTGAACTGGCAGGCGGTGACCAGCCCCAGCCGTGAACTGGCCAGCGGCGACCGGGTGCGCCTGGATGGCCGGGGTGAGCTGGAGCTCCTTGAGATCCAGCCCACCAAGCGGGAACGCTGGCGGCTGCGGCTGCTGCGCCGCTGAGGTGACCGCCAGCAGGGGCAGCTGGTTGGCGCCGCTGCTCAGGCCAGCTGCTAGGTTTCCGAGGCCGAAAGGCGCCTGAGGGCGATTAGCTCAGAGGTAGAGCACTACCTTGACACGGTAGGAGTCACTGGTTCGATTCCAGTATCGCCCACTCGATTTCACGGATCGTCAGTGATCCTGCCCGCACCCGGACAGCCCTTCACTCTGGTGCTTGGCCTGGGGCGCTCCGGCATCGGCGCCGCCCGCCTGCTGCGTCAGCGCGGAGCCCAGGTTCTGCTGATCGAGAGCAGCAGCGGCGCCGCCCTGGAGGCCAAAGCTGAGGCGTTGCGCACCGAGGGCATCACCGTGGCGCTCGGGGTTCCGCTGAATGAGGCGCTGGTGCAGCAGCTGGCGGCGATGCCACAGCGGGCGATCGTCAGCCCTGGCATCCGTTGGGACCATCCCGCTCTGGAGGCCCTGCGCCACGCCGGGGTGCCATGCGCTGGCGAGATCAGCACCGCCTGGGAGGCCACCCGGCCGCTGCCCTGGATCGGCATCACCGGCACCAACGGCAAGACCACCGTGACCCACCTGGTGGCGCACCTGCTGGCGGCGGCGGGACTGGACGCACCGATGTGCGGCAACGTGGGGCACTCGGCGGCTGAACTGGCCCTGGAGCGTCTGCAGCCCGGCCAGCCGCTGCCCGATTGGCTGGTGGTGGAGCTGAGCAGCTATCAGATCGAGGCGGCGCCGGCCCTGGCCCCGCGCATCGGCCTGTGGACGACCCTCACCCCCGATCACCTGGAGCGCCACGGCACGCTCGATTGCTACCGGGCCATCAAACGCAGCCTGCTGGAGCGCTCGCAGGTGCGGATTCTCAATGGCGACGACCCGGATCTACGCAACCGCGCCGCCAGCTGGGAGCAGGCCCGCTGGATCAGCGCCGGCAGCCGCGAGGCGGCACTGGCAGCCGGGCTTGAGCCGCACCTGTGGATCGAGGGCCACCAGGTGACCGGCAACGATGGACCGCTGCTCGACGCCCGCGCCCTGGCGATGCCCGGCGCGCACAACCGCCAGAACCTGCTGATGGCGGCCGCCGTGGGCCTGGAGCTCGGCCTGAGCGGCACCGCCATGGAAGCCGCCTTCCGCACCTTCCCAGGAGTGCCGCACCGGCTTGAGCGCGTGGCCGAGCTGGCGGGGATGAGCTGGTTCAACGACAGCAAGGCCACCAACTACGACGCCGCCGAGGTTGCCCTCAAGGCACTGGATGGCCCCCTGCTGGTACTGGCTGGCGGGGAGGCCAAACAAGGCGATGCCAGCGGCTGGATCGCGCAGCTGCGGCGCCAGGCTCCGGGGGTGGTGCTGTTCGGGGCCGCCCGCCAGACCTTCCAGGCACTGCTGCAAGAAGGGGGCTATGGCGGTCGGGTGGAACTGGTGGAGAGCCTGACGGAAGCGGTTCCCCTGGCCCGGCAGCTGGGCAGCGCACTGGCTTGCAAGGCCGTTCTGCTATCACCGGCCTGCGCCAGTTTCGATCAGTACAGCGACTTCGAAGCCCGGGGCGACCATTTCCGCACCCTGGTGCGGGCGCTCTGAAGCACTGGCGCTCCTGGAGGCAGGCGCTACCCTCACGCCAATTTCAAGGCAGCGGATGGCCCACTGGCTGATGAAGAGTGAGCCCGACGTTTACGGGATCGAGCATCTTCAGCGGGAGGGCACCACCCTCTGGGATGGCATCCGCAACTACCAAGCGCGCAATTTCATGCGCAGCATGGTCGTGGGCGATCACGCTTTCTTCTATCACTCCAACGCCAAGCCCCCTGGCATCATCGGCCTGATGGAGGTGATCGAAACCGGCATCACCGACCCGAGCCAGTTCGATCCAGCCAACAACTATTTCGATCCGAAGTCCAACGCCGCGGCCCCACGCTGGGACTGCGTGCGCCTGCGCTACCTGGGTCGCTTCGCTGAGCTGCTCAGCCTGGACAGTCTGCGCGAGCAGTTCAGCGTGGAGGAGCTGCCGGTGGTGCGACCGGGAAACCGCCTGTCGATCCTGCCGGTGCCTGCGAGCAGTGCCGAGCGTTTGCTGGTGATGCTGGGCCCCCTGCAGAACCTGCCGTGAGGGCAGCGCGCCAGAGCACCCAGCCGCCCCAGGCGTCCCTGCAGGCCCTGGCAGCCCTGGGCCAGGGCCTGCAGGCCCTGCGACGTCAACCGGCGCTGGTGTTGGGCTTCAGCGTGCTGAGCTGCGGCACCCACCTGCTGGGCTGGGCCCTGGTGGCCGCCGGCGACGGCAGCGACAGCGCCGTGCTGGCCCTGCTGCTGCGCAGTATCGGGATCCTTCTTTACGCAGGCAGCCTGCTCTGGCTGATTGAAGGCCTGACGCGGATCGGCCTGACCCTCGGCGCCGCCCGGACGGTGCGCTGGAGACGGGTCAGCCGCTGGCCCAGTCGCTCCAGCGGCGATCTGGCTCTCGGCGTGATCAACACCGGGCTGGCCCTGAGCGCAGCCGCATGTGCAGGCTTCATCGGCTGGTCACTGGCCCTGTTCCTGCTGCCTGGACTGAGCGCAGTGGCAGTGCTGCTTGGCCTGCTGGCCATCGCCGCCGCTGGCCTCAGCCAGCTGTTCAACGCCTGCCTGGTGCTGGATCAGCGGCTCAGCCCCTCCCAGGCCTTCAGGCAAGGGGTACGGCTGCTGCTGCGGTTCGGACCGGTGCTGTCACGGCTGGCGCTGCTCCTGCTGGCGTTGCTGGCACTGCCGTTCGGCCTCGGGCTGGTGGCCGAGGCCCTGGGCTCCGCTTTCTCCGCGGCGATCACCGTCCTGGCGATGGTGGTGGTGCTGCCTGTGCTTGCGGCAACGGTGACGGCTGCCTACCGCCAGCTGCCCGACGGTGCGATCAGAGCAGAGGCTCGCTGAAACGAGGTTGCTGCGGAAACAGATTGGCCAGGTAGCAGCGGGTGATCTCGCGGGTCTGAACGCCGTTCTGGACGAGGAAACCAGCCAGGGCGGCCTGAAACAGACGGTACTGATCCCAGTTGGGATGCGCCTCGATGAATCCCTGCATCGACTGCAGCAGAGGCTCGGGCACCTCCGCTCGCAGGCTGACCGTCCCTGTCATCTCCATGCCGGATCTCCCACTGGCAGACACCAGTTCCCCACGCCGCGGCGCGCCGGTCAACCGGAGCCCAACCAGAAGAGTCTCAAGCCTTCTCATTCCGAGACAGCCGCCCCTGGCGGGCTTGGCGGCGCCGGATTTGCGCATGCCGGGACGGCGCTGAGCGAGCGGCGCGAGGCTGTCAACGGGAAAGCGGCGGATCCCCCCCTTCTCCCCAGGCCCCTGCTGCCGCAGACCTCCTGGGGAAAACCCCTGGGGAAAACCGGTGCAAAAGTCTGGGGAGAGTGTCCTGGTGCTTGGGAGAACCCCTCTGATCAGCAGTGCTGATCAGAGGCAAATCTCGTGGTTGATCTCAGGCCTGCGGCAACGGAAACCTGGGGAGCGCGACCAACGAGCGTGTCAGGCAAGCTGGCCACATCAGCGCATAGCCATGACGATCGCCCTGTTCGGAACCGGCCTGCTGGGCAGCGCCATCGCCACCCGTCTGCTGGAGCGTGGCCATGTGCTTCGGGTGTGGAACCGCACCCCCAAGCGCTGCGCACCGCTGCAGGCCTTAGGGGCGATCAGCAGCGCGAGTCCAGCGGAAGCCGCCAGGGGCACGACCTGGCTGATCAGTGTGCTCAGCGATGGCCCCGTCAGCGCAGCGGTGCTGCTGGATGGCGTGGGCGAGGAGCTGCGGGGGCGCAACGTGCTGCAGATGGGCACGATCGGCGTGCAGGAGAGCGTGGCGCTGGCGCAGGCCGTGACCGAGCGCGGCGGCCACTACCTGGAGGCGCCGGTTCTGGGGAGCCGACCCGAAGCCCTGGCGGGCCAGTTGCAGCTGATGGCGGGCGGGCCCGAGGCCCTGCTGCGGGAAGCTCTGCCGCTGCTGCGGGATCTGGCGCCCGAACCACGGCACCTGGGCCCTGTGGGCAGCGCCATGGCGGCAAAACTGGCCCTCAACCAGTTGATCGCCAGCCTCACCCACGCCTTCAGCCTGTCGCTGCATCTGGTGCAGCGACAGGGAGTGGCCCTGGAGCCGTTCCTGGAGCTGCTGCGTGGCAGCGCCCTCTATGCGCCCACCTTCGACAAGAAACTGCAGCGGGAACTCGACGGCGACTACGGCAACCCCAACTTCCCCACCGCTCACCTGCGCAAGGATCTGGGCCTGTTCATGGAGGCCGCAGCGGCGTCCGGGCTGGAAGGAAGCGGACTGGCTGGACTGCTGGAGCTGCTGCAAGCAGCCACTGCCGCCGGACTCGACGAACTCGACTACAGCGCTCTGCACGCCCTCACGGCTGGCCGTGCAGCAACTGCAGAGCCTCACTGAAGCCACGGCTGGCGGGATGGCACCAAGCTCCCTCAAAGGCCCGCTGTCCCGCTTGCGGGATCAACATCACCCGCAGGCTCCAGCCGGCGCGGTCTCCCTCGATCTCGAGCCACCAGGGCTCACGCTCCAGCTCAAGGCTGATCGCCTCCTCCGCCATGAGCTGATCCACCAGAGACCCATGCTGGGCCACCAACTCAGCCAGAGCAAGGCGCAGCGCCTCCGCCTCCATGACCGTCAATTCGGCAGCCCAGCCATCGCCGCCGATCAAGACAGCGAAAGGATGACGGGCCTCATCCCAGGCCAACCGCCAACCCGGTCCCTCTTTCTGAATCACAGGCTTCCAACCGCATCAAGACCGTCTCGCTGGATCACAGTCGGGTCGATGCATCACGGATGCGCCGGTGCCTGACGGCCATCGGGGTTCAGGGGAGTTTCGAGATCACAGAACTCCCGCCGAGCCGCCCTTCAGCAACGACCATGCCTCAAGACGAGCGAGATCTCGATCAGCCGGGCAGCAGGTCGGGCTGATCCTGCTCATCGCTGAGCTCAATGATCGCCCGCTGCACCGGCTTCACCATGCTGTCCTCGAGCAGACCGTCAAAGTCGTCGAAGCGACGCTGCTTGGCGCGGAAGGCGATCCGCACGGTAGTGAGGTAGCGGTTGCTTGAGTGCCGCACGAGGCTCTCGGCGCGCTGGGCAAGCTCCTTGGGGCTGACATTGACGCCGAGATACATGCACTAATCGCCGATACGACCATCGTAGGCCAGCAGGCTGCCGGAGAACGGCACAGTGACCGGAAACACCAGGGGCTCCCGCCCCGGCGCCCGCAGGCGGATCTCACGGGCCAACCGCAGCGCCTGCAGGGGTGGCCGCAGCAGCGGAATCAGACCAGCCACCACCGCGCGATGAGCCGCATCGCGGCAGTCGATGCGCAGGCAGCCCCAGCCCCGTGCCAGCCGACAGGCCAGCAGCGGATCCAACCGTCGCGCCAGATCGGGATCCTCCCGATAAAACGACCAGACCGCCAACGACACCCGATCCATCGCAACCGCAGACCCGCTGGTCTCACCATGAAGCGCCTGGGTGCGCCACGCTCGGAGCCGGCACTTTCCCTTCAGCATTGCTCCCATGGGCGGCACCCTCGCCATCGATCTGGGCAGCAGCACCACGGTGGTGGCCTTCCAGCCCGCCGGCGGCGGCGGCGCCCAGCTGCTCAGCCTGCCCCCCTACAGCAGCGGCGATCCGCAGGTGATCCCCAGCCTGATCTGGCTCAGCCACAGCGATGCCCCGCAGCCACTGATCGGCCGCCAGGTGCTGGAAGCCGGCCTGCTGGAACGAGGCGGCAGGGAGCTTCAACGGGATTTCAAGCGCTGGATCGGCGCCGGCCGGAACCCGGAAACCAGCCTGCTCAGCCCAGAGCAGAGCGGCCAGCTGCTGCTGGAGCGGATCTGGCGACAGCTGCCGGAGCAGATCCAGCCGCAGCGGCTGGTACTCACCGCACCGATTGACAGCTATCGCGGCTATCGCCAGTGGCTGCTGCAGGCCACGGCGGCGATGGCCGTGCCGGAAGTGGCGCTGGTGGATGAGCCCACAGCCGCAGCGATCGGTGCCGGCCTGGCGCCAGGCAGCCGGGTGCTGGTGCTCGATATGGGCGGCGGCACCACCGATCTGGCCTTGGTGAACCTGCCGGGCGGAGAAGGGCGAGCGGCGCCGATCGCGCAGCTGCTGCGCTTCGCCGGTCGCAACCTGAGCGAGAGCCGCCAGACGCTGCGCACCGCCGACGTGCTGGGTAAGGCAGGCCTGGCCCTTGGTGGACGGGATCTCGACCGCTGGATCGCCGCCACCCTCTGCCCAGACCTGCCGGATGCAACGACGCGAACCGATCTGCTGACCGCCTGCGAACGGCTCAAATGCCAGCTCAGCGAGCGCGAGGAAGCCCTCAGTCTCTGGACACCGAGGGGGGGGACTGCGGTGCGGGAGCTGCGCCTGCAACGCAGCGAGCTGGAGGCCCTGCTGCGGCGCCAGGGCCTGCTGGACCTTCTCAATGAGCTCCTGGAGAGCGTGCTGGCTGCGGCCCGGGCGGCGGGGGTGGCGCCCGACGACCTGGACGCGGTGCTGCCGGTGGGCGGCAGCAGTCGCCTCCCCCTGATCCGCCAGTGGCTGCAGGAGCGGCTGCCGGGAGTTCCACTGCGGGGGGAGCGGCCGGTGGAGGCGGTGGCCCTGGGGGCCCTCAGCCTCACCCCGGGGGTGGCGATCCGCGATGTGTTGAGCCGGGGCGTGGCGCTGCGCTGCTGGGATCAGCGCAGTGGCGAGCACCGCTGGCATCCGTTGTTCGTGGCTGGTCAGCCCTGGCCGAGCGAACGGCCGCTGCGGCTTGTGCTGGCCTGCAGCCGTGATCAGCAGGAGCAACTGGAGCTGGTGCTGGGTGAACCCAGCGAGGAGGAGCGCAGCGAGGTGGTGTTTGTCGATGGTCTGCCGACACTGCGACGCCGCACAGCAGGCAGCGCTGCGGTGATGCCCTGGGAGCGACAGCCGGAGCCCTTGCCGCTGCAACCCTGCGGCACCCCTGGCGCTGACCGCTGGGAGCTCAGCTTCAGCATCGACAGCACCGGACAGTTGCTCCTGGAGGGACGGGATCTGCTCAGCGACGCGCGGCTGGCACCCCGGCCCCTGGGCCGTCTGCACTGACGTGCCGGCTGCCGCGCTGCCCCCGCGGTCCTGAAGGCAGGGACCCGCCTTCATAGAACAGATCAGACCCGCAGCGCGCCCGCCTTGGCCATCCGCCGGCATCGGCTTCCTCGCTTCTGGCTGGTGCTCACCCTCGGGCTTGTGACCGGGGGCATCGCAGCGGCGTACTGGTGGGAGAAACAACTGCCGCAGCGGCTGGAGCAGGCGGCCCGCGATGGCCAGCTCGATGCCTGCCTGCGCTACGGCGAACAGCTGGCCGCACTGCGCTGGCTGGGGGGCAAGGCCCCGATCGAGCAGGGGCACTGCCGGCGCCTCAAGGCCGCCGCCCTGTGGCGGGAGGGTGCCTGGAGCGAGGCCCTGCGGCTGCAACTGCAGCTTGTGAATTCGGGCGCCAGCAGCAGCAGCGATCAGCGCACGCTGGTGCGCTGGCAGCAGCAACTGGAAACACGCGCCCGCGAACGCTACGCAGCCGGTGATCTACGCGGAGCCCTGCAGGTGCTCAGCCAGCTCCATGGCGCCCACAATGCCGAAGGCACGGCCCTGGGCGACAGCCTGCGGGAGGACTGGAACCGCAACCGCTGGAATGAGCAACGCGCCGCCCAGATGATTCGCCAGCAGCGCTGGTGGGAAGCGCTCGATGCGCTCAACCGCATTGAGCACCCGTGGTGGAAACGCCGAAGCCAACCGTTGCGTGCGCAGGTGGAGAAGGGAATCGAAGGGTTGAGGCAGCGGCACGCGGCCGAACACGACGCACACGTCGGAGGACTGGAGTCCAACGTGCCGGAAGAGCGACTCAACGCCCTGATCTCAGCCCGGATCGCCGCCGGCATGGACGACTGGCAGGCCTTCAGCAGCGCCTGTCGCGAGCTGGGGGGCAAGGTGGTGGAAGCCGGCCCTGAGACAGCCTGCCGCCGCTGATGCTGCGTGACAGGATGGCGACATTGATGCAGCCCCTTCATGCAGCCGGGAGATCAGGTCAGGGTTTGCCAGAGCGTGGTGGTGTATCACCACCCCGAACACCGGGGCCAGGCCTACGATCTCCAGGGCCAGCAAGGCGAAGTGCTGCAGGTGCTGAACGATTTCAAGGGTCGTCCGATCAGTCCGACGCTGCCCTTGGTGGTTGCCTTCGGCCGCTTCCGCGCCCATTTCCGCGGCGACGAACTGGAAGCGGTGGTTTGAGCAGCGGCTGTTGCGGCGGCGGCTGTCCCGTCAGCGCAACAGGAACACACCCTCCTCGCCATCAATGCTCTGCAGACAGAGGGCGATCAGCTCCTGGCGGCTGGTAGGGACCACCCGACCACAGAAATCAGGCTGGATCGGCAGTTCACGGTGACCGCGATCCACCATCACCAGCAGGCGCACCCGCCGCGGCCGGCCCCAGGCCTGCAACGCCTCCAGGGAAGCGCGCACGGTGCGGCCGGTGAAGATCACATCATCAACCAGCACCAGCTCACGACCTTCCAGGTCAGCCGGCAGATCGGTGGGACAGGTGAGGCGGGTTGCCACCCGTTCCAGATCATCCCGGTGAAAGGTTGGATCGAGACTGCCGCAGTCGACCGGGTGACCGCAGAGGCCCTCCAGGGTGGTCGCCAGCACCCGCGCCAGGGCGACGCCCCGGGTGGGGATGCCAAGCAGGATCAGCTGACGGCTGTCGGCAACGCTTTCCAGCACCTGCGAAGCGAGGCGATGGATGGTGCGCCCCAGCTCCTCGGCCGAGAGGAGTTCGAGGCGATCGTGCCGACGGTCGGACCGCTGCGGCCCCGCTGGCGCCGGCTGGGAGTCGAACTGGGGGGCGCGGGACGGCGGAGGGAACATGACCGCTGGGGCAGGGCCGAGATCGTAATGGCGGTGACGGGAACGCTCCTGTGTGCACAAAAGCTGACTGGCACGGGATCGCATGGGGATCAGTACCGGGCTCGCGGTAGGTTGTCCTGAGAAAGCGTGGCGGCAGAGAGGCAGGATCAACCGGGTGACCGCTGTACCGTCCACCGAAACAGGTTCCACCAGGGGTTCCGGCAGCACCGGCCCCTCCTCAGCGCCGGTGGCCCCGGTTGTGCTCTGCATCCTCGACGGCTGGGGTTACAGGCACGACGACGCCCACAACGCCATCCGTGCGGCCGAGACACCCGTGATGGATGCTCTCTGGCATGCCTACCCCCACACGCTGATCCAGGCCAGCGGTGCTGACGTGGGTCTGCCCGACGATCAGATGGGCAATTCCGAGGTGGGACACCTCACGATCGGCGCGGGGCGGATCATCCGTCAGGAGCTGGTGCGGATCGGCCAGGCCGTGCGCGATGGTTCGATCGCTGCCAACCCTGAACTCAACGCCCTCGCTGACCGGCTGCTGAGCAGCGGTGGCACGCTGCATCTGATCGGACTGTGCTCCGACGGTGGTGTCCACAGCCATGTCCAACATCTGGGGGGCCTGCTGCAGTGGGCTGCCGGTCGTGGCCTGAGCGATGTCTGCATCCATGTGATCACCGACGGCCGCGACACCCCAACGCAGAGTGCACCGGGCTTCGTGGCGGCAATTGAGGCGCAGATCGCTGAAGCGGGCGTGGGCCGGATCAGCACCCTGTGCGGACGCTACTGGGCGATGGACCGGGACAACCGCTGGGAGCGCACCGAGAAGGCCTACCGGCTGCTCACCGAAGACGCTGACATCACACCCCTGTCGCCACTGGAGGTTCTGGAGGCCTCTTACGCCGACGCCATCACCGATGAATTCCTTGAACCCACGCGCCTGAACCACGGCACGATCCAGCCCGGCGATGGGTTGATCTGTTTCAACTTCAGACCTGACCGCGTCCGCCAGCTGGTACGAGCCCTGGTGTTAGCGGACTTCGATGGCTTCGATCGTGAACGGATCGATAACCTGCATGTGGTCACCTTCACCCAGTACGAAGCTGGGCTGCCGGTGGCGGTGGCGTTCCCCCCCGAATCTCTTGATGGCCTGCTCGGGCAGGTGGTTTCTGAAGCCGGACTGCGCCAGTTCCGCACCGCCGAAACCGAGAAATACCCCCATGTCACCTACTTCATGAATGGTGGCATCGAGCAGCCCTACCCCGGCGAAGATCGCCATCTGGTGCCGTCGCCCCGTGTTGCCACCTACGACCAAGCCCCGGCCATGTCGGCTGAACAACTCACCGACAGCTGCATCGCTGCCATCCGTAAAGGTATCTACGGCTTGGTGGTGATCAACTACGCCAACCCCGACATGGTGGGCCACACCGGTGAGATGAAGGCAACCATCGAGGCGATCGGTGCAGTCGATTGCAGTGTCGGCCGCCTGCTCGAGGCCACTAACCGCATGGGTGGCACTCTGCTGATCACCGCCGACCATGGCAATGCCGAATTGATGGAAGGGCCTGACGGCCGCCCGTGGACAGCCCACACCACCAACCCAGTGCCGGTGATCCTGGTGGAGGGAGAAAAGCGCAAGCTGCCCGGCCATGGCAACGCGGTGCAACTGCGCGAGGGAGGCGGTCTAGCCGACATCGCTCCCACCCTGCTCGAAATTCTCGGCCTGCCGCAGCCAGCCCGCATGACCGGGCACTCCCTGATCGTGCCCATCGGCCAGCCGGCCGTGCCCAGCCGTATCCCTCAGACCCTCGGGGTCTGATCACCTCTCCACCTTCACCCCAATGGTTCAGACCATCCTGACCTGGATCTGGCTTGGCAGCGGTGTGCTGCTGGTCATCACAGTGCTGCTGCACAGCCCCAAGGGTGATGGCATGGGCGGCCTGGCGGCCAGCGGCGGCTCCATGTTCAGCAGCGCCCGCAGCGCCGAAGCCACGCTCAATCGCATCACATGGACCCTGCTGACCCTGTTCCTCGGTCTGGCGGTGGTGCTGAGCGCTGGCTGGCTGACGCGAGCCTCCTGATTGCTTGAATCTGAATCGAGGACGACGATGACCCGCCGCGGCCTGCTGGCTTCGCTCACTGCTCTGGCCTCTCCGCTGCTTGCCCCACGGCCGGCGCATGCTGCCAGTGCTGCTGATCCCAGGTGGCAGCTCAGCGATGCTGAATGGAAGCAACGCCTGAGTCCAGCCGCCTACAACGTGTTGCGGCGCGAAGGCACTGAACGGCCGTTCAGCAGTGCGCTCAACATGGAGAAGCGCAGCGGCACCTTCGTGTGTGCCGGCTGTGCACTGCCGCTGTTCAGCTCAGCGGCCAAATACGACAGCGGCACCGGCTGGCCCAGCTTTTATGCACCCCTGGCCGGCGCCCTGGGCACCAAGATCGACTTCAAGCTGATCGTGCCCCGCACCGAATACCACTGCAAACGTTGCGGCGGACACCAAGGCCATGTGTTTGGCGACGGTCCCCGCCCCACCGGCAAGCGCTACTGCAACAACGGCGTGGCCCTCAGCTTCCAGCCGGACTGATCACAGCGATGCCGACAATCCGGCATCAACAGGTGCGCGGCCAGAGGATCAACCGGTGAATTCGCTGTTGTAGGCCTCCTCCCCGTGAGCATTGATATCCAGGCCCTGTTGTTCTTGAATATCATTGACTCGCAGCGGCATGACCAAGCGGATCAGCTGAAGGATCGCATAGGTGCCGACAGCCACAAACACCACAGTGAAAGCAGCTGCCTGGCATTGAATCCACAGCTGCTCGGCGCGGCCGGCCAGCAGACCATCGGCGCCAGCAGGATTGAGGCTGCGAAGGGCGAAGACCCCCGTGAGCACGGTGCCGAGCAGGCCGGCGACACCGTGCACGGGCAACACATCAAGGCTGTCGTCCAAGCGGCTGCGATTCTTCAGCTGCAGTGCGCCATAGCAGACCAAAGCTGCACTGAATCCGATCAGCACCGCCGCCACAGGACTGACAAATCCAGCCGCGGGCGTGATCGCCACGAGACCGGCCACAGCACCGGTTGCCACCCCGACGGCGGTGGGCTTACCGCGTTGAGCCGTTTCGATCAGCATCCAGCCCAGGGCAGCAGCGGCAGCGGCCGTGTTGGTTGTGAGGCAGGCCAGCGACGCCAGATTGCCGGCCACATAGCCGCTGCCACCGTTGAAACCAAACCAACCGAACCAGAGCAGGCCAGCTCCCATCAGGATGAATGGCACATTGTGGGGTGGCGCCGCGTGACCTGCACTTAAACTGCGACGTCGACCTACAACAGCAGCGGCAACCGCAGCCGCTACGCCAGACGGCAGCTCCACAACCAGACCACCGGCGAAATCGATGGCGCCGAGGCCTTGAGGACCAAGAAACCCACCGGGGCCCCACACCATATGCACCAGCGGGATGTAGATCGCCACGCTCCACAGCAGCAGAAACAGCACCCAGGCACGAAAGTGCATCCGTTCCACCACCGCACCTGAAATCAAAGCCGGAGTGATGATCGCAAAGCTGGCCTGAAAGAAAGCCACGGCCCCATGGCTTAGCTGACCATCGTCACAGGGAACTGACCAGTTGCTGAGACCAACCCATTGCCAACCGCCGATGAACGGCGCGAGGGCACCACTGCCGGGGGAAAACGCCAGGCTGTAACCCACCAGCACCCAGAGCACGCTCACCAGTGCCATGGCGGTGAAACTCATCACCATGGTGTTGAGCACATTGCGGCTGCGCACGAACCCTGAATAGAAGAGGGCCAGGGCCGGGGTCATCATCAGCACCAAAGCAGCGCTGAGGAGAACAAAACCATTGTTGGCCGCACGCAGGCCCAGATCGGTGGCGAAGAGCAGCAAAACGCCGAACAGACAGTCGAGACAACACCCTGCTGAACCCACGAGCAAGCGCCGGTAGCAACGGCTACCGTTGGCGCCGAATCAGTATCAGCCGTTACGACGGCCTTGGGACGGCGAGGAGGTGCTGCTCCAGTGGGGACAGTGGAGCGGCAGGGTCAGCGTGGCACTGAGAACGGTTGACCAGATCCGGCAGAAGCCGTTGCCGCCGAAAGGCTGGCCACAGAAATGCACGCAGGCGGCGCATTTGGTGTGAAGAGAGACCATGCGCAGCGCCAGCATGATGTGATCGTAACCAGACCGGCAGAGCGCCGTGAAATCAGTCCAGGGCCGGATCACAGTGGCAGCGGGAGAGGCCGGGCCAGCACAGCCGGAACAGACAAGGTTGTCAGGGGTAGAGTGAGGAGAGCAGCGAGCAGCCAGGGCCATAACCATGACCAAGACAGGCTGGAGGCGTGGTCTGACAGCCCACGTGCTGCTGAGCACCTCACTCCTGACCCAGGCCGCCCTGGCCGGCAGCTGGACAGACGTTGAAGCACTGAAAGAGACCATCGCCAAGACAGGCACCCGCGTCGCCGAAAAAGCCTGCGCAGAAAAAACAACACAATCTTATTACGAATTCGAAAAAGACAAGATTGATCAAATCACTATCTGCATCAATAATATCAACAAAGACGACCCAGATGAATACTGGGAGGCACTCGCCCACGAAGCCACTCACGTCATGCAGGCATGTACTGGCGATTACGCAATTGACGACAAATATATCTCC
>Ga0129333_10003278_pt1 | contig 15120 bp, 10 predicted proteins | sample CPB6_08_DNA_FD_94474 | JGI IMG/M metagenome (GOLD analysis project Ga0129333, IMG submission 94474) | Freshwater to marine salinity gradient microbial communities from Chesapeake Bay, USA - CPBay_Sum_0.6_0.8_DNA | ecosystem: Environmental > Aquatic > Marine > Coastal | place: USA: Chesapeake...
AACTTACACCTATTTATAGTACCAGCTATGTAGATACCAGTGTGGTAACTGTAGACATATACGTACTTAAAACAACTCCACTAATTCTTGATAATGGGATTATTGGTCCGTCAGATTTTAGTGGGAGTAGCATATCCTTATCCCTGAACTATTCATACATAAAACAGCAGACTAGAGATTACTATGTTCACGACCAACAAGTAGCTGCTGCAACTTGGACAGTTAACCATAATTTAGGTAAATTTGCCTCAGTTAATGTGGTTGATACGGCTGGTGATGAGGTAATAGCAAGTGTGACATATAACAGTATAAATCAATTAACAATATCATTTACATCATCACTAAGCGGAAAGGCTTACATAAACTAAGATAAAATGGCAAAAAAAGTATTAGTAAACTTAGACTTAACTAAAAACCAGATACTCAACGTAGCGTTGCAGAATCTGTCATCTGCACCTAGCAATCCAGTCAATGGTCAGATTTATTATAACACAGGAGACAAAACAGTCTATTTGTGGACAGTAACAAACAGTCCAAACCCCGGTGATGGTGTATGGGTAAATATGCTCGAAGGAGATATTAGCGGTGTTGTTGCTGGCTCTGGTCTTACTGGAGGCGGTACTTCTGGTACTGTGACACTTGACCTTAACCCAGATGATGTAACTATTGAGGTTAATAGTGATGTTGTAAGAATTAAAGACCTCGGAGTATCTACTGGTAAACTTGCTGCTCTTGCCGTTACAACAGCAAAGATTGCTGCTAATGCAGTTACGTTTGCTAAGATGCAGCAGATTGCTGACCTTAAGGTAATCGGTAACGTATCTGGAGACACTGCTGACCCAGCAGAGGTTTCTGTGATTACTAGCACATCACTTACTGGTGCAAGCAATGAAAATCTTGCTACTGCACTCGCTATTAAATCATATGTAGATTCTAAAATAGGTGGACTCGGAAACCTTGAAGGTGGATGGGCTGCTAACAATACTGATGGTGCTGGTGAAACTCCAATATTCCCAACTGGTTCAACTCCAGTAGCTGGAACAAAAGCTGGAGATTACTGGTATGTTACTGCTGCTGGTACTGTTGATGGTGTTTCATTCAATGTTGGTGATGTAATTATTGCTAAAGTAAATAGTGCTTCTACAACACTTGCTTCAGACTGGATTCAGTTGGAAGTAAACAGAGACCAAGCCACTGAAACAGCACTGGGTGTTGCTGAGATTGCTACTCAAGCAGAGGTGAATACAGGTACAGATGATTTGAGAATTGTAACACCACTCAAGCTTAAAACATTACTTGATAACAGAACTGGTGGTTATGCTGCAAATATCGGAGACGGAACAGCTACATCATATACTGTAACACACAACCTTAACACAGTTGATGTAATTGTAATGTTGAAGGATACCACAAGTCTTGAGGAAGTATTTGCTGATGTTGTGATTACAGATGTTAATAATGTAACTGTAACATTTGCAACAGCACCTGCTGCCGATAAGTATAGAGTTATCATAAAGAAATAAAATAAAGCTTCTCTAAATGAGGATATTAGCTAACTTAAATGTAGTTGGTACACTGGACATAGATACAGTTGCCAATGCAGGAGCAGATACAGATAGGTTTCTTGTACAAGATGCAAATGGTGTAGTAAAATACAGAACAGGTGCAGAAGTAGCTTCTGATATTGGTGCTGCTGTAGGTTATGTGTCTACAGTAAAACACGAGGTTAAGTTAGGTGAAGCAATAAGCAAAGGTCAGGCAGTTTATGTTTCTGGTTCTGATGGTACAAATATGATTGTATCAAAAGCTTCAAATGCTTCTGAAGCTACCTCATCTAAAACATTTGGACTTCTCGAAAGTGGCGGTGCGTTAAATGCAAAAGTATTCGTAATTACAGAAGGTTTACTTGCTGGTCTTGATACATCAACTGCAACAATAGGAGACCCTGTATGGTTAGGAACAGCAGGTAATTTAATATATGGTTTAGTTAATAAACCTTATGCTCCAGACCATTTGGTGTTTATTGGTATAGTAACCAGAGTTAATCAAAATAATGGTGAAATTTTTATCAAGGTTCAAAACGGTTTCGAATTACAGGAATTACATAATGTCCAGATAACAAGTACACCAGCTAATAATACGGTTTTATCTTATGAGACTGCAACGTCTCTTTATAAGATGAAATCAATTTCAACATTATTAGGATACACTCCAGCAGATGATGCTGGTGTTGTTCATATAGCTGGCACAGAAACAATTACTGGAGCAAAAACATTTAGTGCAACTACTACAACATTTGCAAAAGCTGTCTTTAATTCACCAGCAGATGGTGCTACAGGAGAAGGAATTGTTGTAGGTAAATCTATAAAATTAGACGCTGCCGGAGTAGGAGAAAAAGCTAAAATATACGTTGTTTCTAAAGACCTTAGTGATACATATGGCTCTGGTCTTCAGATTCAATTTGCAAACCAAGCAGACGATAAAGGATTTGGATTTAATCTAAACACATCTGGCGGATTTGAACTCTACACAAAGAGCACAGCACCAGCTTGGGTAAAAGCAATAACCGTATCTGCTGCACAGCTTGTTACACTTCACAGTGATGTAAAACTTGCTGCATATACTACCAATGGATTTGTAAAGACTATAAATTCAGATGGAACGTTAAGCATAGATGCTGCTGCATTCACGCTAACCACAAATGGTTCAAGCGGAGTAGCTACATATAATAGTGGTACTGGAGTATTAAACATACCAAACTATCTTCCAAGCACAGGTATTAGAACCGTATATAATTATACAGCCACTGCAAGTCAAACTACATTTAATGCTACTTATGCAGTAGGTGCAATTGATGTGTACTATAATGGTTCAAGATTGAACGAGAGTGAGTACACTGCAACCAACGGAACAACTGTAGTACTTAATATAGCTTGTGTTGCTGGAGACTTGGTAGACATAGTTGCCTATTACAGCAACTTAAACGCTGGAGTTGCGTATGTTCCTATTACAAGAACAATAACAATAAATGGCACAACATACGACTTAAGTCAAAATAGAAGCTGGACAATAACTGCTGATGTTAGTGGTAGCGGTACAGCTAATCAAGTTGCATATTGGAATGGCTCTAATTCAATTACTGGAAGTCCATTCTTTACATTAAATCTTTCATCTGTAGACCCCAATGCTCCAGTTGGAGATTTGATTATAACTGGTGGTCCTTCATACAAGAATGCTAACATATTAATCAATAGATATACAAACGCTTGGGAAAGTGGAATTAGGCTACAAACAAATGGGGCTACAGATTGGTATGTAGGTCAGAGTGCTACTGGCTCAAATAATAATATAGAGTTTTATAGCTACGGAACAACATCCGCATCTTTAACATTAATAAAATCTTCAGCTAACGCAAACTTTGGTGCTTCTGTTGGAGTAGGAACAACATCTCTAACTGGATATAGCTTAAGAGTTGCTAAGAACATAACTGGAGATATTACTGGTATTGGAGTTGGTTCTAATGGAACCGTTCAGTCTGATGTTACTTCTAGTGCATCTGCATTCAATACAGAAATAAATACAGCAGCAGCATCATTCACACTTGACTCTTTGGTTCACTATCGTGCAGCTCAAGGAACAAAAGGTGCTGGCTCTACAATAACAAATCAATACGGTTTCATTGCTCATGGAAGCATGACTGGTGCAACAAATAACTATGGCTTCTTTGGAAGCTTAGATTCTGCTGCAAACAGATGGAACTTATATATGAGTGGAACTGCTGCCAACTATATAAATGGAGACACTTCAATCGGTACACTTACTGGAGGATATAAACTAAATGTAGGTGGCACATTGAATGTAACTGGTGCAATGACTGGCTCAACAACAGCAACATTCTTAGGTAAGGTAACTGGCAAAGGACTTAGGTCATCTGGTGTAAAAGTTGGATATGTAGCACAAAATGCTTCTGGATGGTTTAGAGTTGCAAGATTATTTATATCTCCTCAGACAGGGGAACCTCATGGTGGTATTATAACTATATCATTCGGTTCTCCTGCTATAGCGAATCCAGTAACATATGTGACTAAATACTTTTGGTCAACAACTGGTGTTGCTACATTAAAACTAGAAAAATACGGAACAGAAGATTATATTACAGCTGCAAGGATTATAAACCCAACATCATCTACAGCCTACTATCTTGAATTTAATTTTAACTCAACATCTGCTGTTGCTGGTCATGTATTTGGAATATTTCACGATGAAACACTTGGGAACTTTTCTGACTTAATTGAGATATATGAGGCACTCCCAACAGGAACAGCATCTGGTACAACGGTAGCTACACTTCCATTTTTAGACCACGGAACAACAGTTCATTCTTTGAATGTAGTTACATCTGCATCATTCTCAAGTTCTCTTACAGCAAATTCGTTTGTAAAAGATGGTGGATTAACTAGCCAGTTCTTGAAAGCCGATGGTACTGTAGATGGTACTACATATCAGACAGCATTGACTAACCCAGTTACGGGAACAGGAACAGCTCAGTATCTTGCTAAATTTACAGCTACTGGTAGTGCAATTGGGGATAGTTCAATGTATTATACAGAAGGTGCTAACTCTAACAGTTATACGTTTGGTTCTGTAGGAGCAGGTGCTATATATGGAATATCACAATTTAATGTATATTCTAATAATGTATCAGAGATGTTTTTTCAGTGGGGGTCGAACAAGTATTTATATATTGGTAATGCATCAGGTAATATATCAATTAGTGCGATAAATACTGGCACACACGGATACGGAAACTTAATATACTATAATGGTTCAAGTGCTACAGATAGATACCTAGCGTTAGGTACTGAGTCTACAAATAGAATTATCATAAAACAAACTGGTCAGGTATTGATTGGTGGAAGTAGTACTCTGTCAACTACTTACAGTAGTGCCAAATTACAGGTTATTAATACAGACAATTCATATGTAGAAATAAGGAGTACATCAGGCCAATCTTCGCTTGTACTAACCAAGGCTGTTCAAGCTGCTGCCTATAAGCCAGATGTTGAATTTTTCAATAGTGGAAATTTTGGTATCGTTATGTACCATCCGACTATTGTAAGCTCCAACTACTTAATGTACTATGCTGCTGATTCTGGTTCAAATAGAAGTCTATCTTTTCAGACTGAAGGCAGTGATAGGCTTACCCTAAATCAGACTGGAACTGTTAGACTTAATAATTATACCACAAATGGATTTGTTAAGTTTAGTGGAGGAGATGGTACTCTTTCGGTAGATACTAATACATATGTACCTACAAGTAGAACAATAACAATTAATGGTGTCGCACAAGATTTAAGTGCTAATAGAAGTTGGAGTGTAGGTACTGTTATTGGAAATTCAAATGTACTTTCAGATGCAAATGCAGCAAACGTAACTATTAATGGTGGATATTTCACTGGGTTTAATCCTACTAATATACCAGCAGGTCAAGCAAGTGGTGATTGGGGTTTAATGACATTTCCTATATGGACAGGTAATAGTACAAACGAAAGATATGCAATACAATTAGCAGCAAACTTAGATGATAATTCAAATATATTTATAAGAAAATTTAAGTTTTTAAATACTGCTAGTTTAACCGCATGGTATAATATATTAAATAGTAGTAACTATTCTAGTTATGCATTGCCATTGTCAGGTGGTACAATGACAGGTGATATCCAAATGGGTAATAACCAGAACCGTATTATAAAGTTTAGAACTGCTAGTGCTTGGGATTACTCATTAAGAGGTGTAAATGATGATTTCTTTATTACAGATAATCCCGGATTGAATTTTATTGGACTTTATTATAATGGAGGTGGCAATAGTAGATATACTTCTATTATGGGAAGTATGAATATTTATGCTAATGGTGCAGTTAATATAGGAGGTGCTACAACAATTAGTGGTCAATTAACAACACAAGTAAGTGATACAGGAGTAGGCACAAAAACTATTGTATCTACATTTGAAAGAACAGGGGCAGCACCATCGGGTAGTCAAAGAGAGGTTGGAATAGTTTTTAAAGATGGTAATAACCCTACTATTGTAGGAGGTATTACAGGTGTGAGATATAATTCATCTGGTAATTTTATAGGGGGACTTAGGTTTTATGTTAATGCTAATATAAGTACACCTGCTACTACTTTTTCAAATTTAACTCAAGCATTAGAATTCAATCATGTAGGTGAAGCAACATTTGCAAATACTATTTATGGAACAGGTGCTAATTTTAGTAGTTTAGTTACTATAAGACCTGCAACAAATACAACTTCCTCAAGTTTGGAATTTACTAATAGTGATAATGCAGTAATTAGTTCTTATTATAGTATGACATTTGCAATTGATAATAATAATGCAGTTGGCGGTAGGTCATTCGTTTTTGCAAGAGGAGCAAAAGGATATGGTAACCAAGTATATAATATTCTTGCAATGAATGGTGATACAGGTCATGTAACTCCCGGCAATAATGGAACTCAAAACTTAGGTAGTTCTAGTTTAAGATGGGCGACTGTTTTTACATCTGACTTGGATATGTCAAATGGTATTGGAGATTACACTATTGTAGAAGGGTATGAAGATTTGTTTTTGTACAATAATAACACAGGCAAAGTATTTAAATTTAATTTGACTGAGGTAGACAAGTCAGTAGCACCACCAAAAAAGTTGCATAATGGAGAATAGAGAGTATGTAATATTTAATGTTTCAGAAATTGACAAAGTAGATTTTAGTCAAGTTCTAGAAACATCTAAGGACACAATAAGGACATCTTATGATGGTAGTTTAACTTTTATCAAATTTGATACTGAACAAGCACCAAGTTTCCTAAAAGACATGACTACAATACAAGGAATGTATAACCATGAAGAAATATTAGCAATTGTAAATACTCAAGAATGGAGTAAGCCAAACCCTAAAATAGATTAAGATGCCTCTTGATATAAACACAAATATAATTACAGGTAGTACAGTTAAGATGTTCAATGATACAACACCATTGACAACAGGATTGACATATCTATATGATGCAGGTCTAGGTAATTCATATCCCGGCTCAGGTACATCATGGAATGAGTGGGTTACTAATACTGCTACTGCTACATTAACTAATGGACCTACTCCTTCAAATGAAGGCGGTGGTAGTATTTTATTTGATGGTAGTAATGACTATGTACAAATTCCCGATAAAGTAATCAGTCCTCCTTTTACTATACAAATGTGGATAAAACCAGGAGATTCATCTTATGGTGGTTTACATTCTCATTGGAGTGGTGGACCTGTTGTACATGCTTTAAGATTAAGTGGTGGTAATATTGTATGGGAGTATTATAATGGACAATGGAGGCAAACATCAACAAGTGGAAATCCAATTGTTAATTATGTTTGGCAAAATATAGCAATATCAGTTCCCGGAGGTGGGGGTACTACATCTGTGTATTTTTGGTTAAATGGTCAGTTGTTAAGTATTGGTTCAATTACAGGTGGAAATTATGGTTTTACATGGGGTTCAATGGGTAGTCAATGGGGTTACAACTTTTTTAATGGTCGTATTGCTCAATGTTTAAATTATAGCGGTACAGATATTGGGCAGACTGGTATATACAACAATTATCAAGTAACAAGAACAAGATTCGGAGTATAATATGCCATTTAATGTAAACGGACAAATATTAACAACATTAGGGGGGAAAATGATAAATTCTGTCCCTAAGAGAAGAAGCATACCTAAAGGTTTAATAGCTGGATACCACCAAGATTCTTATGTTGGAAGTGGTAATACTTGGCATGATATATCTGGATATAATAGGCATATGACGTTAACTAATCCTAGCTGGAGTAGTTTATATGGTTTTGCATCAAATAGCTCTACAAATTTTGCTATACCCGGTGACGCTAATCTATATCAATATTTACTAAGCGGTAAACCATTTAGTATGTTTATGAGAGCGTATTTTACAACTTATGGAGACCTACAAGGATTATTTTGGTCAGAAACTGGAGGAAAAAACTTTTTAATTGGAGGTTGGTATTTAGGAAGTGGAAGTAATTTAGTCCCAAGAGTAGATTCACAGGGGTCATATTATGCATCTTGGCAAGCTGGACAACCACCATCAAATACTGGGCCAGCACCATCACAAGCTAACTTCGACCTAAGAGGCGGTGCCTGTAATACAGTACCAATGATTGGTATTACAAAAGATACATCTAATGTTTTTAGATTTTATGCCATGAATGGAGCTTTAAACTATACAAATCAAGGACCAACTCTTTTGTGGACGAGTAATCCATTTACAGATTGGAATATAAATTACCAAACACAGCCAATAAACTTGATGTGTAAAAACACAAATGATTATTTCGCACCCGGTAGATTATTTTCTGCATATATCTTTGCAAGGCAATTAAGTACAACAGAAATATCTCAACTTTGGTATGGAGAAAATTTATTCATTAATGATGGATGTTAAACTTTTAAAAATATAAAAATGAAAAAAATTGAAAGCGTTCCATTTTGGGACAACGGTGAAATCTTAAATGCAAACTATTTGTCACTTAGGGGTGATGACAATATGCGTGATGAATGCATATTTGTATATACCTTAATGTATGTAAACGAAGATTCAGATGTAAGAAGAAAAGCCCTTTATAACGGCTCTGTTGTAATGAATGGACAAGATTATGATGGGTATGCTACTAATGATTATGCATATGAATTTGTAGCAAGTAAGTTAGGCTTAACATTAATTTCTTAAGTAAATATAATTTTGTATCATGGGAGCTACTAGAAATACAGGTTACATAGAAAATATCATAGCATACGATGCAAGCAATAATGTTGGTATTAGTGGTGCTGTTGATGCTCTTTATAAAGTAACTCTTGGAGGTAATACAAAGATTTCTGGTAACTTAAAAGTCACTGGAACTATAACCTTTGATTCCAACGTAACAGCTAACTCATTCGTAAAAGCTGATGGTCTTTCTAGCCAATTCTTAAAAGCAGACGGAACCGTAGACGGAACAACATATCAGACATCATTCTCTAATCAGAATGCTAACACCGTTTACGCTGGACCAACTACAGGAGCAGCTGCTGCACCTACATTTAGAACTCTAGTTGCTGCCGATATTCCATCTCACAATCAGGCTTGGAGCACTATAACTTCAACTCCTACTACAATAAGTGGATACGGTATTACAGATGCATATACAAAAACAGAAGTTGATGGATTCCTTCAGGGATTAAATCCAAAGGCTTCAGTAAGAGTAGCTACTACAGCTAATATTACATTATCTGGGGAGCAGACTATTGATGGTATTGCCGTAGTTGCTGGGAATAGGGTACTTGTTAAAAATCAAGGAACTGGCTCTGCAAATGGTATATATGTAGCTTCTGCAAGTGGATGGTCTAGGGCTGACGATGCAAGTACTTCAGCAGAAATGAAATCTGCGTATGTATTTGTTGAAGAAGGTACGGAACTAAAAGACACAGCTTGGGTTTGTACTACGGATAGCATAAATCTTGGAACAACTGCATTAACATTTATTCAGTTTGCTGGTCCGGGTGCGTATCAATCAGTTTTAAATGGTACTGGTTTTGTAAAGGCTTCTGGCACTACTATAACATATGATAACAGCACATATGTAGATACAAGTACTAATCAGAGTATTGGTGGTAATAAAACATTTTTGAATCAATTAAATGTTCAGCCAGTTAGTTCAACTACTACTACATTTAATGTAATTGCATCAATTAATTCTTCTAGTGCAAATCCTGTTGTAGCAAACTTTGGTACTTCGTGGATTCCAAATGCTAATAATCAAACATTTAGTGGTGTATACATAACGGCAGCAAACCCTAGTAATCCTAATGGTTACACAGGTTTGACAACTTATGCTTTACAGACAAGTGGTAATGTAAAAATTAGTGGAACAATATTAGCAACAAGTAGCATTACAGGTAATAGTATAGTTAAAACAGGAGGTACTGCTTCACAATTTTTAAAGGCTGATGGTTCAGTTGATAGTAGTACTTATTTAACAGCAGAAGCAGATACGTTACAAAGTGTAATTGGGAGGGGCAACTCATCTAATACTGGGATTACCATTACTAATGCTAATGATACATATTCAACCCCTGCTAGTACAAATGTTCCACATATATACATATATAATACTGGTACAACCTCTACTGCTAATGCGGTTCTATCTTTAAGAACAAATAGTGCAACTGGAGGAGACCCAATACTATCTTGGGATATAGGTGCAGTAATTGGATGGTCAATGGGTATTGACAATTCAGATAATGATATTTTAAAAATAGCTAGGTCATGGTCTTCACTAGATACTGATACAAGATTTAGTTTAACTCAGGCTGGCACACTTAGGCTACACGCATACACCACTAATGGTTTTCTTAAGTTTACTAATAGTGATGGTACAATAGCAGTAGACACTAATACATATCTAACTTCTTATACTGAAACTGATACACTTGCTACTGTAACAGGTAGAGGAGCTTCTACATCTACAAATCTTACATTTAATGGTACTCTTACAATGGGTACTGGAGGAACTCAGTATATAAGAATGGGTAGATTTCCATCTTCTACTACAAATAGTGGTGAAGCATGGATAGGTAGAGCATCTGATAGAGGTGCTGGTACAATGACTGTACAGTTAGGTACTGCAAATACGGAATATTTTGAAGTAGTAGATTATGCTTGGTCAAAAGTTATTCTTAGAGCAGGAATGAATGACTTTGTTTATAAAGACAATGTTGTACTTCATGCTGGAAACTATGGCTCGTATGCATGGGATAGGAGTCCTGCAGAACTAGCTAGTACCAACCTAAATGACATGACCACTACTGGATATTATTGGTCAGCAACTCAGTATGCCTCAAACACAAATACTCCATATGCCAACTACTTTACCATGATTAACATGATTGGTGGAAGTGGCAGAAGGGCACAACTTTGGTTTGGCGATACTTATAGTACTCAGGGTGGTGTATGGTGGAGACCAAGACAGGGAGATTCTACTGGTTGGCACGCTTGGGAAAAATTCTTAACAAGTGTTAACTATAATGATTATGCTCCTACTAAAACAGGAGGTGGTGCTAGTGGAACATGGGGTATAAGTATTTCAGGAAACTCATCCACTACTTCTCAAACTAGCTTTAGTAATCTTACAAGCACAGGGGAGTTAAATACCGCAAATATTATATATAATAATTTTTCTGCTTCTAGGCATTATGCCGTAGATTTTGATAATGCTAGTAACCAAAAAGTAAACTTTGAATTTGACCCCGGGGTATGGGGTTACTTTGAACTTCATGCAACTTGCGGTTATAACTACGCAAACAGACCCGGACTTGTAAAGGTTGGATACTATGTTGGTTTAAATCCGGGAGGAGCTGTTTATGCAAACGAGAGAAGGGTTATTGACTCTGGTGGTCCAACTGGAGGTGGTATAACATTTAGTGATATTACTTGGACTGGAAGCAAGTATAGAATAGTAATAGCTAACAGAGATAATGCTAGAAATCTTTACAAAATAAAGCTTGTATGCTTTATGGACTCGGAAGGTGCTAGGAATACATTGATGTCTTCATCAATGAGTGCAGTATATACATCAGATACTACATCTTATGCTTATCCATATCCTTATTATAATGTAGGAGTTGGGTTTGGTGGTAAAACAAATCCATCATACGCAGTTGATGTATCTGGTGTTATTGCAGCGACTCAGAGTAATGGTCCTGTAGCTATTATTACAAAATCTGGAAGTGCTCCGGGTAATAACTACACTATGCGTGTTGTTAATACATATGGCAACCACTCTTGGGGTATTACTGGTGAATTTAGAGTTGAAAATAATGGCGGTTCTGATAGGCCTTCTATCTTATTCTCTAGTGGATATAATACACATACTTGGTCTGTTGGATTTGGCGGTGCTTCAGATTCAAACTTTAGAATTAATAGAGACCATGGGTATATAAATTCAGATTGGGGAGTAACCTTAATGAATATGGATAGGAGTGGAAACGTAACATTTTCTGGAGATGTTACCGCTTATTCAGATATTAGGCTTAAGGAAAATATAAAATTAATAGAGAACCCATTAGAAAAGATACTTCAAATTAACGGAGTAACATTTACTAGAAATGATGATATAGATGAAAATGTTGGGAGGATTCATACTGGTGTAATAGCACAAGAAGTTTTAAAAGTATTACCAGAAGTAGTGTCAAAATCAACAACAGGATATTATCAGGTTGCGTATGGTAACATGGTAGGACTTCTTATAGAAGCTATAAAAGAACAACAAAAACAAATTGAAGAACTTAAGTCACAAATTAAAAAACAATAAAACAAAAACAAATGAAAACAATTTTAGTAGAGCCAGCAGTACTTGAGCTCAATGGTTCAGAAATGGGAACAGTAACATCAATCAATATTGGTGGTAGCTGCGAAATATTCGGAACATCTTTAAATGCATGGGTTAGCTTCATGGGAAGCGGAAGCCAACTTTCTGGTAAAAACGTACTCGTAACAGCAGGTTGTTCTGCATCTGGTATTGATTGGGCAGCTGTAGAAGCTGACATCATTTCTCAGTGTGGTCTTGTAAAAGCTGCTAACCAGAATCCAGAGCCAGTAGCACCACAAGCTTAATCTTTAAATAAAATTATATATGCCACTTCAGGGTAGCGGAGCCATATCTATTAATAATATAAATCAGGAGTATAATGCTTGTACATGGAGCTTAAGAGCTTTAAGTTCTATAGCAGGTAAATCAACTCCTGATGCTATGAGTGAATTCTATGGGAATAATGGAGCATATAGATATGGTTCGCCTCAATTGGTATTTGATTTTAATTTACAGAATCAGTATTCAAATAGTGGTACTACAATAAAAGATTTATCTGGTAATAATAACCACGGAACATTTGTAACTGGAACGGGTAATGGTAATGCTACTACCGTAACTGGGTATACATGGGGGTATTTATCACTTCCGGGAAGTTCTGCACAGTTATCGGTAAGAATACCAGACTCACTTAAACCAAGTGGTAATAATCCATTCTCCCTAATTGTTTACATGAAACCAAAGGGTTATTCGTACAATGGTAATACTCCGGGTATAATGTCTCATGGGGACGGCTCAACTGGTTTAGCTTGGTATTTAAACTCTGACATACCCGGACAAGCCGTATGGAGAGATTTAAACTGTGGGAGTAATGGTTATACTTCACTCGCATATTCTGGAGCATATGGAGGATTAAACTACTGGAATGGGTATGCACTTACTTCAAGTGGGTATAATCATAGACTATATCAATATACTCAAGGAACATTATATAATACATTATTCCAAGCAACATCATGTGGAATAACTACAAATAATAGCTGGGGGTTTTTCCTTGGACTTAGATATAATCAATGGTTAAATGCAGATATTAACTATGTGGCAATATATAATACTCAATTATCTGCCACAGACATAACAAATATATTTTACTATTTGAATTATCAAAGAGTAATTGGTAATAATTGTAATCTTTAAATTATGACACTAAGATTATTGAATAGAAAGCAAGTATTGATAGCTGTATTATTTTTGGTAGCTATGTATTTTTTTGTTACAAAAAGCCACTACTCAAGAGTATCATACCCATCTATCCTAAAGACATCTGTTGACTCCGTAATAGTCATCAAGCCTATACAATGAATAAAATAGTTGATATAGTCAACTCTTGGGTCAGGCTATTCAATCATACGGAAGAACAAGGAAAAGTCGCTGCAAAAAGGGCTGAAATATGCTTTTCTTGTGAGCACATTAAAAAGTCTGATATAGCAGACACTTGTGGGAAATGCGGATGCCCTATCCGTTCTAAGGTGTTTAGCACCAATGGATGCCCCGTAAATAAGTGGTAATCTGGCATAATATTTGTTAATAATTATTTTGATAAAACATATTCATTAACTTATATTTGCATTAACGCAAACCGTAAAAAAATCACAATGGCTAAAGTAAACAAATCTAACAGAGACCTACTTAATCTAGTACAGACTCTGAATGTTCTTCTCGGTAATGAAGACTTCGTAAAAAACAACACTAAGGGTGTAAAGAAATTGCAAAAGGTGGGCGAAAAAATTAAGTCTCATCTTGATGCTTACAACGAAAAGATTGACGAAGCAAAGCTTGACAACGCCAACACAGACAAGGATGGCTCATTGCTACTTGATGAAAAAGGTGGTTACAAGTACTCTAAAGAAGGCTTGAAATCACTTAATAAAAAAATTAAAGAAATCCTAGATACAGAGTTTGAGTTCTACCAATTCACATTCTCTAAGGAAGGAATCGAAAGCTTCCAATTCCTAGAAGGATGGGTAGAAGGACTTGAGTTTCCAAAGCAAGAAGTTGAGGCTTTCGAAGAACTTGAAGTAATTGAGGCTCCAGAAGCTGAGTAACACATATTTGTTTCATGATTTAGGTGTGAGGGCTGTCAGAAATGGCAGCCTTTTTTCATGTAAATTTGCTGCATGAAGAACATAATTTATATCGTAATCATTGCCTTTCTCGGACTATTCATATTGAAGTCCGAATGTGGCAAACCAAAGGAACCCGGAAAAGAAATTAAAATTGACGGAAAGAAGTACGAAATCGTAAAGTCTGACACTATTATCAAAGAGCATACGACTATCAAGTACAAGCAAGGGGAAGATATATTCCACGATACAACCATCTATGTTGAGGTTCCGAAAGATGTGGTGATTGATACCCAAGCTATTCTCAAAGACTTCTACGCAAAGAATGCATACATTGATACATTCAAGACAGACCTTGGACCAATTGTGGTAAAGGATACTATTCAGAAGAACAAGATTGCTGGTAGAACCTATGAGGCATACCTCAAAACTAAAGAGGTTGTTACCTATGTAAAAGACAAACCAAAAGCACAGCTATATTTAGGATTTAGAGGAGACTTCTTGGCGAATTATAAGTTCAATGGAGTTGGTCCTCAAATCATGCTGAAAACCAAGAAGAATAAGATTTACGGAGTAGGCGTAATG
>Ga0129333_10003279_pt1 | contig 15118 bp, 26 predicted proteins | sample CPB6_08_DNA_FD_94474 | JGI IMG/M metagenome (GOLD analysis project Ga0129333, IMG submission 94474) | Freshwater to marine salinity gradient microbial communities from Chesapeake Bay, USA - CPBay_Sum_0.6_0.8_DNA | ecosystem: Environmental > Aquatic > Marine > Coastal | place: USA: Chesapeake...
AATGTAATCAGCGTAACAGATGCTCAAAGCCCATATGCGGTAACTAGTGATGACTATTATATAGGAGCAACTGGTCAAGGAGGTGGAATTACAATTGATTTGCCTGTAGGCACTAACGGCAGGGTGCTTATTATTAAGTCAGAAGCCGGTCAACCAAGTGATGTAACTATCGTACCAAACGGTGCACAAACTATTGAAAATGCTGCTAGTTATACAATACTTGCAGTTACGGACGGTAGCGTAACACTAGTCTTTAGAAACACTAACTGGAATGTAGTATAAACTTAAATTAAAGAAGCAGTAAAAGATGGACACAATTACGATCAGATTATCTAATGATACACAGCAGATGGCAGATATTCAAGCTATTAAACTGCATGCACATAATATGGCAGGTGCAGCATTAGATATGGTTAAAAATGGTAGCATGGGTTACGATCAGTTCATTAGTATTAAACAAGACTTTGAAGATACAGTAGACAGTTTTTTCAAAAATTACAAACATTGCGAAATAACACACAAATAGTACTCCACTATGGCTGCTAGGTGCACATAGCAGCCATACTAGAGTATTATAAACCCACTAGTAGCCTATCGGTAGAACAACAAACTGTTGGTTTGTAGTTAGACTGCATACCAAGGTTACAAGGATATATATGTTACCAGAATACAAGCTTAAAACAAATAGTATCAATGAAACTTACTATTTGTTCAATATTTATGATACAATTAATGTACATTTACTAAATAATGACAGATGGAATAATGATACATTAATTATTGCCAATACATTTTGTAGTATAGATGAACATCCGTTAGTACTTGACATAGGTGCAAATTTAGGTGGTTTTTCAATACCTTTAGCTAAAAGTTTTCCTAATGCTAAAATTTTGGCATTTGAGCCACTTAGAATAATTTATTATCAACTATGTACTAATATTATGTTGAACAGACTAGAGAATTGTTTTGCGTATAACATGGCCGTTGGTGATATGGATGGTATAATAGATGTTGATGAGTTAGATTATGTGAGTACATCCAATATTGGTGGATACACACTAATACCCGAGCGTAAAATTAATCAAACTCATATAGGATATAAAAGTAGTAAACCTACAACAAAAGTACCTATGATTACCCTTAATAATTTAAAGTTAGATCAAGATCCTACGTTCATAAAAGTTGATGTTGAGGGTTATGAGCCAAAGTTATTTCGCGGTGCGGCTAATTTTTTAGAGAAACATAACTTTCCACCAATATTATTCGAAGCATGGTCTATAATACGAGAAGATATTACTAGCATTTTAAAAGGATATGGGTATAATATAAGTAGTATTCTAATAAATCACGACGATTTATTAGCACAACATCCAAAATCAAAAGCAGAATATGGTATTGACTGGAGTCCAGATAACAGTGGAAAAGCATATCTGCATAGAATAAGATGAAACAGTTCAACATTAACGAAGTAAAAGATTATATACGACAAACTAGTCAGGAAAGTAAAATCTACTTGGGTGCAGACAGTGAGCGTACTAGACTAGACAAGGTGTGGTGGGCTGACTATACTGTGGCTATTGTAGTACACATAGATGGTAAGCACGGTTGTAAAATATTTGGCTATCATGTTCGTGAACGTGACTACGATCAAAAGCGTAATAGACCTAGTATTAGATTGATGACCGAAGTTTATAAGGTTAGTGAAATCTTCCTAGAGCTAAAGGACGTAATTGAAGACAGACATGTTGAAATACACCTAGACCTTAATCCACAGGAGTGCTATGCTAGCAATCAAGTTGTACAGCAAGCTATAGGATATATTCGTGGTACTTGTGATGTTGAAGCGTTAATCAAACCAGATGCTTTTGCTGCAAGCTATGCAGCCGACAGACTAAAATTTATATTAAACCGATGAAATATACTAGATTCGACTTAGAACAATTGATACTTAAAAACTGGGAAATTACTACCGAGATTAAGCACTTGCAAGAATTAGTTTTAGAGGGTGATCCAACTAAAGATCAGATTGCAAATTATTTACTTGGCCTAGAAACCATTTATGAAGTAAAATTTAATAAATTGTGGGATTGTTTTGAAGAACTTTGCCAACATCAAAAGATTAGTAGTTAATTTTTATAACAGTCAACCATTTACATTACTAGAAGCCGTAGCATTAGCATTTATGCTAGGATTTATATCTAGATTTATTTTTGCTGAATTAGCTCAGTGGTAGAGCAACCGCCTTGTAAGCGGTAGGTCGTCAGTTCAAATCCGACATTCAGCACCAAGTTATAGTTGTATGAAACTAATAGAAACCTACTGCGGACAGGGGTTCGACTCCCCTCTGGTCCACCAAAAGGATTTTTATGTTTAACAAGATTATTCTATGGTTAAAAGAATCGTTTAACCGCATGGAAGATGCGTCCTTATACACCCTAGATTTTGTTAATGGCGAACATGAGAGTTATTTTGATGGGCCAGTCATGGTTTCGACGGGGTAAAGAGTATTGCGGTGGACAACTCGGTAGGCGATCTCCGTAAAAGAAGCAAATTGAATAAATGCCAACGATGAGGTATTTGCCTTAGCAGCATAAGCTAGGCTGGGGTTTAGGCGGTTGACCTTATTAGCCAACAACCGCCACCAACAACACAAACAGAGGATAATATGGAACTAGAGTTTAAACATGCGGGTATGAGTGTTAGTTTTGAATGTGATGGAGACGATCACTATGATCACGTTGATCTCCTGCACAAAATAGCAGCTCTAGTTGAAGAGCTAGCCAGTCACACTGGCGTTAGTCTTGTCGTAATGAGCGATTATGCAGATACTGAAACCAACACAGACGAAGACGAAGATAAGTGGGCAGACTAATAGTTTAGAATATGTAAAATTACATGACCCTAAACTGTTTCTTCGTTGGTACTTAGACAAACACCAATTTATAAAAGTAGATTTAATTAGAGTGCGGGCGTAACTCAGCTGGTAGAGTGCAACCTTGCCAAGGTTGATGTCGTGGGTTCGAGTCCCATCACCCGCTCCATGCGGCAATAGCTCAATTGGTAGAGCACCTGCCTTCCAAGCAGGATGTTGTCGGTTCGAGACCGATTTGCCGCTCCACATAATATAACATAAGGATAAATAATGGCCTATTCAACAAAAGTACTAGATCATTATGAAAATCCACGCAATGTAGGTAGTTTTGACAAAGGCGATACTAGCGTAGGCACAGGTATGGTAGGAGCACCGGCCTGCGGTGATGTAATGAAACTACAGATTAAAGTGAACTCAGATGGTATTATTGAAGACGCTCGTTTTAAGACTTATGGTTGCGGCAGTGCAATAGCTAGTAGTAGTCTGGTTACTGAATGGGTTAAAGGCAAAACGCTTGATCAGGCTGGAACAATAAAGAACACGCATATCGCAGAAGAGCTTGCCTTACCGCCCGTCAAAATCCATTGCTCGATCCTGGCTGAAGATGCCATAAAAGCAGCCATCGCAGATTATAAACAAAAACATGATTTCGTTAACTAAATATGCCACTCCACACAACACAAGGATATTATGAAAACAGTAGGCGATAAACTAAAACCGTTCTCAGTAACTGGTATTAACCCAGGCAGCGATCAATTTTTTGATATTACTGAAACTAGCTTTCCTGGTAAGTGGAAAGTAATTGTATATTACCCCAAAGATTTTACGTTTGTATGCCCCACAGAAATTGTAGCATACGACAAACTATTTCAAGATTTTGCGGATCGTGATGCTGTATTATTAACAGGCAGCACAGATAATGAATTTTGCAAACTTGCTTGGCAGCGTAGTCACCAAGATTTAGGCAAGATCAAGCACATTCAATTTGCTGATACACAGCGTAGAAGTAATGAGTGGACAGAAGAAGATACGTTTGGCATTGGATACAAAAATCTTAGTTTAATTGAACAACTAGGTGTATTTTATGTGCCAGCAGGTGCAGCACTACGCGCTACATTTATTGTTGATCCTGATAATGTTATTCAGCATGTAACAGTAAATAATCTTAAGGTAGGCAGGTCACCAGAAGAAACACTGCGTGTACTAGACGCACTACAAACTGGCGAACTTTGTCAGTGTAATCGTGCTGTAGGTGGAGCAACACTCTAACATAGTGGTTAAAATAATGGTTTAAACAAATACTCAATTAGCTCAGTGGTAGAGCGTGGCCTTTACACGGCCAGGGTCAGCAGTTCGAATCTGTTATTGAGTACCAAATTAATAAGTATATGAAATATTTTTATTATTATGTTTCAGACTTTTTATCACCAAATACTATTAAAAGTATAAATAATACTTTACTAACGGTTAAAAGTGATGAGAAGGCTAGAGATTCTCCTGCAAACACAGTTAAAACTTCTACAGTTAAAATATATAGATATGAAGTATTCTGGGATATTTTACGTGAATTTAGACGAGAAGTAATACATATAAATAATAATTATTTTGGATTTAAAATATTTAAACCCTCAAAACATACTTATTTAAACGTAAATACATATCAGAAAAATCAAGAGTATGACTGGCATAATGATGCAAGTTTTGAAAATAATAGTGATATAAAATTAACTGCACTTGCAAATATTTCAGACAGTAAATATACTGGTGGTGATTTTAACGTTTTTCAGAATAGAGAGCATTGTATTACGCAATTTAACAATCCAGGTACGATTCTTATATTTCCTTCATATATTCCACATAAAGTAACACCAGTTACAGCAGGTACAAGAAAAACTATTACATGGTTTGTAGAAGGACCAAATTGGAAATAATGCAGGCACACAAGATTAATACAGAGAATAACTTTATTGCCGGTTGGTATATATCTAAATCAGTATGTAGTAATATAATACAAGTATTTAAAGATAATTATAAATATCATGACGTAAAACCCAGTCCCAGAAATTATTCTGGTATTGATTTATTTAAATTAACTAATCACATTGAGTTATTAAACGAATATTTAGAAAATATACAAAAGTGTTTAGAAAACTATATTAAATTGTATCCTCACTCTAACGAGTATATGCCATTTAACTTAACTGAAGCAAATTTGCAATGCTTTAAGCCAAATAAATACTATGATGTTTATCACCATGAGAATAATGGCGATAAAGAAAGTATAACAAGACACTTAGTATTTATCACATATTTAAATGATATAAAAACAGGTGGATATACTGAATTTTTATATCAAAATACTAAAATTAAACCAGAACAGGGGCTAACCATTATATGGCCTTGTCATTGGACGCATACCCATAGGGGTACTTCCACACCAGAAGAGAAGTTTATAGCTACAGGTTGGTTTAATTTTACGAGGTAATATATTGCCCCCTTAGCTCATGGTTGGTTAGAGCATCCGACTCATAATCGGCAGGTGCGTGGTTCGACTCCACGAGGGGGCACCAAAACCCAGCTTAGGCTGGGTTTTTTGTTGTAAAAAAATTATATTGACACTGTGGTTGTATTTTGCTATAATATTTATTCGATAGTAAAGGAAAGGATTATGAAACAAGATAAACAATATGTAGTAGCTTTTCAACATCCTCAAGATGCTGGCATTGATCTAGAGATAGTGTTTGCATCTAGCCCGCTAGACGCTATGTTAAACTTCCTAGACTATGATCATGTACCGGAAGGCATTGACAGTGCTGTTGAATTACAAGACTGGCTGTGGGATACTGAAGAATCACTAATTAATTATATTGAGGTATAAATGGCCAAAGGCAAAACTAGTAGTAAAAGCGATCAGAATTATTGGTCACGATATAAGTCGAACAAGGTGTGGGAAACTAATCGTAAGCGAAAATTAGCAAAACATCTTAGAGACCATCCAAATGATAAAGTAGCGGAAAAAGCTACACAGAGCATTAAATATCGTCGAGGTACTCCCAAAGATCCACAATGGACGCCTGGTAATATTAAGATTGCTAAGCTGTTCAAAGAGTTTGCAGGATTTGTTAATAAAGATATGTTTAATAGCAATCATAAAATTCAGCTAGAGGCATTGGCTGGATATAATAAACCCAAAGTTGGGATTAAAGGTGCACAACTAAGCAAGGTTGACTTTTCAATTGGTGCGCGTGCGCATGATAGGTATGGTCGTCCTGCATGGATCCGCTAATCATATATCTTGTATTTGCATTAACTACAGGAATATGTTGTTGGCTTTTTTATTATGTCCCTATAGTTTCCGAAGCTCAAAAATTAGGAATTAATAACACTTTTACTAGAAGCCCTCTAATAAGCTCTGTTACATATATAATCATTTCAACATTTGTCGCTCCTAGTTTAATAATACCATTATTCAGTAAAGAAAAAGGCGAAAGTTTTCGTCAAGCACTACGCCAAGAAATACTAAAACAAGACTAAAAATTTTTATTTGAATTTATGTGCTTAACACTGTATAATATTATTTCTGTTGACGATGAAAGGCTATCCGTGAAACTACTAGAATTTAATTACACTAAACAAGGTGGTGAAGTTAGTAAACGTGCAGTTATTGAGCTAGTAACTCCAACCAAGTTTATCGAAGGTTGGGATGTTACCAGTCTCAGCGAAGCTGAATTTGCACAATTTACCCAAGCTATGGGCGAACTTCGTCGTAAGCAGCACGAAGAAACAATGCAACTATTACAGGAATTTGATCTCAAGCATAACTATCGGCGTTTTAAGCCAGAAAGCATGGCTGATGTTCAAGTAGAGTATGTCTGATAAATTTAGAGTATGGGACAGCATTCAACTTCATGAAACTCTAAAACATAGTATACAGTTTAGAGCAAAGCTAGAACAACTGTGCATAGAAAATCAACAAGATTTAACACAATTACCTGACAGTTTGATTCCTAGCGTAATACTCTATATGCTTGTAGCTAGTAATGAAGCTATGTATAATAAATTACTAGAACAAGATTTAATACAAACACTTAATCCAAAACAAAATACAAATTTACACTAACTAAGGAAACTTATGGCAACCCAATCAAGCTGGACAGATGAACTCAAAACTAAAGTTATTGAAATGTATGAACAAGCAGGTCCAACTCCTGAAAGTTCAACTGAAATCATCAAGGATATCGCCGAGGAAATTGAAATGTCACCAAACGGCGTACGCATGGTGCTCGTACAGGCTGGAGTATATGTTAAGAAAGACGCCAGTGCCAGTTCAACTAAAACAACTAAAACTGCGTCAGGCGAGGGTAGTAAGCGAGTCTCAAAAGAAGATTCGATCGCTGCACTCAAAGCGGCCATTGAAGCTAAGGGAGGTCCTATTGATGATGACATCCTTGGCAAACTTACCGGCAAAGCTGCAGTTTACTTTGCTAGTGTCTTAAAAGCAGCTTAATAGTGGCGGCCTAGTGCCGCCTTTTATTATTGGAGGTTTTAGTGGCTAGAGTACGAAAAAGAACTGAGCTAGAAGAAGAAAAGATGACGGATAGCAATCTTAGTCGTGTAATTAGATTGCTAGAACCTGAAGAAGGTAAGAAACCAATTACTAAAAAAGAAGCGTGCCAGATGCTAGGCATGACTTATAATACCACTAGACTTGCTACTATTATTGAGCAGTTTAAAGAACGTCAGCGTAGAACAGCCGAACAACGAGCTAAACTTCGTGGCAAAGCGGTTACTAAAGATGAAAAGATTTTCATAATTCAAGAATATCTTAGCGGCGCAACAATTGATAGTATTACTAAGAGTACTTATCGCGGCGTAACTATTGTTAAACAAGTATTAGATGAGTATAATGTGCCGCTAAGAGTACCTGGTCAAACTTATTTTAATCCACAGCTTGTACCAGATGGTGCTGTTAGAGAAAAGTTTGAAGTAGGCGAAGTAGTATGGAGTACAAGATATGTATCATTAGCTAAAGTATACAGTGAGAAATTCGACCCTAAACATGGGCATATTTATCACCTATGGTTAATGGATGAAAAACAAAAACAGTATTGCTGGCAGCCCAATTATGAGCTAGCCAGCTTGCAGCATTTAAGAGAACTAGGAGTTCAGGTGTGAGTGAAGGACTAAAAGAAGTAATGGTTTATGGTACACTAGGATTTGTATTTATACTATTTGTATTTGTAATGCCAATAACTGTAGCGTCTAACCATAAGCGCGATTGTATTAATACTGGTATGCAAAAGAACTACACAGCTAGTGATATTGTTAGTATTTGTGGTAGACATTAATAATGTTTGTTAAACATGTACTAGAAAGAGGTGGTCACTTATATCCAGTACTATTAGACTTTGAAAAAACTAATGGTACTGGTATATTTAATCCAAGTGTATATTATGATGAAGAAGTAGATAAGCTATATATTAATATTCGTCATTGTCAAGTTACGCTCTACCATGCCGAACATGATTATTTTGAAAGCTTCTGGGGGCCACTACACTACTGTCATCCTGAAAATGATTGCACACTAACTACTACTAACTACTTTGGCGAATTAAATACAAATAACTTTGATTTTAATTATGTTACAAACGTAGACACAAGTTTACTAGATGTTAAACCAATATGGAATTTTATAGGTTTAGAAGACGGCAGAGTAGTTAAATGGAATAATAAAATATATATTAGTGGCGTTAGGCGTGATACTACTACTAATGGTCAGGGAAGAATAGAATTATCCGAATTAAATATAGAAAATGGTTTAGTAAAAGAAGTATCTAGACATAGACTGGAACCTCCAATAGATAAAGAGAGCTATTGTGAAAAGAATTGGATGCCGGTTATAGATAGAGAGTTAGAGTATGTTAAATGGTGTAACCCTACAGAAGTTGTAAAAGCAAATCTAGAAACTAATACTACAACACAGGAATTCTTAGGCACTAGTTTTACCTATCCGCGAGATTTTCGTGGTGGTTCTCAGGTAATAAGATTAAATGATAAATATAGATTTTGTTGCGTACATACTGTAAACTTATATAGATCAGAGCAAGGTAGAAAAAATGCAGTATACAGACATTGTTTCATTGTTTGGGACAATGATTGGAAGATTGTTCGCCATACGCCTGAATTTGCTTTTTTTGACGCAAAAATAGAATTTTGCGCAGGTATGACTAGATATAAAAACAACTTTATTATATCCTTTGGTTTACAGGATAATGCTCCTTATATATTAACAGTGCCACAGAACGTAATGGAACAAATATGTCTAGGATAAGAGAGCTATTATATAGTTTTGTATATAACCCAACAATTAACAACAGATTTGATATAGCAGAAGAGTATTTTGATAAAAAACAATATGCAATAGCTCAGACTTTTTACTTAAAAACGGCTGAATTAAGTACTGATAAAGATTTGCAATATTATTGCCTAGTTAGATGTGCTAGATGCTATGAAATACCTGGTAATAGAAAGCATAGTGTTATGACACTATATAAACACGCCATTCATTTATTACCAGATAGACCAGAAGCATACTACTATCTTAGTAGATTGCATGAGTATAATCAGGACTGGATGGATGCATACTTTTATGCAGATTTAGCAACGACAAAACCTGCAAAAAATGACATTTATCAGCAAAAGTTAAATTATCCTGCAACTTATGGCCCGTTATTTCAAAAAGCAATAACTTCTTGGCATATTGGTAGAGGTCAGGATAGTAGAAAACTACTAAACTACATAAAAGATAATTTATATACTGAATTAGACATACCGCACCAAGTTAGCGTACAAAAAAATCTTGCAAGATTGTTAGGTGAAAAGGTACTTTATAATGAGTAACGAAATATTTAACAAACTAGATTGGGGATTATTTAATAAGTCCCCAATAGCAAAAGAATATATAGAGTCTGAAATTAAATTTGGTATATATACAAGATTTTTTAATGTTGAACCAGGAGATATAGTATTCGATATAGGAGCTAGTATTGGGCCGTTTACTGCTTCTATCCTAGACAGAAACCCTAAAGAAGTACACTGTTTTGAGCCACATAGGGAGTTATTTGAGTGTTTACAAAAAAACTTAAACGAACACAGTAATATCTATTTTAATTGTTTGGCAATCACAGATGAAACAAGCGAAAGTTCAAAAATAAAAGCTTTTGTAGGTGTAGATGATATTACAGAGATCAATGTAAATACAATAACTTTTAAAGACTATATAAGTAGAAATAATATAGAAAAAATAGATTTTCTAAAATTAGATTGTGAAGGCGGAGAATGGAGCATTTTTACTGAAGAAAACTTTTCTTGGATTAGTAAAAATGTCAAAAAGATAAGCGGAGAGTTTCACCTAGACAGTGAAACAGCTAAGAATAATTTTATTAAATTTAGGGATTTATACCTAATAAGTGCTGCAAATGTAGTAACTTTTGTATCCAATAAGTATGCTATTGTAGATAAAATCGACGTTTGGAATAACGATTTTGTACATAAAAATCTAAATTATTGTAATATTAGTTTTGAATTTGGAAATAATCAAAGTAAAAATGCCAAGCAAACTGTTTGGGTTATAGACAACTTTTATGAAGATCCATATAAAATTCGTAATTTTGCTCTTAATCAAGCCTATGTAGAAGGTGGTTTGGGCAGAGGATTTATTGGCAGAAGAACAGAAAAACAATTTTTATTTTCTGGTCTCAAAGAACGATTTGAGTCTATAATGAATCATACTATAACAGCCTGGGAAAGCCACGGTCAAAATGGTAGGTTTCAAGTAGCTTGGTCAGGCGAGCCTCTAGTATATCATTGCGATAGTCAGCGATGGGCGGGAATGTTGTATCTTACACCCAATGCCCCATATTCTTGTGGAACTTCACTACTAGCACACAAGGTTACTAGAGCCAGATCTTACTATGACACAGGCTGGGATGCTGCATGGGTCAATATTCCAGGGGAATGCCACTTAGATGGTACTCCGTTTGAACCAGTAGATGTATTAGGAAATGTTTTTAATAGATTAGTAATTTTTGATGCAAGTTGCATACATAGTGCTAGTCAATACTTTGGTACTGTGAAGGAAAATAGTAGGCTTTGGCAAATGTTCTTTTTTGATTAAAATGTATAATATATTCAATAAAAATAATGAAATTACTTTTTGTATTCAAGAGCAAGAATATAGAAAACTAGCACGCGGACTTAGCCCAGATCATTCAGGTAAATTTTTACCTGAATGGTTTAAAAAACTAGAAGCATCCTATGACCATGTTAATGAGTACGGACTAGAATATAAACGACCAACAATTAGAAGTTGTGTTGGTATAAAAAATACTATGACTAATGGTATTATCATACCAATGTGGTCTGATCTAATAATAGATATACATCCTGATAAGTCCTTTGCTTATCAATTTGCAGATAGTACTAAAAAGGCTAGTCTACATCTACCGGCTCAGTACGGAGAATTATACAATGATTGTAGCCATCTAAAACTTATTTGTCCGTGGGTTGCTAAAATAAATAGATCAAAACAATATTACTTTACCAGTCCTTTTTATCACATTGGTAGAACACTAGATTTTCATATATGCCCAGGATTTTTAGATTTCTACTATAGTCACTCTTTAAATGTAAATATGTTTTTCAAAGTAAAACCTGAAACATACAGAATTACTATTCCAGTAGGATTTCCTATTATACAATTAATATCTACAGAAAAAACTATAGATAAGATTAAAGTGGAAGCTGTGTCTAATGAAACTTGGGAAGGAATGGCGGGCGAACGAGATACTTCTTTTTTTAAATCTTATAATAAAATGGTAAAGTTTATAAAAAATAGAAATGGATAGCAATATATTATATGAACGACTAATCGAAGAAAATATAGATAAGGGTTTTCAGGTTAGACTAGTAATAAATGATTTTAGAGAAACTACCTACATTCAGTTACGAAAATACTTTTTAAGTTATGAGGGTGACTGGATCCCAAGTCGAGAAGGTATTAGTATACCTGCTAGTATTGAAAATATACATAGTTTATTATATGGGTTATTAGATATTTGTGCTAAAGCCGAAGGCGAAGAAGTAATTAAGTTCTTTCATGATCAAATTGTAAAAAATTAACTTGAATTATATACCCTAAACTGCTATAATATTATTTATGAATAAATTACATAAACTATTAGATAAAGCCAGTGAAGCCTACTATGCCGGTAAGCCCACTATTCCCGATTACGTATTTGATGAACTAGCAGCAGGATGTGGATATAATAAACTTGGTGCACCTGTGCACGGCAAGAAAGGCAAGCACTTATACCCCATGTATAGTTTACAAAAATACTATGAAGATGACGGCAAACCAGATCCGCTAGCAGGCTTAGATGTTACCACTAGTATTAAACTTGATGGTGCAGCTATCAGTTTGCTATATGTAGACGGTATTCTAGTGCAAGCACTTACTCGTGGTGATGGGATTGAGGGTCAAGTAATTACAGATAAATTGTACGAACATGGTGGTCTAGTACCACTCAGCATTAATCTAGGCAATGTAAGTGTACAAATTACTGGTGAGATTGTGGCTCCTTTACATGTAGAGAATAGTCGTAATTATGCCGCTGGATCACTAAATCTTAAAGATTTGGCAGAGTTCAAAACTAGAGCAATTCAGTTCTTTGCTTATCAAGTAACACCAAGTCTAAACAAACATTGGTCAGATGATATGACTATGTTAAAGAATCTAGGATTTAATACTGTATTAGAACCAGAACTAGCCAAGATTTATCCTAGTGACGGCATTGTTGTCAGACTCAATAACAATTATCAATTCGAACAATTAGGCTATACTAGCAAACATCCTCGTGGTGCTTATGCTAGAAAAGAACGTGCACAACATGTAGAAACAAAATTATTGTCAGTAGAGTGGCAAGTAGGCAAAAGCGGTAAAGTTACACCCGTAGCAATATTAGAGCCAGTTAAAATTGGAGATGCTTTGGTAAGTCGTGCAACACTAAATAATCCAGGTTTTATTGAAGCCCTAGACCTACGCATAGGTGATACTGTAGCAGTTGCTAGAGCCGGTGAAATTATACCATGCATACTGCACAAAGTTGATGCGTAAAATTTTTCTAGCCAAGGCAAAGAAAATTTTAGCTTGTAACAATCTAGTCAATGCTGTATAATAATATCTTAAGTTGATAAATGAATATGAAAATCGAAATACCCACACACTGCCCCTGTTGTAACTACAAATTAGAATTGGTAAACGACCAGCTATTCTGCAGAAACCAGGCTTGTGATGCCCAACTTAGCAAGCGTGTAGAGCACTTTTGCAAAACAATGGGTATCAAGGGTATGGGCACAAAAACTATTGAAAAGCTAGGGCTAGCTGATATTACTGAAATATATTATTTAGAACAAAGTGAAGTAGCCCAACAATTAGGTAGTCAAAAAGTTGCCGAGAAACTAATTACTGAAATTGATCAAAGCAGAAATGCTCCACTAAATCAAATCTTAGCAAGTTTTAGTATTCCACTAGTTGGTAATACCGCAAGTACTAAAATTTGTAAAGTAGTAGGCCATATTGATGAAATCAACTTAGAAACGTGTAAACAAGCAGGTTTAGGTGATAAAGTAACCAACAACTTGCTTAATTGGCTAGAAACTGAATTTACTGAAATGAGAAACTTTTTACCGTTTTCATTTCAAAATCAAATATCGGTAGTAGATAACTCTAACAAAAAGAGCATATGTATTACAGGTAAATTATCTTCTTATAAAACAAAAGCTGAGGCCTATAAAATACTAGCAGATTACGGGTTTGCTGTAACTGAATCAGTAACCAAGTCTACCAGTTATTTAGTAGACGAAGAAGATAAGAGTAGCACAAAGCGGAAAAAAGCCGAACAACTCGGAATTAAAATTATCACAAACTTACAAATCTTTTTAAGAGAACAAACTAATGACTGAAAAAGCTAAAAAATGGTCTGAAGATACCGTAGCCCAACTTATGAAACTTATTGGTAAACAGCGTCCAGTAAGTGCTGATACTGTTAATCATGCAGCTGAATCACTTGGTGCTGAATTTACTGCACGTAGCGTAGCTAGCAAATTGCGTCAACTTGAAGTAGAAGTTGCTAGTATGGCTAAGGAAAAGACTAGTGCTTTTACCGAGGATGAGAGTGCCGAACTTGCTGAATTTGTTGTGCAAAATACAGGTAAACTTACCTACAAGCAAATTGCTGAAGAATTCATGGACGGCAAGTTTACCGCCAAGCAAATCCAAGGAAAGCTATTGGCTCTCGAACTAACTGCTAGTGTTAAACCAGCAGAAAAAGTAGAAGTAGCTCGTAGCTATACTGATGCTGAAGAAGCCAAATTTATTGCACTTGCTGAAAAAGGTGCATATATTGAAGATATTGCTGTAGCACTTAGCAAAACTATTTCCAGTGTACGTGGAAAAGCATTAAGCCTTACACGTAAGGGTCAAATTGCTAAAATTCCTGCACAAAAGAATAGTTATGCCAAGGAGAATGTTGATCCAGTAGCCCAACTAGGCGCTAAAATTCATCAAATGACAGTTGCAGAAATTGCAGCTGCTGTGGATAAAACAGAACGTGGTCTTAAAACACTTTTAACCCGTCGTGGTATTAAAGTTGCAGATTATGATGGTGCTGCAAAACGTGCCAAAGCAGAAGCTAGACAAGCAGCTTAATTAGCTGCTAAAACCCAGGCTGGGAGACGTAAAAAGCTCCCAGCCTTTTTTACTTTGGGCCAAATATGAAAGTTACAATTACCTATCACGATAACCAGAGTTTTACTGTAGAAGAAGTAGTAAAACTAGCTACTGATAATTATGGCCGCACTGCACAAGTTGAGGTAATGCCTGAATCTACTATGGCTTACGATCATATATACTTTGGCCTGCAGCAGCTAGTAACGCATGAGCAGCTTAGCTTGTTATTTGAACGAGATGCAAGCTATCAACAAGATATTAAAAAATTAAGAGAAGAAGTACTTTATAAAGTAACAGAAATTATAGATCAAGTAATTATAGATAACGAATCTAAGGTAGGATAACTTTGGATACAAGTGCAGTAGTCTTAAATAAACTACTAGCAGAGCAAAACCTAGAATTATGGGCACGGCTCAAACTAGTATTTTTAGACCCTGCGTACAGCTCTCTTTACAGTG
>Ga0129333_10003280_pt1 | contig 15118 bp, 24 predicted proteins | sample CPB6_08_DNA_FD_94474 | JGI IMG/M metagenome (GOLD analysis project Ga0129333, IMG submission 94474) | Freshwater to marine salinity gradient microbial communities from Chesapeake Bay, USA - CPBay_Sum_0.6_0.8_DNA | ecosystem: Environmental > Aquatic > Marine > Coastal | place: USA: Chesapeake...
TCTCAAGCTTTCGATAAGTGGACTGAGATTGAAGGTAATCCTGATCTAGTTGGTCTGCGTTTTAATGTTGGCGCAATTGACAACGATATGCAGCATGGTCTTCTTCCGGGTCAGGTTGTTGTTGTTATTGCTAAGTCAAACTCTGGTAAGACTCTAGCCACGCTTAACATCTTCCACCGTATGGCTCTTATTAGGCCAGATATCAAGATTCTTTATATCTCGCTAGAGCAGACTCGTAACGAATGGTTTGAGCGTGCTCACCGTATCCACAACTTTTATGAGCCGGGTGTAACAACCTTGGACACAGTTAAGTTCTGGAATAGCAAGATTATGATGGTTGACAAGAACCGTCTATCTGAAGCCGAGCTAGAAGTCTGCATCGATCAGTATGAGTATGAGACTGGTTCTAGTCCTGACATTGTTGCTGTGGACTATTTAGGCTACTATTCAAGGTCTTTTGCTGGCGAAGAGTATGCCAGAGTTACTTCTGCAATTATGGGTCTTAAAGGTATTGCTAAGGCTAGGGAACTAGTCTTCTTTGTTCCTCATCAGGTCAATAGATCTGGTGATTATGGTGCTGAACTTCAGGCAGATCAGGGTAAGTCTTCTGGTGCTGTAGAGGAAACTGCAGACATGCTTATGTCTCTTTGGAATCCAGATCAGCAGGTTGGTATTGCTAAGGTTGATCAGCGCAAAGAGATCAATATGAAAATTCTAAAGTCAAGAGATGGTGGTGTTGGTTCGCTGGTCCAGTATCAGTTTGCTCCGCTTACCTTGGCGATAGTTCCAAAGGACGATCCTCTTTATGAGCGTGCTTTGCGAGAGAGACAGTATTGGCTTGCTGGTGATGACTGGCAGAAAGCTGTCTACAGATATAAAACTGGTGATAATACTTTAGGCGTTCAGCCTATCCAGATTGAAGGTGATAATAATGAGTAAAGATTTGCGTGACGGCAAAGAGTATTTTGATGGTGAGCCTGTTGCCATCTATGAGGGTCGCTTTACTGGCCCTTTCCTTATTGAAGAGGATGATGGTTCAACTATCTCTAACGGTGATCTGATCACATTTATTGTGACTGCCCGTGTTGATGCCCCAAAGTTTTCTTACATCAAGAAGACTGGCGACCTGAAGCGTTCCAATACAATGAAGATTGTATCTGTGACGCCTATGGATTCTGACAAGGCTGCGTATGTCTACGATCAGGCAGGCGTTTCCGTTTCAGGAATTAATGATGGGATTATTGAGATTCCATCCAATGATGTTCAGCCTGTATCTATTGATGACATTGTAGAGCAGGACAATCTTTTTAATAAGGAAGCAATATGAGACTAGAGCAGGTTCTAAATTTTGACACCTTTGTTACTGGTGTTGCATTTAGCGATGACGCTATTGAGGTTACCTTCTTAGAGAAGAATGATCAGTCTGAGACTGTCATGCTTGCTAAGACTATGGTGATTCCAATTGAGGACGATGATGATCGAATCCAGATGTATTTCGAGATTCAGGAAAGACTCATTGAGATGATCCAGTGGGGCTATGTCGAACTTAGAAACCCTCCAGATGAGTTTATAGACACAACTGAGAATCCTCGTGAGTGGGCTTATAGACGCATGGTGGGCGAAGGCGAAGATAGTGTCGGCTGATATAGATAATTTTTTTAATGCTGTAGCAGATGTATTTATTTCTGAGTGGCGTTCTTCTTCAAATTGTCTAGGCAAGGATCTTAAGTATTTTTATGAGCCTGAATTCCTTGATGAAGGCAGGAAGATTTGTTCTTCTTGTGCGGTTAGGGTTGAGTGTCTTGATAATTCTATCCATTTTAATGATGGCCTACTTAGGGGTGGTTTAACAGAGAAGGAAAGAAACTCTGTTGAGCTTCATAGAAAAAGACATTTGGCTGCTTTTAGATATGATTTAGAGAAGGCTGATGAAAGTTAGATGTTCCTACTGCAGAAATTATGTGGATAAAAATTCTGCTATCAGAAGAAGTATCCAAGCTTTCTGTAGTGAAGAGCATCTTCATAAGTATATAAACTCTAATCGTAAAAAGCAGGTTGCAAAGCAGAGAACTAAATCTGCCGAACTTTCTTCTGCTGATAAACTTGAAATCATAAAGTTAGATGAGTATAGGTGTAGATTCTGTGGCACAGAATATAATCTTCATGTTCATCATATCAGGTACAGAAGCGAGGGTGGGTCCAATGATCCCGACAACCTGATAACTCTTTGCTATAAACATCATGACACTGTTCATTCTGATAAGAAAAGATATCAGCCATTATGCCTAAGCATGGTAGACCTAAGAAATCGTGGAAAGTTGAAGAAGTTTACGACAATCCCAGAACTAGAAAACTAATCAACGACGAGGAAATTATTGTTGTTGATGATAAGACTGGTGGAGCAAAAGGTTCCAAGCTTTCACAGCCCAGTTTTATTGATCCAGTTGCTATGTATGAACTTGGTAAAGTTGCTGGAATGGGGGCACAAAAGTACGAGAAGTATAATTATCTAAAAGGCTATGACTGGTCATTAAGCTATAACGCAATGATGAGACATATGCAGCAGTTTTGGTCTGGCGAAGATTGCGATGAAGAGTCTGGTCTTCCTCATGTGATTCATGCGGCATGGCACGCTCTAGCATTGGCGTCGTTTCAGTTGAGAGGTCTTGGTACAGATGACAGATTTAAAGGTAACTAAAATGAATATCGAAGATTATTTGGCAGCCGAGCAAGATGGCGTCCGTTACAATGTGACTGACGCTATTGATTTCTTAAAGATGTTTGATCCAACATCTATTTCTGAAATGGAGATAGAGATGTGTATCATGCACGCTGCCGAGATTGTTAGTCCATCCAATGTTTTTACTGATAATTCAAACATTAGGCAGGAAGCAAGAGGCGCATTTATTGACCATGTTTCCATCGTTCTAGATTCTGACTGCGCTTCTTGGTCAAAGAAGCTTGCTGACCAGAACTTTTGGTCTGATGGTAACCGTGTTATTGCTAATGTCGTCCTGAACTGGATTAACGGTTCTTTCAATAATCCTGTGAGGTTCGCATGAGATCAATGGATCTTTGTGTTGGGCAGAAGTATCAGATTAAATATCGCACATTCTCTGCCAACGGTTCTATTAATTATAACGAGCCACTAAAAAATGGTATCGGTATGCTTGTGTCAATGTATGATGCAGGTAATTACAATCATTCATTTGTTCTTGAGTCCAGCGGTGAACGTGTTTGGGCTACGCCAAATTCTGTAGTTCGCCATGTGGATGATAATTTTGGTGGAAATGTTAATCTGGTTTCTGATATTATTGGACCAGATTCCGTTACATCAAAAAGCCTTTCTAATATTTCTTCATTTCTTAAGGGCATTGGAATTCACAACAGCATCATTGATGATAACATTGTTATCCCACATGAATCTGCTGGTGCTCTAAACAAACTCCTACACAAGCTTTATAGCGACATACTGGACTTCTGAATTGTCAAAAAGTTTCTGTCATCTACACAACCACACTTCTTATAGCGCACTAGATGGTGCTGCAAAAATTGAGGAACTTGTCCTTGCTGCTAAGGCTGATGGACAGGATTCTCTTGGCATCACCGATCATGGCGTTCTTTGGGGTTTGATTGATTTCTATAAGACCTGCAAGAAGCATGAGGTAAAACCTGTTCTTGGCATTGAGTCATATTTTGCTGATGACAGATTTGATAGAACACCAAAGGGCAAAGGTCATTCTGACCTTGATGGCTCTGATAAGCGTTACTATCATTTGACTGTTCTTGCAGAGAACAACACTGGATACCAGAACCTGATTAAGCTTTCCTCTGATTCATTTTTGGAGGGCTTCTATCATAAGCCTCGTGCTGACTGGGATCTTCTTCAGAAGTATTCTAAGGGTCTAATCGTTACGAGTGGCTGTCTCGGTGGGCCAGGTCTTCAGGAGTTGCAGTATGGAAGATTTGATGAGGCGCTTAGCAAGGCGGCTAGGCTTCAGGAAATTTTCGGGTATGACAATTTCTACATCGAACTCCAGAATCATGGTCTATCAGAGCAGGTCAAGACCAATCCGCATCTCATTGAGATATCTCGTAGAATCAATGCGCCTCTAATAGCTACCAATGATTTACATTATGTGAACCATAGTGATCATGTTGCCCATGATTCTTTGCTTTGCTGTCAGACTGGCTCCAAAATATCAGATCAAGATAGGTTCAGGTTCCAGTCAGATCAGCATTATCTAAAGTCTGCATCTGAGATGCGTCATCTCTTCATGAATGTTGAAGAGGCTTGTGACAATACTCTTCTCATTGCTGAAAGATCAAATGTTGATCTAAGATTCGATGAGCTGCATCTACCAGTCTTTGATGTGCCAAATGGCTATGAGAATCCTACACAGTTCTTGGCTAAGCTTGCTTATGATGGCCTGCTGGAAAGATATGAAAACCCGTCAGATCATCATTTCGAAAGGCTTGCCTACGAGTTGAGTGTTATTGACTCAATGGGTCTTGCCTCTTATTTCTTGATTGTGTGGGATTTGCAGAGGTTCGCTGATCGTGAAGGCATTCGTCGTGGTCCTGCCCGTGGGTCTGCTGCTGGTTCGATTATCTCATACTGTCTTGATATTACTAAGGTAGATCCACTTCGTCATGGTCTTATCTTTGAACGTTTCCTAAATCCTGGCCGTATTGCTCTTCCAGATATTGATCTAGATTACGATTCACGTTACCGTGAATATATGATCAATTATGTTGTAGAGAAATATGGTGAGGACCATGTTGCTCAGATCATTACGTTCAACATTATTCGCGCCCGTGCTGCTGTTCGTGATGCTGGGCGTGTCCTTGGCTACGAGCCTAAGGTTGCAGACAAAATCTCTAAGGCTATGCCTGAACCTATCATGGGCGATATCACCCCGATCAATGCTTGCTTTGAGCATTCTGATCGTTACGATATTGGCTATAAGAACGCTGCAAATCTTAGAGAAATGTATGATAAGGACAGCAGCGTAAGAGAGATTATTGGTGTCGCAAGAGGTCTTGAGGGGCTTGTTAGACAGGACGGCATTCACGCTGCTGGAATCGTCATTACTCCCGGGCCTGTAACTGACTACGTTCCTGTTCAGAAGCGTGGGGACGGGCCTGTAGTTACGCAGTATGAAAAAGATACTGTTGAAGATCTAGGTCTACTCAAGATGGATTTCTTGGGCCTCAGAACTCTTGATGTTATCTCCGATTGCATCAAGCTTATTGGTTATGATCCTGGTATTGACAATACATCTTTTGATGATATCAAAACTTTCGATCTTCTAAAGGCTGGTGATACAGTAGGTGTATTCCAGCTTGAATCTAAGCCGATGAGAAGTTTGCTTCACAGGCTACAGCCAAACTCTATTGATGATATCGCTGCTGTTGTTGCACTCTATCGTCCAGGTCCTATGGCCGAGAATATGCATAATGATTATGCTGACCGCAAGAATGGTAGACAGGCTATAACCTATTTCCATGGGGATGCTGAGCCTATTCTGGGCAACACTCTAGGTCTTTGCATCTATCAGGAATCTGTTCTTGAGATTGCTAAGAAGTTTGCTGGCTACTCTCTTACTGAAGCAGATTTGCTTCGTAAGGTTATGGGCAAAAAGCTTGTAGACAAGATGATAGAAGAGCGTGACAAGTTTGTTGCTGGTTGCGTATCTAACGGATATGAGAAGAACTTCTCGGAGCAGCTTTTCGATATGATCGAAGGTTTCTCACGTTATTCATTCAACTCTTCACATGCATATAGTTATGCATACATCTCTTATCAGACAGCCTTTTTAAAGGCAAACTTTCCAAAAGAGTTCATGGCTGCGCTTTGTGGTTCCATGATTGATGACATTGATCGTTGTGCGTTCTATCTGAACGAGGCAAGGTCTATGGGCATGAGGATCTATCCGCCAGATATCAACAAGTCTGGCACCCTTTTCTCTGTTGAAGAAGATGGGCTTCGTGTTGGGCTGGCCGGCCTACGTCATATTGGCGCTGACTCTGCTGACCAGATCGTTAGGGAGCGTTCCGAGAACGGTGCGTATTTAGGCATGATGGATATTGCTAAACGCATAAATCCAAATGCTAGAGAGTTTACTACTCTTTCCCATAGCGGTGCTTTGCAGGAGTTTGGTACTCGTCTTGGTACTTCTACTGTTATTCCTGAGGTTCTTAAGTCTTTTAGAAAACTTAAGAAGAAGATAGAGAACGGTCAGGCACAGTTGTTTGATATGCCTACAGATTTCGATATTCCTACAGCAGAGTTTCAGATGACTGAACTTTTACAGAATGAGTATTCTGTTGCTGGACTTTATATCTCTGGTCATCCACTTGATGACTTTGCTGCATCAAAAACTGATTGGTCTATCGTTGAGTTAGATCAGTTGACTGATGGTAAGCAGACAAAGGTTCTTGGTTTAATCTCTGAAGTCAAGGTTAAAAGAACTAAAAATGGTCAGAAGATGGCTATCTTAAATATCCAAGATCAGTCTGGGAACCGTGAGGCTGTTGCATTCCCAGGAAACTATAATGAAGATATTATTCCTGGCAAGATGGGTATAGTTTCCTTGCGTGCAGGAACTGACTACAACGGGGAGAAGAACTTTATTTTCGAAGGCATTGATGCTTTCGATATTGAGTCGCCATCTGATGAGGGTATGGGTTTTAACCTTTATCTTCCTAAAGGTTTTGCCAACGATGACAAGATGATATCTCGCCTAAAGAAGATACTGGTATCTAACTATGGTTGGACCCCAGTGTCCCTATATCTAAGCAAGTCTAGTAGGTTAAAACTCCCTAGAAATTATACGGTAAATGTTGATGACAATCTTCTTGCTGATATAAAAAATCTATTTGGAGAATATGCTAGTCGTTAAAAAGGTAACCTTTGGTGGTTGCCATGAAATACGACGACAACGATGAATACTGGAAAACTAAGGTTGCTAAATACACATGTGATAACGCCAAGTATCACAGAAGGTATCGTGAAACAGATGATTTCCAGATTCACTCATGGCCATGTTCTGTTTGGCAATCTGGCTTTAATAGCAGAGCAGATTCGCTATCAATCTTTTCTCATGGTTTAGTCGGTAAAAATTGGATACTATTTTAAAGGATGTAAATGTCTAAGAAGAGCCTCTCTGCGATACAGCAGGAGATTAATAAGATTCACGGTGATAACGCTCTTACTTCTCTTTCAGAAGATATCAATACTGATGTTGATAGGATACCTACTGGTATCTTAGCTCTTGACAACATTCTTGGTGGTGGCTTTCCACTTGGCAAGATGGTTGAACTATATGGGAATCATGGTTCTGGCAAAACTTCTATTGCTATGAAGTTTATGGCTCAGGCTCAGGAGCGTGGTAAGTGTGTCCTGATTGATCTTGAGAATGCTTTCGATCCCCATATGGCCGAGAATTCTGGCGTCAATCTTGATGAGTTGATGGTTGCTCAACCTGAGTCTGCTGAATCTGCTCTAGAGATGATTGAGATGATTCTGAGCGCAGATGATGTTGCTGCGATTGTTGTGGACTCTGTTGCTGGCCTTGTCCCTAGGGCAGAGATTGAGGGTTCTTATGGCGATGCCCATGTTGGTCTTGTTGCCAGACTTCTTTCTCAGGCGATGAGAAAGCTTGGTGCTGCACAGCGTTCAGAGCATTCTGAGGTTGTGGTTGTGTGGATCAACCAGATCCGAGAGAAGATCGGTGGCATGGGTTATGGCCCGCAGACTGATTCTACTGGCGGTCGTGGTTTGAAGTTCTGGTGTTCTACCCGTGTTGAGGTTGCTCGTACTGGGCAGGTCAAGCAGGGTGATGATGTTATTGGTCATACTGTAAAGGTTAAGACTACGAAGAATCGTTTTGCTCCACCTTTCCAGACAGCCAACTTTGATATCCTTTATGAGTCAGGTATCTCTAATGAGTCTACTCTTCTTGATATGGCTATCAATGCTGGTGTGATTAAGAAGAGCGGCGCTTGGTTTGCTGATGCTGCTACTGGCGAGAATCTTGGTCAGGGCAAGGTCAAGGTTCTTGAGCGCATGAGGGAAGAGCCGGATCTTTACGAGGCTATTGCTTCTAAGGTTCTATGAGGATTTGGCTGTTGTTCGACATGCCAAGAGATCAGGGCTTCTCTTCAAACTGAAATTTTCGCTGGCGTCCGGGCCGAGGATCAGCACGGACTGACGTTATCTTCATCGGAGGAACCATGTATCCATCAGTTGTAGTATGCATTGATAGGCAAAAATATGTAGCCTACCCATGCAGGGTCGATGTGGTGCCAGTCACCAATACTATTATACCAATGATAGGTTTTGGTGATAGCGCCGATTCTGCTTTATCAAACCTTGAAGACGTAATCAATTCGTTTATTGATCTTCATGGTTCTTTAAATGCTAACTCTATATTAGACTCAATCTATGGAAAGGGTAATCATCTAGACATATCTCTTGATAATCATCCAATGATGAAGCATTTTACAGAAGTTATTTAACTTCTTTTTCTTGCTTTATCTTTTCTAGCAGACGATCTATGGTATCGTCCACTTTCTTATCTGCTTTTTTATTTTTTTTAATTTCATTTTTCTGATTCGACATAGGAGTTCCTTTGAAAAATTTTAGTTTAGCTAGTATAGTTTTTGGTTTAACTGTTCTTGTGACAGGCATATTTTCAATGCCATCATATGCAACAACATCAAATACGAATGATCCATCTTATTGGTCAGCTAAGTATGCTGCTATATGCATTAAGTATGAGCCAGAGCAGACTTCTCCATACGGCCATCTTAACGCAGCAAAGACCGGCATCGTGGCAGACGTCAATCTTCTCGCTCTAATAGTTAAGGGTGGATCTGTTGATGGTGGAAATGCTGTTTACGAAAACACTGTTATTGGACAGACATATCTTGCCCCACTGAATAACGGTGGCCAGCAGTCCGCAGTTTCGCACTGGATTGCTTGCTTGAATAACTCTACAACTACTACTACAAATACTTCAACTAGTTCAACCAGCACAACATCAAGTTCTACTAGTTCAACTAGTTCAAGTTCAACAACCACTACTGTACCAAAGACAACATCAACAACTGCTTTGGTAACCACTACTACGGTGCCAAAGTCTACGACGACGAGCACTTCGGTAACAAGTTCAACTTCAACCACGGTGCCTGAGCCAGAGATAATTGATGCTGTCGTTCAGTCTAGGTCAACAGAGGAACTTCCGAATACTGGTTTCAATTCTTGGATTCTAGTTGCTATTGGTTCTGCTTTGATAATCTTTGGTTCAGTTCTTATAAAGAAGTAACCTGTTTATATATGTAGAAAAGGGGAGGGGGTAAAACCCCTCCCCTTTTCATTTCTAGATAAACTTTATTTTAGTAAACTCTCCAAGGACTTTTACCAGCAACTTTGTACATTTGGTATGCTGCTTTTGCATTACAATCTGCATTAGCCCACATGTAGTTATTGCAACCGACCTTCTTGTAGAAGGGATTGCTATAACGTAGCAACATCTGGAAACAGCCTCGTGCTGAGGATCGTGGGTTAGCAGCACTAGGAATGTTTCGTGACTCTCGCCATACTATTTTTCTAGCCCAAGCCTGTAGATGACCAGGCCAGTGCTTTGCAATTGCTGTGTAGCAGTCACGGCTTGGCGCTCTATGGTTGTTTACGGCCTGCTGCTGGACAGGTGTAAGTGTGTTGAAGATTGCTTGTTCGTGAGGCTGACAGGCCACACCAACTAGAGCGATCATGCTTACTGCTATAACTTTAATTGAGTTTGAAATTGTTTTAGACATAATATTCCAATGTTAGAGGGACAATTATTTTTTCTTTGTTTCTTTTTTTCTATCTTCAATGAAGACCAGTTTATCTCTGTGGGCTTCAAAGGTTTCTTCCCTATATCTAACTATATAATATATTCCCCTAGTCTCAATGTCTAATACTTGAACTGTGTATTTTCCATCGTATCTTGCTTTGATATCAAAGTCTTCCCAAGGGAACATAGGTTAATTAACGTCCTTATATGTTGTAGATAAAGGGTCGAGGGTGCCCGGGAGGGGCCTGAGAGGGCGCCACAGGGCCGTGAGGCGGGGTCGGGGGCACCCGGTCGGGGGCCGGGGCCGAGGGGCCTCAGAGGGGGCCTGAGGGGGCGTGGCGGGAGGGCCACCAGTAGTCGGTGGCCTCTGCGGACGCACCGGCAAAATGAGCATAGTAGGCGGGGTCTTTCCCATGAAGCATTGCTTGATGAGATACATGCAACTCATGCTTACCAAGCCACCAAGGATCATCATCATTGCCAGTAAAAACATTGGTAAAGACACCAATCTTTTCATAGCATGTATCCTTGTAACCGCGAGTCATCCATTCGATACAGATAACCTTACCGTACCTAATAAGCGATCTCTCGTAGCCCATCCACATTTGAGTAGCAGGATGATTAATCCAGCCGCTCTTTTCAACATTCTGATTCTGGAATCTATCCAATGACTGCAATATCTGTAGCGTTTCAACACGCTGCTTACCCAGCCTAGCCCTATCAAGACAAGCGGCTGAATCATCAAAAGATGCGTAAGGTAAAAATGTCTGCATACTATTTTCCTTTGCTCAGTTTATATTCTTTTAAGAATCTTTCTCTTTCTCTACGGTTTTCGAAGTTCACTCCACCCCAAACACCAAAAGATTCTCTACGCTCCCCAGCAAGTTCTCTACATTCTGTCCTGAAATTACAGGTCAGGCAAAGCTTCTTCGCCTCTTTGACTAGATGTGGGTCAAAGAAAGTGAAGTGTTGCCCTGCGCAGGGTGCATCTTTGAAATTAATCGTAGAGCCACATTGCTGCTTGTCTTCTAGCATACTCATGAAGATCCTCCCTTGATACAACTTTTTTATCTTTATAAGGTATAGGTTTCCAAACCTTCTCTTCTTTATTTTTTATAGATCTAAGAGATGGTTTTCCTTTTTTACTTCTATCTTTACACTTTTTACATCTAGCAGATTTACCATCTTTAGATGATTTATCGTTATAAAATTTATCTATATCTAAGGTTTCCTTGCAACTGCAACAAGTTTTCATTTTTGTATAGTGCTGACGTTAAAAACGTAGCCAACTTTCTGTATTAGGAACTGATATGTTATTAGCTTTCCCCACAATACTTCAAGAAATTGGGCTTTACATAGCATTCGGGGCGTCGATTCTTGGTTTTCTTGGTCTTATTGAAAGATGGGGAAAACCTTTTAGTAAATGGTTTCAAAAAAATATAACAAAAGATGTGAATGATCAGATGGAAAACATCTGTCAAAGATTAGATAAAGTATCTCAAGACTTTACTGATCACACAACTTATGTTAGGCATCATCTTGGACCAAATGGAACTACACCACCAGTGTATGTAAGGTTGCAAAACCTTGAAAAAAATATGTCCATTTATGCTGTGCGTCAAAGAAAATTTATGAACGCATTAGATACACCAATAGCAGAAGCCGACAAAGACGGTGGACTTATTATGGTGAACCGTGCTTGGCTTGAATCTTTTGGTGTAAAAGAGTGGGAAGTAATGGGTCTTTCTTGGAAACGATTTATCAAAGATGAAGACTTTGATATTTTTATGGAAAGACTCAGGTACTCCTCAGTTACAGCAGAGGCTATTGGACCATTTCAGATTTTGGCAAAAGACTCTAACGATGTTATAAAAACTCTTGATGTAAGAATCAACCCACTAAAGACTGAGGAAAGTGAAGTCGTAGGTTTTCTTATTGAGCTAGGCTTTTGATAACATCAATAGTTGAGCCAGTTGAATCACTACAAATGTATGCCTCTTGTGCATCAATAGAGTAGTTACCGACTATACCATTCTGAAATGTTAGTTCTAGTTCTACAGATTCACCATCAGACAGTTTCTTAAAATGCCTGATTTCGTCTATCCAGTTCCAGTTGTTATCGTTATCTCTGTATTTTAAGATCATTTTCTTACTCCGGTAGAGAGGTTTTGTGAACCCAAATCGGTGGCTTCCACTTTACCAAAAGTCCAGATGTGAGCAAATTTCGCCACACATACTGCTCAAACTCTGACCTATTTTTCTCTAGATCAAATTTTGATTTTGAATCCACTAGAAGCTGGCTGATAAAGTTTTCGTACTCTTGAATCTCATCAGGCGTCGGCGCAGAAGAACTCTTGTATGCACTACAAGTTCTGCACTTTTCTTTTAAATGATCTTCTGTATTCTGAGAATAGACATACATTCTTGAAGGAAGTTCTCTTCCACACTTTTCGCATTGCTTAACTATGTCAGCAAGAAATCTTTTAGACTTCTTATCTTTGCTTTCATAGTCTGAAATACAAATAGCACAAACATATGTTAGTCCATCGTGGCGGGCAGCATTTCTATGGAATTGATCTGCCGTTTTTTCTATACCACAGTTTGGGCAAAGTTTGGATTCTGGAATCTCATGCTGCATAGCACTCAGCCCCAAGCCCAATGCTATTTAAATAATTTGTGTATGCTTCTGCATACTTTTTACCCATAATCCTGAACTGATAGACTCCAGATTTATCGGTCCATTCAACCACAAATCTTTGTTCATTCATTTTGACCTCTTAAAAATCTCTACTTGTATTGCGTTTCTAAGGCTATGCATATCTCTTGACTCTTGGGTTGTAGGCTTTAGAGCCTCGCCCATATCAAATAGTTCAGTATTGAGTTCATCCAGTTTGTCTACTAGTTGTTCTATAGACATTGTTGAAACATCAATTATATCTTCTGGAATATCAAAACTGAGACCTGAAATTATGCTATCAAAGTCATCGGTCATTTGTGTCCTATGTGATAGAAGTTACAAACACTGCACCTATATATCCTAGAGTCTCTTTGCATTGGCTTACCTTTATAGGTTTTAAAGTTCATTCTTTTCAAAGCAGACTTAGCCTCTGTCTTTGTATTGAACTTAACCTTAGATAAGCCATTGTGATTAAAGCATTCTCTTGGCTTATAGGTGTGCGCCCCAGCATTGTTAATCATTACAACTCCGAAAACAATGGTCTCATATCGTTTACATCAGTCAACTGCTGCAATCCGATAACTCTACCATCGCACATTGTATTCATAGGCTCAGACTTTGGATTTGTCTGAATTGCTACACCGAATACTTCGAATCCAAGTCTTGTCTGCTCAGACTTGAAAGAGCTAATAAACTCTTGGGCCATTCCACACTCGCCATCTGTGAGAAATACAATGTCACCATCGACACAGCCCTTCTCATCATACTGCTTCTGTAGAATATCTAGCCCGATAGAGAATGGTGTCTCAAAGTTAGTTCCGCCATTCATTGCAGTTTCTGCATAGTCAAGGACTGCTTCGATTCCCTCAAAATACTGCTCATGGCCTTTATGAGACTTAACAGACTTGAGTACCGAACCGCTGGTATCAAAATCCCAGCGTACATACATTCCTGGCCCAGCAAAATTAACTGCACTAAAAGGTCGCTTCTGTAGAGTGGCAATCTTTAGAAGAGCAAGACCAATACCCTTGGCCCAAATCTCCCTAGTTCCAGACATTGAAGAAGAGCCATCCTCAAGAATAATAATACCACCCTTGGCAACATTCTCCTCTCCACGAAGAGAATACTGAATTAGGGATCGCTCAACAAATCTACGAAGCCAGTCATAGACAAGGATATCATCGTTAAGAGCAAGCATATCTACCGGTACTACACGATGAATATCTGCACCCTGCTCTAGTTCATAGATTTCTTCACTGGCATAGTCAACCTTGTGAGTCTGCTCATGAACAGCAATTGACTGCATCTTACCAAAGATATCGGCCATACGCTTAAACTTCTCAGACTGCAGTTTCTTAGAAAGACTAAGCCTTGCTTCTGGAGACATTCTACGAACACCACCGGGCTGTAAACCCCAAGACTCAACCTGCTGCATAGCATCACCATCTGCGGCAACTTGATCCATAGCATTCTTTAGATGCTGGTTCATTGCAGGTTGCTGGTCAGCAAGTTCTTTCTCAAGATCACTTTCGGCAGAGGAGATTTGCTTAGCAAGTTCCTCCATAGCCTCATTGATCTTATCAAGATCCTGCTGAAAGTCTTTGGCTTCTTCCTGATCAGAATTCTGCATCTTTTCCATGAGGTCGTCAGCGTCATGCTGCATTTCCTCATAGTCTGAAACCATCTGATCTAGACTACTTGCCATCTTCTGAGCCTCAGAAAGTTTATCAAACAAAACTTCCAGTTCTGGCTCCATAGCAGCACAGGCAAGACCAGTGCCAATGGGATCACCTACAGAAATGTGCCTGTTCTTTTCATAGTTAGAAAGCTTCTGTAGTTCTTCGATTACAGCGTGGTTAACTCTATGAGATGGTCTAACATTTTTGGAGTCTTCCATCTCTGGCTTAGCCTTGTAGAGAGAGAATAGGGCATCATTCATTGCTTCGATACCAGTATCTACTTTCTCTCCCAACTCTTGCTCGGCAATTAGATAGTCTCTAACTTCACGCCTAATTTGATTTGCGGTATGCTGATCCCATCTATCAAACTTGATGGACTGCTTTGTTCGCTTGTCTCTATTTTTAGAGTTCTTATATCTATCTAGATAACTCATACATCATCCCTCTTGTCAAGCATTGAGTTGAGTTCCATAGCATCCTGGCGATCAACCTCAAAGCCCTCAGCAAGAAGGTCTGGACCAATCTGCTTCATGTATGAAGTGAAGTCATCAAGTGCCTTGCACTCACGGTTCATTTCCTTGCAACGCTTCTCAAGAGCAATTAGCTCCTTCTTGCAAGCCTTGAACTTCTTGAAGATTTCTAGTGTGTGATCAGCCTTACGACCCACCATAGAAGTGTCTGCCATAGTGTCACGGTATGAACTGTAAGCAGCCATCCACTCATCACGAAGATTTAGAACATCACGCTCAATAGGATCTGCAAGATCATATACTGCTGTACGAACAGTAACAATCTGAGAAGGGTCACGCCAAAGCATATGCTGTAGTGGCTTAGTGTGGACTACTGATGCAACATCACAACCATCAAGCCAAGCCTCTGCACGAATAATGCTTAGAGACTGCTTGAACTTACGGTCA
>Ga0129333_10003281_pt1 | contig 15117 bp, 25 predicted proteins | sample CPB6_08_DNA_FD_94474 | JGI IMG/M metagenome (GOLD analysis project Ga0129333, IMG submission 94474) | Freshwater to marine salinity gradient microbial communities from Chesapeake Bay, USA - CPBay_Sum_0.6_0.8_DNA | ecosystem: Environmental > Aquatic > Marine > Coastal | place: USA: Chesapeake...
ATAAAATCAAGGCCACCTCCCGACATAAACGCATACTCCATAAATGATCTACTTGCGGTTCCTCTTACACCAGCTGTAGCCATAGCCCTACGTTCTCCAACTGACAAAGCTTCACCTGCAACCGCCTTATTTACTAATGAGCCCAATGGTGTTGCTTGTGTTGAATAGTTTGCTGGATTTCTCATGAACCTACCAGTAGCAGGATCCCTAACAGCTGGTAAACGACTTCCTGGAGCTGCATAAACTTGTGTTGAGACTGCTGCGTTCATCTTAGCTATTCTTGCTAGATTTAAATCTCCACGTAGAACAGCCTTGCTACTTGCATTTTTTGCAGCTCTTCTTTCTAGTTTAGTTACAGCTCCTAACCTTCCAACAATTCCACCACTAAATGTTGGTGTATCGCTTTTACTTGTTCTTGTCAACATGTTACCAATTGATGCTAGCGCTCCGCCAGCATTTGGTGCCATAAATCCTCTATTGTATCCAGCGCCAAATCTAGAAAGGTTTGGGTCTCTAAAGAACGCTCTAGGATCTAATGTTAGGTTTCCTCTTCTAAATCTTTTAAAGTTAGATCCTACTTTATTTAGATCATCCACACCAGATCTAACTGCGGCTCTTCCGCCCTCTTGCTAAACGCTCTCCTCTTCTGGTTGTTCTTCCAAAAATATTTCTTCCACCAACAAATTGATTTGCGCCCTGTGGCCCAAGTGGATCTAATGAGTCTCCTATAAAAGGTCTAAACTTTGCCCTTGATCTAGCTGCAAGGTTGGGACTAAATCTTCCGTCCAACACCTCTTTTATTGTCTAAGAAACCGCCTTTAAGAATTGTATTTTGAGCTCTGTAACCACCATAACCAAATAATAAAAGTGGGTTTTGTATTCCTGCAGTTGCTTCAGCCGCGCCTAGTATATTACCCATTGCTCCTGGAATTTGAGCTGTTTGATCAATCATTCCACTCATGTCACTCATGCTTAACCACCCCTTCTTAGGTTATGCATACCGAGGACTATATTTCCATCTGCATTAAGCTCTTGTGCTGTTTCTAGTGACGTATTTCTTTGTCCATATAAATTTCCACCATAAGTCATATCTCTGTTTAATCTTCTTTTTCCAACATATGGTGATTCATTTATAAATCTTTCATTTCTGTTTATGTACCCAATCCCCATTGCAGCGCTTCCTGCTAGTCCAGCTGTTGCTCCAAATGCAGCGCCTATGGCTCCACCTTTAAAACCTTTAGCCATACCGCCAACAACAGCTCCCAATGTAGCACCTGCACCCATGCCAATAATAGTGTTCCTACCTGCATGTGAACCTGGTACTGCTGCATCAAAAACTGCACCTGGTGTTAATTTTCTTCCAAGAAATGTTTCATCTGCGTTAGGGTCACCAAAAGCAACATCCATCGCTGCATCTCTTGCAGCTGGTGCGGCATTTTTAGCAAGACCTGCTGTTGCAGCTCCAGCTATAATTGCACCTGCGCCAACCTTAGTTGTTGCACCTTTGTATAGAGTCTTGCCTATGCTTGATAAAAGTGACATTTATCTATCTCCAAATAAATGGCTATGCTTATTAGAACCCATTGATGTATGACCTATTTTTTGTCTATCTAAATTTCCTACAACACCAGCTGTAAACAAGGGATCTCTTCTTCTTGAAGTTTGACCATTGCCCATTAAAGCTTCTTGTATACCGTAAGGTCTTTGCCCTTCTTCAATTGGTGCTGGTGCCATAGTAGCGTCATAAAGATCATTTTCGTTTCCTCTTTTAGCCATTTTATATCCAGTGACCGCTCCGGCTAAGGCTAACGCACCTAAAGCAAATTTACCTTTATTTGACTCATACACTCTTCTACCTACACCTATTGCATTTCGTGCAAATGCTTCTCCCTCCGTAAGGCCTGGAGCAGTTGGAGTAATATCGTCTATAAATGATCCAGAATTAATAAGTGCCGTGCGTGCTGCAGCATCTTCTGCTGCTCTTGCCACTCCAGGGTCAACCGCTTCACCGACAAGAGTTCTTGCTGCCATATCCATATCATCGGTTACTGACCCAGACATCATATAACCGATTACTCCGTCTTCTTCGGTCATCATTGTGTCAATAAGTCTATGTGTTCTATTTCTTAAAGCAACGTCTGTATCTCTTACTCCTGAAATACCTTGAGCCAATCTTGCTTCGTTTATTAATTCTACTGCTGCGTCTCCAGTTATCTTCATTCCAGTGATACCAGTTTCTTCTATTCTGCTTGCTACAGTTTTAACTGTTTCACCATAGTTTCTAACAAATACATCTGGATCTGCTTTATCTGCTAAATTTCTTAAAGCATCTTCTCTAGCTTCTCTTGTTGTAAGTTCAGATATCTCTGCAAGTTGTTGCATTCTGTCTGTTAATGGTTGTCCAATTAGTTTTTGATCACCAAAAATATTTTTAGCTAAAGCTTCTGCTTCTTCTTGCATTGACGTGTTAATATAAGAACCTGGTGTAGACTTAAGCTTATTATATGCTCTTATGTTTCCAGATAATACTTGCTCAGCTAAATCTTCAGTAGTTTCTTTAGTTAGACCCTTAGGAGCAAAAGCTCTGTTTATTGTAGCTCCTAATTCTGCGTCTGGTGCTTGAACTGTTGAGTCTAAAAATCTATTTAAGTTTGCATTTTCTAAGAATTCTTTACTTCCAAATTTAGTTGCATTTTTTATGGTTCCGTCTTCGTTAAATTCTCTTATGATAAGATTAGAAAGATCGTCTGCGTTTACAATAGCTCGACTTGCTTGTTTAGACACATTAGTAACTGGAGTTCTAAAATATGAATTATCAGCTATGGGCATTGATCCAAATCTAGTTTTTCTTTCTATGCCAAAAACACTTTCTTTGCCTTGAGCTATTGTAAACTGTATTCCAATATCAGATAACTTACTTAGATCTTTACCTGCTAGTGCAGCAAATGTTGAATTTCCTGTTTCTGACATTCTTCTTATTAGAGTTTGACCTATTCCTGAAGTAGCTTTAGCTTCTGCTGCTGCCATTATTCTACTTCTGACGTCATAAGTAGCGTAAGGTAGTCCTCTATCTATCAATGCTTGTGAATATTCTGCTGTTTTTGCTCCTACAGTTGCTGAAGAAAAGCCACCCGTTTTTTCTCCATAAAATTCGGCGGTGGTCCCCAATGCTTTAGATAAATCAGTTACGTCTGTTGGCAGTGATCTTGGTGTACCTAATGATCCAAGTCCTCTTCTGGCTCTCATCATTTGATCAAGCTCAGTTGCCTCTATCTCTGTTATTCCAATATTAGATAAAGCTTCAGTACTTGGATTTATTGCAATTGATCTACCAGTTCCAAGAGAAATATTTTCAGATACACCTTTTCCTAATCTAGCTTCTTCTAATGCAAAATTAAATGCTGATCGAACAGCGTTAGTATCAAGTTCTTGAAATCCATCTGCTCCTGCAACTCCTCTAGTTTCAAAATTTGAAAACACATATTTACGGCGTTCTGGATCGTAATAAATTCTTCCAGCAGAAGCTTCATCACGTGGTAAATTTTCTGCCCCAATACCAAGATTAATGTTATTGTTTTGTAGTCTTGCTAAATAATCAGGGTTAACTGACATTGATATTTTTTGCATTCCTGATTCTGTGTTAAGGAATTTGAATACATCTTCAGATATTCTAGTCATATCTGATATATTAGTTATAGGAGTTACCGCGCTGCTTCTTCTAACTCTTGCCCTCATAAATTTCTCAAAAGCGGTCATTGACCTATCTTCTTTCATGAAACCGTGAGCTTTAAATAATTTTTCTAAATCTCCAGCTCTTTTTGCATATTCCAGGGCTGCTTCTTCGCTTAAACCAGCTGGTGGCATTCCGGCGGTTGGCAGTCTTCTGATCCTAAGTTCGTTGTTGTTGATAAAATCACTTATGTACGCATTTAACATCGCGTCAACTTCTCCGGTGTGAGTACCGCGAGTTTCCATTAAATTAATTAGGGCATCTAAACCTTCTTCTTCCATTAAGCCAGTTAAAGGGTTTAATGTTTGTTTTCCAGCTCTTGCTTCTAGTAATTCAAAAAAATTAGTATTTAGAAAAAGATTTTCTAATGATTCAGTACCTTTTGCTCCACCAAACATTTCTGGAGAAATACTAAAAGAAGTCAATAATCCATGTCGCAAATCTTCAGATAATTCCAATCCACTATCTATCATTATTCTATCTAATTCAGCTTGTTGCATTCCGATAGCAATTTTTGCACTATCTAATGTGTCTAACATATAGTCGGACTTAGATGATCTTAAGTGTAGAAATTTTTTCAACAATCCTTTTGCTTCATCATCTTCTTGAAAAGCTGGTAATCTTTGCAAAGTTCCTATTAGCTTATCTAAGTCGAACGCTTCAGCATTGTGTCCTTCTATTCTTAAATTTTCAATACCTCCACCATCTATTCCTAAGATGTTACCTTCATTTGTAAAAAGTTTTAAGATTTCCTTAAAATCTGCAACCGCTCCAGCTCCACCAGCTTTATAAGCTTTTTCAAATTTAATCATTTCTGGTGTGGGAACAACACCACCTCTTTCTGAAAGAAATGCTGCTTTTGATAAAGGAACAGTTTCTCCGTGTTCATCTATCATTCCGGCTATATCCATTAAGTCAGAAGAAAAACTTTTGCTAGTTAATATTTCTGGTGCGGTGCTAGTCATTGTTCCATCGGCGTTGTATGTGACAGTTCTTTTAACTAACGCTATTTCTCTTATTTGAGATTCCGGAGTTAGTCCTGTTGTTTCAGTGTCCCATGTTATAACCGTATATGTTCTTCCTTTGTCAAAGGCTAAATGATTCATTGGCTTACTTGTATCTTTACTAGAACTAGGTAATCCTTCTGGAAAAAATTTTTTACTTCGTTCATGCAGTCTTGCAAGAGAGAATGGAGATCTCATTCTATTTCTACCTGTTGAAAAATCCTCTAAGCTTGTTGCGTCATGAGTTGGGTTAAATGATGTTCTCATTAAGTTTAATGTCATTGGGTGAATTCCATTTTTGGGATCACCACTACTAAATGGATCAACTAAATATCTTAAGAAGTGTCTGTACGGACTTTCTGAAGGAAGTGACATTGCTGGCATTCCTAGTTCTGTAAATGTTTGATCCAGCGAAAGAGCAGTCTCTCTATATCTTGCATATACGCTATCTGCTGCTGATTTATTTAATAAAGATAAATCTAAATTTTCTGATTGAACAAGAAATTCAATATTATCTCTCAAACCTTCATCTGTTAAACCTCTAAATCTAGCAAGACCTGTTGCGCTTCTATTTTTTGGATCTAACATTAATCTTAAGTACTCATCTGTAACAGATTTTGCTCTTTCCAAATATCCTCTTGGAGATCCAACTGTAAATCTTTCACCAAGAACCATTTCATCTCCGCAACATATTTTCGATTGCTTGATTGGTTATAGGGAGTGTCTGTGGATTAACAGATGTCGTTGTCCTCGTCCTTACTTGTGTACCTAATTGTCTTAACTGAGTATTGGATAACCTGTGATTTTTCATATTTTACTCTAGTTCTTTAGTTTGAGCTTCTATATAATCATCTACTTCGTATGTGCCAAGTTTTTTGCGAATAAGCTTATTATTTTCTATTTCAATCTTTTGAACTTTATGAATAATTTCAGAAATAGCTTGAGCTGTATCAAGTTGAGTTTGACCAGTTTTTGCTCTAGCTTCTCTAGTAGCTAGTAACTGATTACGTAAATCTTTTCTTCTTTTATGAAGTCTATCTTCTAGTTCTACAGCTAGGTGTAATTCTTTTTTGAGAATTGGTTCACCATCTTTATCTACGCCAATAATATTTTCTTGAATAAAGTGTTCTTTAGCAAGAAGTTTTGTTTTACGTAAATATTGAACCTCTTGATCAACCAAGTCTCTTACCATCGAAACTTCAACTAAGTTATTTGGACTTACATCCAACTGTTCCATGTATTCACCTGTAAATTGGGAAACCATTCCCATTTCTATAGGACACGGTTTTCCTTTTGGCGCAAGATTTTGTTGATGCAGTGGGCAGGTTTCGGCAAAAATGCAACGGGATGCTTCACATCTCATTGGTATTGATGAAAACATTGATGTTCTTGTTTTTTGTGGTCGAACTAAGTCGACAGCTTTTTCTTTTTGTTCATCTGTCCATTCATCTGGAAAAAACAAATCAGGACGAAGTGATTCAAACTTATCCATAAAAGAATTCTTATCTTCAAATTTTTCTATGTTATTTTCCATTAAAATCAATCCATTCAGATTTAACAAGACCTTCTTGAGCATACGTTTGAATTAGGCAACTTTTGCATCCGGGGGCAGTAATACTCCTGAACGTGTAGCACTTGCTCGGCGTCAATTACATCTTCGTAAACAAAATTTAAATCGTAATTACATCTAACACATTTCATTTGTGTTCCGAAAGAACTTTCATTAAACTTTTTTGAAGCTTTTCTGCCACCTCTGCATTTTGTGCCGCATTAACAAACATGCTAACTTCACGCATTTCGTCAGGAGTAAGCGCAGAAGAAATAATATACCTAGCGCCTTTACATATATCACAGTAAACATCCTTGCCACCGTTTGTTTCTAATCTTGCTGACGAACAAGAACATTGTTCTATTATTTCAAAAAATTCTAAAGCTTGGGCTAAATCGTACCATTTATTTTTAAACAACTTTTTTGTCTGCTCTTTATAAGCTCTTAACTTATATTGATCATCCGAAAGTAGAGTACCCATATCTAAAGCTTGCTTCATTAAGTCGTTGATTGTTCGGTACAAAAAATTTGGTAATTCAAAATCACCATTTATATTAATAAAATTCTTCCATTCACTCATTATAAACATCCTTACATTTAGATATATAACATTATATCACTTTATATTACATTCCTGTCATTCCACCACTTGACCTAGCTTGCAAACCGTTTGCTCCAGATGATCTACCACTTATTGCAGCCATTCCACCTAAACCAATTCCTGCACCAATCCCAAATTTTCCACTTCTTGTCTTAGACATGTTTACCGCACCTCTGGCCATAGCACCAGCGCCTCGGCCTAAACCTCTAGCCATTCTCAACATTATCTATTCCAATCCCATCAATGGATTATTTTGACTACCTTTTCTATTTCTATAGCTAGCATAGCCGATTCCACCTGCAGCTACTCCCATTGCTGTTTTTGGATATTTAGAAGCTGTTGTTAAACCAGTTCCAATTGCTCCAGTAGCTCTTCTAGTAAAAGAAGAGTGAGCGGTTGACGACATTCCGAGTCATAAAGGCTCCTCCACCAGCAAGGCCGTGATGTACACCCATTGCTGCTCTTCCACCAGTGCTTTTAGCTCTTCCAGCTAAACCCTTTACTCCTGATGACATTCCAGATAAACGAGCAAACATTATTTAATCCTTTTATTGAATTGGGTAGTTCTGACTACCACGTCTTCTATTAGATGCCATTAGTCCAGCTCCAGTTACGCCAGCTGCAATACCCATTGCTGCTCTGGGTTTATTCTCAATAAAGTTTCCAGTCTTCATTATTCTATGTCCAGCTTTAAGTTTAAGAGCGTTACCAAAAGGATTTCCTTCTAAAGCCATAATTTTTGCACGGGCGTCCATTTTTGTTCCCATTCCACGAGCAGCAATTTTACGACCCATACCGGATACGCTTTCTGCCATTCGTGCTCCACCACTAGCCATTCGTGCTCCAAATGATGCCCCAGCCATTATGATCCCCTACAGTTCTTTAGTACATTGGGTAGTTTTGGCTACCCCTACGACGATTAACTCCGTAAGCTCCAGCTCCAGTTACGCCAGCTGCAATACCCATTGCTTGTCTTGGATTTTTCTCTGCGTATCTTCCCGCTCTACCAATTGCCGATCCAGCCATTGCCGTAGCTTGGCCTCTTCTACCCGACATGCCCATCCCTTTATTGAGTAAACCTCTTCCATATGTATCTGCTCGTCGACCATAACTAGATACGCTTCTAGCCATGCTAGCTGTAGCTTTACTAGCTCTTGCCCCTAATGATCCATACATAGTTTCTCCCACAATTAGAATTTAATTATATAGTAATTAAACTAAGCAGTAGTTGCTGCTTTTGAAGGCTTCTTTAATGTAAAGATAAAATCATCATTTTCATCTTTGTAAGATATCTCGAATATAGTTCCACGTGGTGGAGCTGACTTAATTAAAATATCGGCTAGTTGATCTTCCATTTTTTCTCTGCGAATTTGAGCCAAACCTCTAGCTCCCTTTATTGTATCTACACCTTTATCTAAAAGTGCTGAGATAACTTCGTCAGTATAATTTATGCTATAACCTTTTTTAGAAAGTTTATCCATAATAATCGACATTTCTAATTCGGCTATTTTTTCTAAATTATTTCTATTTAAATGATTAAATACAATAATTTTATCTAATCTATTTATAAATTCTGGTCTAAAGTGCTTGCGTACTGCATCTAAAGTGTTTTTTTCAACCATTTCTTTTTCTGGCATTTGTGTGGTTGATGTTTTAAAGTTTATGTTTTTAGCGAATCCAGTCCCACCGCTAAGTAAATAATCAACTGTTTTTTCATTACCCAAATTAGTGGTCATTATTATAACCGTATTAAGAAAGCTTACTTCTTCACCTTTGCCATCTGTAAGTACGCCATCTTCAAACACTCTAAGGAATGTGTTCCACATGTCGGCATGTGCTTTTTCGACTTCATCTAACAATACGACTGTGTGAGGATTCTTTTTAACTAGATTTACTAGTTGACCACCTTCATCGTGACCAACATAACCGGGAGGAGAACCAATCAATTTTTGGTTTTCATGTTTGTGTTGAAATTCTCCACAGTCTATTCTTACCATTGGATACTCTTCACTAAATAAATATTTATGCAGTGTGCTTGCTAGGTGAGTTTTTCCAACTCCAGAGGATCCAGCAAATAGGAAAATACCCAAAGGTCTGTTTTTATCATTCAAACCAACCTGAGATCTTTTTAGTGCTGACACTACAGAGTTTACAGCTTCTTCTTGACCTATAACATTACTTAGTAGATGATCTTCTAAACCAAGAAATTTTTGTCTAGAAATTTTTTTATATTTATTCCTACTGGAACTGTTTCTCTTTGAATCTTTATTTAAGATAGTATCTTTATATCTTTTAGCTAATTCAGATTCTATAGCAGAAAAATCTTTATCGAAAGAATTAGACGGTGGAAGTTTGGCATAAGCTAAATCTATCCAAAGATCTATATCTAATCCGGGGGTTAAGCATTACGCATCCGTTGTACATTGCGTCTATACAGCGTTCTGCTGAATCACGAGACATCTGACGCAGGGCATCAGTTACATCTGATTTAACATTATAAATTACATGTTCTAGTACGGCAAGTTTGAAATCCTTAGGAGATTTTACATCTAGCTCTTCAACTAATGATTCAATGTCTTCTGGATTTAAAACCTTATATTTTATATAAGTTGCTAACTCAGGAACGTAAATTTGATAAACTTTCATCATCACCCCCTTAACTTTACATATGGTGATGCATTATATAGTAACCTATTTATGCTTCGTTCAGCAAGTTCTTGGAGAAACTGGTAGGAGATTCTCTTCACTAAGAGAAGTAGATAATAATGTTCTCTAATTTCTGTTTTCCCCTTAGAGACATTATAACCAGATCTGTCAAAAAAAATCAAGAAATTTTTCTACTTTCTTGAAATTTTTTCTATTGATGGACAATTTTCAGAACAAGGCCCTGCATACGACCATATTTTTACTAAATCAGCTGCTGTATTAATTTTTTCCTTTAACAAATATGCCGCTCTTCTGTAATCGTTATCTATGTCAATATTTCTTGCCACAATGACTCACTTTCAATGCTTAACTTCTGTATAATGTACCGTCCAATTATATCAGCAAGCAGAAACGAAACGCGTATATGAATATTGTCAATCAAAGTTATTTACTCAAGCTATATGCAACGCTTGAAAAAGTAAAGCAAGCGCAGTTGGGTTTAGATAATGAATCAAGAATTGAATACAGAAAATTGCAAAAAGCATTAATTGAAAAGATCAAAGAAGTTGAGTCAGAATTAAGAAAACCCTTAAAAGAAACTATGGTATAATACACATATGGAAGAATCAAAAGCGTTAGATATGGCCATCGCTTTGCTTGATAAGCAATTTGGTGTTGGCACAGTAATGAAATTAGGTAATGCTCAAACACAAACTTGGCCAGCAATATCAACTGGAGCACCAACTCTAGATAGAATTCTAGGAATTGGTGGACTACCAAGAGGTAGAATTGTTGAAATATACGGACCAGAATCATCTGGTAAGTCAACAATCTCACTATCACTCGTTGCACAAGCTCAAAAAATGGGCTTACGTTGCGCATATATCGATGCTGAACACGCGCTAGATCCTGCTTATATGATGGATCTGGGTATTAACTTGGATGATTTGCTACTTGCTCAACCAAATTATGGTGAAGAAGCATTAGAAATTGTTGATAAGTTAGTGAAAACCGGAGAACTCGGTCTCATTATTGTTGACTCAGTTGCCGCACTAGTTCCAAAAGCTGAATTAGAAGGTGAAATGGACGCCAATCAAATGGGTTTACAAGCTCGAATGATGGCAAAAGCACTGCGTAAGATTACTGCATTAGCAAATGACAATAAAACACTCATTGTTTTTATCAATCAGATAAGAATGAAGATTGGTGTGATGTTTGGAAATCCAGAAACAACACCAGGTGGGCGCGCATTACCATATGCTGCTTCTGTTCGAATTGATCTTCGTAAGAAAGAAGACATTAAGAACAAAGAAGGTGATTCAATTGGCATCAAGGTAAAAGCCAAAGTTATCAAGAATAAGATGGCTCCACCTTTAAAGATCGCTGAATTTGATATTTACTATGGAAAAGGCGTTGATCAATACGGATCTATCATGGATCTAGCATTATCAATGGGTATCTTTAGTCAAAAAGGTGCGTGGATCTTCCTTGATGGTGAAAATTTTGCTCAAGGTAGAGAAAATGCAATTGGTAAACTCAAAGATGACCAGAAGTTATTCGAACAACTTAAATTAAGGGTAGAAAATGAAAGCAAGATTACCCAAGATTGAGCCGTGTATCGAATGCCCATACCCGACAAACTTTACAGTTAATACATTAGCAGTAAATGGAGCCCAAGAAAAGTATGCTGTTCACTGCAGAGAATGTGGTGACAGCTGGATCGAAGAAGTGGATACAAAAAATGGAAATTAATCTAAAAGATATAGAGAATTACTACAACCGTGACGATTGGCGTTTGTTTAATCCTAATGATTTCAATACAGTTACTACCTTAAACATAAAAGATTTTAATAATTCTGATAATGATCATTTAGATCAGGTTGATCTTTACATACGAAAGATAAAGAATCGTCCATTCTAACCCTTCAACCGTTCCGCGCAAAAATTATTTTTTATTTTTTAACAAATTAGATAGCTGTACCAAATAAAATAAGGGTACTATCTATGCTAGATAAAGATATGGAGACACCATGAACTTTTGGGAGATGATTCAGAAGATAATACGTGGTGATGACGTTGAGCCGGAAACAATGGATCAACTCATGGAATATGATCCAGATATGATAGAGATGTATAACTATGTTATTACAGCTCACGCAGAAGATGATGAAAGTAAATTGACTATTAGTTTCTTTAAGCCAGAACAATGGGAAATGGTATTAGAAACTGCAGAGATGATGGGAACTGACGCAGAAGCCATAGTAAGAGGGCTTAGTCCTGAAGATGTTAAACAAATGATCATCTCAGCCGAAGACTGGAATCCAGAAGACGGCTTAGATGACCTCTTGTAGGGTTTAACTTACTAGTATAAACTCATCTTGAATCATTTTGTATTCACTTGGTGATGTTTCATCTATTTGCAACAATCCATAAGTGTCATAAGTTAGTACGCCAGCTGTCTCAAGTGCAAAACGTTTGCTAAAAGCTGGAGACAATCTAGTAGGAATTGATTGATTTACGTGAGCTAGATCAGTATCTGTAAATGTTTTGTTATAATTGTAAAAATTATATATCTTTGTATGATTTTTTATGCCTTTGGTGACAATTTCGTTGTTTCTAAACACGCTAAAATCAAAGTTAATCAAAATCGCCGCATCAAAAACGAGGCCATGGTTAGTATAGAGATCAAACAAGTATAAACAGTCTTGTCCAAACCCAACAAAAACCCTAGACTCGTATTTAATTTCCCAGTGTATGGCTAAGTTCCTGTAATATTGCTTAACTTTAGCTTTAATTTGTTCTTCAGTCATATGATGTCTATCATGTGAGTCCATAAGGATAATAGAGTGATCATATTTAAATTGATTACTGAAATTATTCACTGGATTAATGAATAACTTTTCTGATCCTAGTAAAAAGTGTGAGTTTATTGTTGTTGCAGACTTAAATTCTGTCATTTCATTTATATTCATATCAAATCCTTTTATATATTTGGCATTGTTAGGTTGTAAAGAGATAATCTTAGTAGCCTTCGTAAGCATAGTTGTCTACGTCGAAGTCTACATAGTCGTAATCAGCATCTTTTGAGCCATATGAGCTGAAAGCTGATTGGTAGATATCTTCTATATCGGACATATCGTAGAGTTCCTCTGAATTTATGTCTTTGGCGGGGCCTATTTTCCTGTTTGTCATATGTTTTCTCCTTGTTAGGTGTATCGGTTGTTTATGACGAACAGAAACCTATCAGGGTGTTTGAGTGATTTGCAACTCGTAGGGGAATATTTCTTGGATTTTTTTTGGTAACCTGTATAAACATATAAAAGTCTATATGTGTTTTTATTGGGGGGAAAATTTTTTGACTTGAATGATATATGAACATATATAAGGATATATAAATTCTTAAATAAGTAAAATATGGGAAAAAATATAAGGGGGTAATGATTATTATACCCTGTAGTGTTATATTTTTAACACGGCCACCAGGGTATACCCTTTATAAATATACCTATGCCATTTATTCCCAACACGAACTGGAGGTTCGATCATGGCAACAAAGAAAGTAAGCAAGTACGCTGCAAAGCCAGAGTTCTACAACGCATGCCTCAATAAGGGCAAGCAAGTAGGTACACTCACGGGCAAGGCAGAGTTCGCAGTAGCAAAGGCCACTTACGTCACAGTAACTGGCTCAATCGCAGCTGCGAAGGGCCTTGCACAAGGCCACAAAGCAAGCCGCTAGTCACTAGCGACTAACCCCCCCATAGCTCAGGGTCCCTTCGGGGACCTTGAGCGAACTAGCTTTATATCTATTATATTTATATCCTTATATTTATATTTAGTACAAATATACCAATGCCACATTTCCAACACGAACTAGGAGGTTCGCCATGGCACAGTCAGAAGCAATTCCATTTTGTGACATTACCTACGATGTCACGAATGACGAAACTAACAAGCTTATGTCTTCAGCACGTAAGCTTGTTGAGCTGGAAGCTGCTATTGCTAAGCACAAGCCTATCTTGGCAAAGGCTTTGCAAGAGCGTCAGCAGTACATTGCTGGTGTTCTACAGCAACTCAGCTAAGTAAGTGGTGGTCACCCGTCCCCCGGGTGACTACCCTTATCTTCTTTATATCTATTTACATTATATTTTTATAAATATATCTTTGCCATTTCCTATTTCAGAAAGGAGACATTCATGTCTTATTGGCAAGCTTACAAGAAGGTCACTTCGACCAACTTGAAGTTTCTTGGGGTTTTCGCCCTTGTTGCAATCATTGTGATTGCAGCGGACGAAGCCCGCAAGAAGTTCTAGTCAGTTCCCCCCTCCCCCTGGGGGGGTACTGCTAGTTCCTTTATATAAATATATCTCTGCCACATTTCCTATCACGACTGGAGGTCGTTATGTGCGTTTACCTTGAAGAAGTTGGTGATTGGGTTTCTTGTGAACCCGAATTCCACTACACCAACGGTGACATGGAGGAGTATCTTGCGAGCACTGGTTATGTGCCGCAGGACATTGAAGAGCCAGAACCTTTCTGGTCTCTTACTCTTCCGGAAGACCGAGATGAGATTGAGCCCTTTTAGGGTTCAGTCTTATCTACCATTATATATTATAAATATCTCTATGGAGCGTTTATCGGTGGAGTCCGAAGACGAAACAATGGCACCTGCTGTACACAGGCAAAAGCGTTGTTCTCTACCTTAGTACTCACATTGTGGGTACTAGGGTTTACTTATTTTATATTTATATAAATATCTCTATGCTCTATTTCCTACACAACCTAAGGAGGTTGACATGAAACATGAAGAGCTGCACATCCGTGCACACAATGCTGGTACCAACACTCGACTCGCAATGGGTCGTTTTGCCAGCAAGTCAAGTGTAATCGCCAAGCGCGTTGCACTCAAGACTGCTGACGCCACTTTGGCCGGAATCACAGTTGTAACTTCGTTTACATCTGCTGTTACGCCAAGGCGCAAGCGCTAGTTTTTAGCGCCTCCAGCTCCCACATCTACCACCTTCGGGTGGTAGCTCTGTGGATTTTATATTATATAAATATATCTGTGCACTATTCACACTACAACTCCTGGAAGGAGGTGAACACGATGACTGAGTCACAACTCGAGTGGGAGATTCGCATGGGCGAAGCTCACACAGAGGCTGCTCCAGATGAAGCTATCGACGGTTGCAATTGCAAGCGTTGCTTCGAAGCGCAGAAGCTCTACGACGGCATCAACTGAGTAAGTCTCGGGGGAGTAACGCACCCTGGCAACAGAACAAGCGTTTAACTTTACTGCTCACCTTCGGGTGAGTAGTTTAGTTTTGTTTATATATTTATAAATATATCTATGCTGACAATCCTGTCTGCTTTACGTCTCATGAAAGGAGACTCTTATGAAAGTCCGCTTGAAGCACATTGCTAGTCCTCGATATGGGAAGGTCATGCTTTTGGTTCAGCCAGAAGGTGAATCTTCCACTTATTCAGCTATTGTTACTCTTCCACAAGAGTATCAAGCAGTGCGTTGCACTTGTTGCAAGGGTTATCATTATCCATCTACTGATGGTTTTGAGTTTCCTAAGCTCAATTC
>Ga0129333_10003282_pt1 | contig 15116 bp, 13 predicted proteins | sample CPB6_08_DNA_FD_94474 | JGI IMG/M metagenome (GOLD analysis project Ga0129333, IMG submission 94474) | Freshwater to marine salinity gradient microbial communities from Chesapeake Bay, USA - CPBay_Sum_0.6_0.8_DNA | ecosystem: Environmental > Aquatic > Marine > Coastal | place: USA: Chesapeake...
CCTTTACCGGGAACTTCTTTGATTTTGTAGATTTTGTCGGACACATAATCGTACTCTACCGATACGATATATTCCTCGGGGTCATTACCCACAAGGAAGCTTTCAATTTCTTCTTGTGATATCATGGTTATTTACTTTTGGTGTATTAGCTGTCGAATAAGGTCGACATTTACCTTCGTAAATAAATATAGGAGTAAAAATTACTCTTATCAACTAAGTTTTTGAAAATACTTCGCGATTCTTTTACTAAGTCTCACTCTTGGGTCATTTTCATTTCTACTCAAAACTTCATATGGTACAATAAACCCAAAACTCAAAAAGACTCTTCGGGAATTGAACTCTTCCGTCCAATGTTTATATAAAGATGCTTCAAAACAGTAGAGGTCTTTTTGTTCTATAACTGGAGATGATTTGTCTATAAAAATTTTATAGTCCTCAGATAATACGCTTATGTTACATTTATAGTTTATGTAACCATCAAGTGCCGCATCATAGTGTGGTTGTATTTTACCACCCTTGTTCATGTCAACCGCTTGAATAAAAATGTTGTCTAGGGGTAGATTATTTTCTTTTGAAATTCTTTCGAAAATAATGTTAATAATTTTGGGTACTTCTTGTTTTGAAACTTTAGATACTGATTGGAAATTTGTGATGTAATTTGTAATATCAGTATTTGATATGTCTATAATACAAGATTTACCTTTGAGTACTTTTGATATTTCATTTAAATGATAATTGGGATCTCCGTCTTCAGGATTTAACGAGTCGACCCAATCCAAAATTAGTCCAACTTCATCATCACTTATAAATCCTTTTACTATTTTATAATTTTCACTCCCCATTTATTAAGAAACTCTTTTGGTCCAATTTCTAATTCCATGATAGATAAGTTTTTTTTAGCGTAAATAGACATCATCATTTCTTCAGATCCTGCCATTGTACAAAACCAATGAGTTGCAGGTTCCTCTCCTGTCGGGGAACAAGGTATTTTCATTACATTTTTATTAATCCAAGCCTCTCTAACTTGTTCTACTTTCTCGTTTTCTGTTAATATATTTATTCTCATATTTTTTTGTTTTTTTTTAATCATCAAATATCACAAACGATAATGTTTCGTTTGAACAAAACTGATTCACCAAGTTTGTTGCCATAGACAAAAGTACAACACCTGAACCACCATCCGAATAAGTACCCAAATAACTTGTAGTAGGATCAGAATTTAATTGATTTATCATCTCAGTAGTATTATTAACTTGAGTACCATCACCAATAAAGTTTTCAACATTATTTCCATTACAAACTAGTCTAGTACTAACATATGAAAACGGAAATGATGGTTGAACACTACCGCTCAAAACTATCGGAGTAGTATCCAAATTTTGTCTGATTTTAATTTGAACTGGATTATAAAAAAGCGCATTATTAGTTGGAGCACCATTCAAGTAATCCCAAGTGGCTATGTATACCGAATCATTTCTGTTAGTAACAGAACCTACTCCGGCCCCCAAGTTTATAGGAATAGGTCCTGTTGGTGATGTTATTTGACTTGTGACTATAGTATTCATAACATCAAAATTATTGTATACAAAACCCGTTGTCTCATTAAATCCGACATATAAACCAGGTGTATCATTTACCCAAGTTATATTATATCCTAAATTATTTTCTAAAACCGTAACAACTAAGTTTCCACTCGAAATAAGTTCTGAACCGTTATCCCAATTTGTTGGTGTTTGACCACTTGCAATAAAAACACAACCTGTTTGATTGATTATACCACTTTGGACATTTGCAATATTACTAAAATCATCTCCTGTTTGATACGAACTAATAGTGTAAGTTTCACCTATAATAAATGCACTACCTATAAGACCACCCAAAAAAGTTGTAGTTTGTTGTGAGGTTTGTGTAAGTAATGCGCTATATGAAGATAAACTTCCTGTTGTAACGCCAGTGACAGCAAAATTACCATTAATTGTTAAATTTCCGGTAATTGTTTGACCTGATAAATTATCTACTATGTATTTTGTTGCCATTTTTTTTAAGCTGTTATGTTTGTTATGTTTAGGACATCACTTGAGTCGTAATATGATAATCTTTGTCCACCTGCTGAGTTTGTGAATATTTCACAATTATAAAACCCATATACATGAGTTGCGCTTGAGAAATCATTAAAAGTAACACTATTACATACTCTGTTCATTTGGAAATAATTTACAACGGTGTTATTGGTAAAGTTGTCACCGACAGTGTTATCATAAAAATATTCTCCAATATTGTTGTCATAGAAATTATTACCGATCACATTTCCTCTGTATTGTCCTCCACCAAAACCAAAACCATCTAAAACTTCATTACTGTAGAAATTAGTTCCTATTGAGTTATTTGCAAATGATCCGTAACAATTATTAAATTGGAAAAAGTCACCAATACTGTTGTGTACGGTTTGTCCACTCATATTATTAACGAAGAAACCATAACCAATGTTATTATAACCAAATTCCGCAAATGTTTGATTTGCCTTGAAATTAGTTTTAATTTGATTACTCCAAAAATCTCCTTGAATGTTGTTCCCTTTGAAAGTATTCATAATTTGGTTATTTTCAAAGGTAATAGTGTTGGCAGAAGCTCCGATTGTGTTTCCCTCAAATCCATTTAATATTGAGTTCTTTCTGAACTCATAAAATAAACTATTATTAGTAAAGTCATTCAAAATTGAATTACCTTGGAAGTTATGTCTTATTGTGTTATTGAAAAAGTCATTACCAATATTATTTCCAATGAAATTATACCCTCCAATATTTAAACTAGTTCCAATCGTGTTATTTGAGAAAACCTGTCCAATGGTATTTTCATAGAATTGTGAATATACGGTATTGGCATTATATCCGTTACCAATTAAATTACGATAATAGTTTGAATAACTTTTATTGTTATTATAACCGTTACCTATGTCGTTATTGTAGAAATCTTGGTAAATCTCATTATTTGAAAACTGATTACCTATTTCATTATTTTGGAAATCTCCATTAGTCCAAGTATTACTCTCGAAGTTGTTTCCAATGTTGTTTCTATAAAAAGAACCACCAAGTAGAATATTGTAGTTAAAATCACTACCAATTCTGTTGTTGTTAAAATTTGCGGTGATGTAGTTGTTATTGAAGTTCTCACCAATTATATTTCCATCAAAATCGTCATTTGTTGAGTTGTTATAGAAACTATCACCTATTTGATTATTGTCGCAATCGTCATTAAATGTGTTATTATATGATCCATTCCCAATAGTATTGTTTCTAAATTGACCGCTTAAGAAAACATTATTAGCCAATAAGAAATTACCTAACTCAACCTCAATATATAAATTTGAGTAATTACCGACATAATTGTTAATTGATACCGCATCACCAAATGTTGTATATTCAAAAACTTCATCTGCTCTCACATTGGGTTGATAGTAACTCATAACACCATCACTGAATGCATTATAGTAAGGTGAGTTTGCAACTTCATTTATTGTTACACCCGATATAATTGCAATCGAATCACTCTCAACAGAAAGAATTTCAAAAATAGAAGGACCCACATTTCTTACTCCAACAAATGATCCTGTTGAGAAGTTCGAATTGAATGTTGTCCCTGTATCACCATATAACACCCCTGTATTTCCTGTTATACCACTTATACCTACGAGACCAGGTAATGGATCTGATTCATAATAAGAGTAACCAATATATCTTTTGAATAGAATAGTTCTGTGATCGTAATCTGTCCTATTGTTTAAGTTATCGATTCTTTCAGTAATTCTACCTTTTGCGGGAGTATTACTAATTTCAGTTGTATTCCAAGATATATCATAAGTTATTTTATCTTCAGGAAACGATGGTGAATAAACTGTCGGTGAAAATTCTGATTCTGAAACCGCCAATAACAAAATTGGTTCAGTTTCACCAGTCATTGAGTTACCCGAAAAAATAGGACTTCTATTATTATCGTAATTCGGTTGGTCATAAATTGTTTGGAAATCACTTATTAAATAAAAATGACCAGGAGTTAGTTCACCCAACTGAACACCTGTCATAAGGTCACTATATGTTAATTCAGTGTAGTTTACCGCAGAATAGGCAATATGAAATGTATCACCACTTAACTCAACGGGAATTAGTGTATCATTAGTTGGGTATTGGAGGTATGTCAACTGACCTATTGTTTTTCCTGTTAGTGCCATAGTTTTTTATTTTATAAATACTTTTAATTTATTCTATCTTTTTAACAAATTACCAAAATCATCATATAAATGTTAAACTCCACGAAAGAATTTGATGGTTGTCATTTGCACCTCCCGTCGCACCTCCAAATCCCATGTAATATGACCCGGTATCAAATACGAAACTTGTGAATGTTTTATTTGGTGTACCTGGCTTACTATTTGTTGTGTTCCAATAAAGAGAGAAAGTTTGAGCCAAATGATTGTAGTCACCCCAAAAATATAGTGTTTGTCTCCAAAAACCTGAAGTAACCGATGTTGTTGATTGTGCAACATTATTTTTATACCAAGTGTAATTGTTATTAGTGAATGTTAAAAATGTTATTGCATTTATTGCAGTACTCAAATAACCAACACCACCACCTGCAGATCCGTTTGTATTGTTCGTTGGTGTCCATTGAATACAATATCCATCCGCACCTGTCCCTCCGCCAATAAATGTAGTCCAATTCGTTGAAAAATTTCTATTGAACTGAATTGCGGTTGTTCTATAAACATTCCCAACTTGACCATTTAATGCGGTTGTTAAATAATAAATATTTGATGAAACTGATGTATTACCAACCCCTACAAGTCCTGTTGTCGAGGCAAAGTTTGGGTAATCAAAACCTTGTAAATTTGGTGTATTAGATGGTGTTTGAGTCGGGGTTTGAGTTACGGTTGGTGTTTGAGTCGGGGTTTGAGTTACACTTGGTGTTGGCGAAAAAGTATTGGTTGGGGTGTTTGTTGTCGTTGGTGTTGGGGTTATTTCAACAAATCTTGGGGCTAAGAAAGTGTACTGTTGAATAATTTCATTGAGAGTTAGTTTTCTATCATAGAAGTACATATTAGCAACATAACCAAATGGTTGACCAGGTATTGATCCCCAATAATCATGGGAGTTACCTCCTGCACCAAATGATGTTGTTCCTACCTGTGTTCCATTTATATAAAACACACTACTTGATGAATCTCCGACGACTGTATATTGTACCCAAACATCTTCGATTGGGGTTACGCTATATCCCGCAGAATAAAATAAATTCGTATTATTGTCATAGAAACCTAAATCATCAGTTCCAATCCCGACTAAGATTGGGTGATCGCTTGGTGCTGTTCTAAATAATGTTCTCCATGTAGCTGAACTCGTATTCAATCTTGCCCATGTTATGTAGGTATAACCTGTGGTTGGTAAAAGAGGACCACCACCATTTACCCTAATAAATGTATTACTGGCACCGTTACAATCGAAACAATTAACACCATTAAGAACAGTATATGGAGCGTTTGTTAGGGTATGGGTATATGTTCCAATATTCTGTAAATTAAATACATCCGTACCTGAACCAGGATAACTTAATATGTTATAAGCATCTAACTCGATAATTAACCCTGAGGTTATAAAATTAGAGGTTACAGTTGGTGTTGGTGTGTTGGTTGGAGTTTCAGTTACCGTTGGTGTGTTGGTTGGAGTTTCAGTTACCGTTGGTGTGTTGGTTGGAGTTTCAGTTACCGTTGGTGTATTGGTTGGTGTCGGAGTAGATGTTTCAGTGGGAGTTTGTGTTACAGTTGGTGTAGTTGTAGTTGTCGGTGATGGGGGATCTAAAAGTTCTATATATAGTAATCCGCCATCTCCAATTGATTGAGTCAAATAATATGTTATTGTAAACGGATCGTTTCCGGTGTACGCACTTGTAAGAATACCGTTTTCATATACATTCAGAGCAAATTCCGTACCACCCGTAATTGTAATATTACAAAAATCGCCAGGGTTACTTGAACTTATAAACGCGTTTTCAGTATTGGGATATGTAATAGGAAAACTAAAGTTCCACGACGCACTAAAATTAGACCCAAATGATGCAATTACAGAACCATCAGAATCGAAATTGGAGAATCTTAAATTTCTAAACGATGTTGGTGTTGGTGTCGGAGTTTTTGTAGATGTTATTGTGGGAGTCGGTGTTGGGGTTAGTGGTATTGGGGGATCAACGAATTCTAAATACTCTTCAGATCCCACAGATAAATATTCATCTAACCCAACTATTATTGGGTTTATTAATATCTCAGTTGTTGGTGAAGGAGTTACAGTATAAGTTGGTGTAGGTGTTGGAGTTTCGGTTGCTGTAGGTGTAAGTCCAATAGTAACAGTTTGAGTTGGTGTTATTGTTAATGTAGGTGTGTATGTGGGTGTTTGAGTAACAGTTGGGGTAGTTGTTTGTGTTTTGGTAATTGTTGGTGTTACTGATGTGGTTGGAGTCGATGTCTGAGTTCGTGTCAATGTTGGTGTGTTTGTGACAGTTTTGGTTACTGTTACTGTAGGTGTGGTTGTAGGAGTAGGGGTTGGTGTTTTTGTTTTTGTTGGGGAATTGGTCGGGGTCTGAGTTAGAGTTGGGGTCTGAGTCAAAGTAGGCGTTTGTGTTACTGTTGGTGTTACAGTAGGTGTTTTAGTAGGTTCCGGAGTTGGTGTCTGTGATAATACAGGATAAACCTTTGTCGGTTCTGGTGTTGGGAATGGAGTTACACAACAAGTATATTCTAGTGTGTAACAATTATTGTATGGTAAATCATTTGCAATATAACTTTCGACAACATTTATAAATAAAGGTTCTCTGATTGGTAATACTAAAGTTCCCGTATCATTTATAAAAACAAATTGACCTTCATACCTTCCAATTCTACTAGTGTCTTGAGGGGTAAATCTATAGTAAACATAGTATTCAGGAGACGCATTTGGGTCCATCTCTAACTTCTCAACAAAACCTGCGGTTTTTGTATAAACTTTTGGGATACCATTTGATGTATCTACCATAGAAAAGAAAATAGATGATCTTTCTATGAACTCCATCATGGAGTTATAGTCTTCCATACCATCCTTAACAACCTGTAATTTTAGTAGAGGTAAACTAGAATTCTGACCTATAGTAAATTCCATTTAATCTTTTAATATAAATACCACATAAAAGTATTTCAAACTTATCTACTATTAGATTAAAGTTGTTGTTGTTGTTAATGGTATAAATGTTGTAGTTGTCGTTATAGGTATCGGTGGTAAGGGGTTAGGTAACCCACTGTAACAACAAGGAAAATCCACAACATAACATGACTGATATTCCATGTCATCAATTATGAAACTATCGGTAACATTAATATAAACTTCTTGATTGAGAGGTAGAACCAATATACCCGTGTCATTTCTGAATAAAAACTGACCTTTATATCTACCAACCTTTTTAGTATCAAAAGGACTAAATTGGTAATAAACATAATATTCAGTTTCAGAACTTAAACTTAATTGTTCTTTCTTCATTAAGCCAGCGGGTCGAGAAGTGATTCTTGGAATTCCCGTTGCAGTTTCGACCATAGAAAAAAAGATGTCAGTTTCTTGAAGATACCTCATCGTTCTATCGTAGTCACTTCTACCGTCTTTTATAACATTAATTTTTAGAACTGGAAGTGTTGCATTTTTTTTGATAAAAAATTCCATTAGACCTTTTATCAATAAATACCTTTAATTAGAATTCTTTTCGTAAACCACCCTCATAGAATTCAAAACGATCGTGTTCCGTAGGTGTCATTAATAAAAGACCTGATTTAATTTTACCTTTGATTGTTTCTTTAAAACAGTGGGACATTAAAGTTTGTTCATATGGATAATGAAACTTTGTTTCTATGTAACATTTGTAATTACCTTCTTTGGAAAGTATTATTGGCCAGTTGGAAAGGTATATTTCACCTGAAGCATATGGTACTCCCTCATATGATTTTATGTTTTTAAATTCTAATGAAGGCGAATTAGGATCCTGTCCTTGTACAGGTAGTCTGTTGTAATCAGGCCAGTGATTATTTCTAAACTCTTGATCAACATTATACCATGACCATTGTTTTTCATGACTTCCATAAAACTCTGTAAAGTTAAACTTTAAGAAATCAAAATCTTCTTTGAACATAATTTGAAGGATCTTATCGTAAAGTTTTTTTGTTTTTCTTGAAAACCCATTTTTACAAGTTGAGTCAGGCCCATTGTAAAAAAACATATCATCCTCAAAAAACATATAATATTCCAAATCAGTTTGTTGGAAATGTTCCGCGATGAAAACTCTACCGCCTGTAATACCTATGTTATCTTTTTTAATATGTTCAAAACCATACTTTTCACAAAGCTTCAAGTACTCAGGAGTTGTAGAAAGATCTGTTGAATTATCAAGTAAGAATTTTTTTGTTCTTGTTAAAAAGTCCTTATCATATTCTTCCATTGACCTAAGTAATGTTCTGAATTGGTTGGGACTATTGAATGTAATCACATAAAGACCGACATCACCATTTTTTGTTTTAACAACTTCTTGGTTACTTCTTAAACTTCTAACAATTACTTCATCATTTTTTACATCTTCAAAAAACTTATACAATAAACCATTTGATTCGATTTCTACATAATCAATCATGTTGGGATGAGAATACAATAGTATTGAAAACAAACTTTCCTCAGTACCCATCAATCCTCTATTCAGAGTTGATTTCATAAGATCATAGTACAAACCATTCATTTTTCGAATCGAAGTTTTTGATCCACCAAAGAAACCACCTCTACATACTTTGTTTACTCTTTCCTTTGTCAAACCATCCATTGCGGTTATTTCAAACCCATGTATTTCATTTTCCGCATCATAAGGAAATGCAACAAATAAAAAGTTGTGTGAAAGTTTTTTAATTTTCGGAATAACTTTATCGTGAGTGAAGTACCCTTGATTCACAGTATTGGTTAAACCAGCATCAATCCAAAATAACTTTTCTGAATTAAATTTGTCAAAAATAACAGCGTCGTGTAACAAAAACATTTTCGACATTACTAATGGATTATACATCTCAAGTTTTGCCTGCGTTGATTGTTGTAACCATCCGGCCAAATTATACCAATTTGGGTTAGTTCTTATCTCCTGTATTTTGTTGTAAAACTCATTGTTCTTAAACCAATCAAGTTCTCTAATGATGAACTGTGTATTTTCATCAGATCTCCTTTCTTTAACAAATTTTTCAAGTTCACGGTCCCCATAAATTATCATGTTGTTCTCGATCTCTAATAACTGTGAAAACTTTTCTAAATAATGATCGAATGACCTTGACCAACCCTCAGTAAGATTACCTCTACCAATTTCCCATAATCCTGTTACAAGTGTAATATTATCCATTTAATTCTTCTAAAATTTTATAAAAACTTTTATTTTGTTCAAAAAATTCTTTAGTTCCTTCTTTGTGATTATCTTCATGCCACCAAATGTCAAAATTCAGTGTCTTAAACCAATCTTTATGATTCTGATACATCAAAGACATAAAGTGTTCTTCATAAAAGAATCTTTGTTGTATGGGAAGAATCCTTCTTACATACTCGTTGAAGGTATCAACTACCTTATCCCATAACTCCACTTTACCCCCAAACATACCGCCAATAATGTGAACACTATTATCGTATTCTGTGTAGAATTGTGGATCAACCGTTCCTTCCCAATAGTTTCGAGAATTTTCTTTTGCGATTATTACAAATTTGTCTTCTGCAAAATTTAATAGATTGTCTAAGAACTTGTCGTTAAATAATGAACTTTCAAAATAACATCTATAACCTTGACCTGACAAATATTGGTTTGGTATCAAACCTGTATGTGACAATCCTGCATCAAACCAAAAGTAATAATCGTATGATTTATCTTCTCGTTTAAACCAAGCAAATTTTGAATACTGTATTTCGTAACATCTATCCGAAACAAAGTTTGGGGATTCACCTTTCATTGGCGATAAGATGTCTTGATAATCACTTTTTGTTAAATCGTAGATTTCAAATTTTAACTTGTCTTCGGAAATTTCATGAGTTTCGTAAAAAAAAGTTTTAAGATCATCAATTTCTCTTTCAGATGTGTAACATAAAAAATCAGCATTAGACATTTTTAAAAGAGAAAGTAAACTAAATCTATAGTGATCTTTTCTGTGAGATCTTCCACCAAATCCAAAATTGGATAGGTCAGAGTATATACAAGTTAATATTTTAACCTTCATTTGAGTTTCTTTTGTTTAAACAATTATTGTAGTCAAGATAAAAATTCTCTAATTTATCAGGAAAGTAAACATTCCAATTGTAAGTCATGACATAATGATTGGAGTCCATTGTTTTGTTGATGTCTGAGTAATCGTTTCTTTGAACAACTAATGGTAGTTTAGCGGAAAACGATTGTATGTTAGGGTACACACCTCTGTCTAAAAACTCGTCTATTGGTACTTGTTGGTGGCTATTTTCAATAACATTATTTGTATTCCACTCTTTTATAAGTTCGCAAGCTTTTCTTGTTAAAATAAAACCTGAAGTCCCAAAAATACCACGGTGTCGGTTTGGGTCTTTTGGTGGAACATTTGTTAGGTCAACTAAATTTTCAGAAAACTTATTTAAAGGTCTGTGAATTGACGGAGCAAAATGAAAAAAATACCATTCATTATTTGATAACTCTTCTTCGATAGAGGGTATGAGTTCTTTAGCATATGGCATAAAGAAAATGTCATCTTCAAACACCATAGCGTACTCATAACCTCTTTCCAAAATTATTTTAGCAATTTCTTGATGTGAGAATGCACAACCTTCGTAACTGTTTGTATCAACTGCGGAAAATCTTTCGAATTCCCAACCCATGTATTTGAATTCTTCTGTAACTTTTTCTAACCTGTCAGGTCTTCTATCTAAATTTATGACGAACTTAGGTATCTCATTGAAATTAATTCTCATATCTTAAATTTGTTTTGTTACTGTATCCTCTTCTGTGTGCGAAGATTACAGAGTTTATTTCTTTTGCTTTTTCTAAATTACGATTAACATCAGTCCAATAACCATATTTGTCAATATCGTGAGTTTTTATTTTGTATCTCGAGGCCAATATGGACAGTACACTTTGATCATGTCTATGATCTTGGATATAACCATCAATGCAACCCTCAACTAATGAATATTCCCAACCCTCGTTGATTATATTTATATGATTCCCGTTAGATTTAAACCCAACTAAACCTGACCATAACTGTTTATCATTGAGTTCTTCATCCGTCGCACTCATTATCGATCTACATAAATCATGGGTGTAGTTTCTATTAAGATGAATATCACCAACTAAAAAAATATGTTCGTTTTCAATAATGTTATAAATCTCATTCAAATTTTTTAAGACACAAGCACCACTATCCAACCAAAGCACATTTTCACCGATACTTTTAGCGTCAAACAATGTAAACATTTTTAAAAAATGACACTTAGTTTTGATAGTAGAAATAGTATTATAAACAGGAAAGGACTTGTCGATGTCTTTTACTTGCACTTTTTGTAAGGAGTTTAATCTATCTACCTCAGTTTTATCTAAACCAAAATCATAAACTATTATTTGATCAACTACATCAAAACTTGTATCATGAACGGTACTGATTAATGTGAGTAGTGATTCATAATATGGACTATTAGCGCCGGTTATTAAAATATTTTTATACATTTTCTTCTAAGAATTTTTGTATTATGTCCTCAGGGAACATGTATTTTTTTGCGGTTTCAAAATTATTTCTAACTGAATCAATTTTTGATTGGTAAAGTTCTTCAGACAACGAATCAATAATACTTGGTAAATCTTCATCGCCTTGGAAGTATATGATGCTGTTAGAGTCAAAGTAGTTTTCAGTTTGTCTTGTTCCCATATAAACCGGTATTGTACCCGTTAGAAAACAGTCTATTAATTTCTCAGTAAAGTAGTCAGGTTCGATATTGTTTTCCATAACTATTGAAAATCTATAATCCTTCAACCCATCGATTTTGAAGTCTAAAGGTTTTTCACAACCCGTACCAAAAAAATCTATTCTGTTGTCATTTTGTAATCTTTCGTAAGCTCTAAATCTCATACGGTGATAAGAGTTCCAATTTTTCCATGAAAAAATAAAACTAACCAATTTGTTCTTATCATGTATACCAATATCTTCACTTCTCATCCAAGTACCTCCATGTGGAATGAAAACAGTATTCTCGGCTTGAGGTAAAATGTTTTTGTGGTGAGTGAAGATATATTTAAACTTATCTTTGTTTTTAACAACATTGATATAGTTTTCACCGTTTATAATTGATGGTTCTATCAACCATGCACAATTAACTTTATTATTATCTATTTCAGACAGATAAGCCAATCTATCTACATATATTCCAACATCGTAAGTTTCAGGAGATCTGTCCCAATTTGTTGAGGGTTCGATATATCTGGATAAACCAGGTTGACCCACTAAATTTTCATCAATTAATTTTACTTTCATTTATTTATATATTTTAAAATTTTATCACCAATAAAGTTAACTTGACTTTCCGTCAATTGAGGAAAAGACGGTAAAATCAAACATTGTTCATTTAGTTTTTTTGCAATTACATCTTCATTTGGAATGTGGGAAAGATAATCGTGTTTGCTCATCTCATAGAACATTGGTCTTGTATCGATACCCATCTTGAATAAATGAAGTTCTAAATCTTTTTTCTGATTTAATGTAAAGTCATTAAATCTCATACCAAACATCCACTCCGAATGAGTTGTTGACTGTTCGATTTTTTGGAACGATATGGATTTTTCATTTTCAAAAATTGATCTATATTGTTCAAATATTTTGTGTTTTTTTTCTTTTATCTCATCTACACACTCTAATTGTCCTAAAAGAATTGCCGCCTGCACATTTGTCATTCTGTAGTTGTATCCTAAAACATCATGAACAAATTTTTCATTAGATTGTCCTTGAGATTTTATTTTATTTATATATTCAAAAACATCACAGTCGTTTGTTATAAATGCCCCACCTTCACCTGAGGTTAAAGTTTTATTTCCAAAAAACGAAATTGAAGAAGCGAATGATTCTGTACCTGTAAACTTCTCACCATACTTACCTAAAAAACCTTCACAGTTATCTTCTATAAAAATAGTATTTGGGTATTTGGATTTTAGTTTAGGCACATCGATAACATTCCCTATATTGTGTACTATCAAAACCGCGGAGTTTTCGTCGATCACAGAATCTAACTTGTTTAAATCAAAATTCCATGTGTCTAAATCGGCATCAATTGGAACTAATTTATATTCTTTATCAAAAAGAAATGAGTTCCATGCCGCAACATAAACATTGTTTGGTACTATTATTTTATTAATGTGAGGATATTTGTACTTAAGGGCTAAAGCAATAAGATGTGTTGCCGTAGTACCGTTGTTAGTTAAAATAATTTTTTTACAGTCGAGATACTCTTTAAGTTTGTTTTTTGCAATATCTAAATATTCACCTTGGGAAGAAACCCAACCAGACTTTATTGCGTCATGAGCATACTCAAGATTGTTTTCTGTAAAATATGGTTTATAAATTGGTATCATTTTTTATAAAATATGCATTATTATCTCTAAGTGTATCAAACTGATACCCTAAGTCCTTCAAAAAAGTTTTTAAATTATCTAAACCAACATGTGGATATTCTACACACATAATTTCAGGTAAGTATTTAGATCCGACCATACCTTCTAAAGCTTCCATTTCGAAACCCTCAACATCAAGAACAAATAGATTTATTTTTTTTCCAAAATATTTTTCATCCATCAAAGGATCAATCAGATCAATATATGAAATTGTCTCAACCTCGTACTTTTCAAACTTACAACTTTCATTCTTAAGAATTTCTAAGTGAGACTCCTTATGGTTAAATGATCCGTTCCCAAATTTAATTCCGTGTTCAGGATGTATTGCATGTTCGAATATCAGAGTTTCTTGTTTGTTACTTAATCCTTTGTTAATGTTTATAGAATTTTTTCTATTTGTTACTAACATATTAAAAATTGGAGGGGATGCTTCTATATTAATCGTTGTCCATCCCAAACTCTCTTCAAAAAAACAAGTAGATGATTCCATTATTCCGTCGAAAGCACCACATTCAATTGAAATGCCATCTCGTGTTCCTTTGAAATACCTTTCATATATAAACTTATCTTGTTCAAATTGTCCGTAAAATTTATTCATTACTTATAAAGGATTTGAATTGCTCAACATCACTGAATAAATTTTTGTTTCGTTCTGTGTGAAAAGCGTTTTTATATGTGTCATTGGTTAAAGACACAAGTTTATCGGTGAAAATTGACAGACAGAAAAATCCGCCACCACCAAAAATATATGTCTTAAATGAGTCTGATATTATCTTACAATCTTGTAAAATCTTACTCAATGAGAAGTCATTAAATGAATAATTATGAGTTGTTAAATCAATTATCTTGTCTTGATTTATATGTTTTATACAATCATTGTATATTGAATATATTTTGTTTCTACCGTGGATTGCGTATTCGCCAGTATATTTGACTTCTCTCTCTCCAAGTAAGATTATTTTTCCATTAAATTTATTAATGTGAGAAAAAAAGTTAGTAGAAACTTTAGAAAAAATACTGAAGTCTAAGTCTCGTGACTTTGTGAAAATTACTATGTAATTGTTTTGATTTAATATATTTTTACTATTTGAAAGTTTTTCTTTTATACTGTCAACAACAGAGTTTGAATTTAAGATTCTATTATCTCTCAAATAATCCACAGTCCAAACATAGTTAGTTTCACTTTCATTATTTAAAACTATTAAATTATGTTTTGGTAAAAAATATTTTATATATTCATGACAAAATTTTTCGTATTCACTACTGTTTTCCCTATATAACCTTAAAATATCTCTTGATAAAAAATACTCAACGGATTCATTTTCTCTATGTTCAGCAAGGATTGTTCCACAAAAAAAAATTAAGTCTCCAATACCTAAATTTTTAATTAAGTATTTTTTCGACATTGTTAATAAGTTTTGTGA
>Ga0129333_10003284_pt1 | contig 15113 bp, 22 predicted proteins | sample CPB6_08_DNA_FD_94474 | JGI IMG/M metagenome (GOLD analysis project Ga0129333, IMG submission 94474) | Freshwater to marine salinity gradient microbial communities from Chesapeake Bay, USA - CPBay_Sum_0.6_0.8_DNA | ecosystem: Environmental > Aquatic > Marine > Coastal | place: USA: Chesapeake...
TAAAATCAAAAAGGCTCTAGATAATCCATTGGCCAACTAAATGGGAATATTTACTATGGCATTTTTATTAGGATTTTGCACATCATTTGGTTGGTGGGCTGCTGGCAAGGTACAAAAACAGATCGATGGATCAACTGTACAAATGAAAATTGAAGTAGATAAGGAAAAGGGAGATTAATGGATCCGATTACTCTGATGGGTACAGTAACAGCAGCATTCAATGGACTTAAAGCTGCTGTTCATGTTGGTCAAGAAATCGAAGGAGTATATCGACAACTTAGTAAATGGGCAGATGCAGCTGGACAATTACAACAATTAATCAATGATCAAAAAAATGATAACGGAGAGCAAAAACCTAGTTTATTTGAAAAGATAGGATTCAAGCAAAGTGAGACCGCTGAAGCTTTTGACATCCTTATTGCTCAACAACGTCTCAGAGAAATGGAAGCCGAGATATACACAATGTTTTATTATGGCGAGCTTCAACATTTAGGACCAGAAGGGTACAGTAATTTTATACAACTTAGAAGAGATATTAGAGAAAAACGTGAACGTATGATTAGAGATCAAGCAAGAAGACGAAAAAGATTTATCGAAAATTGTTTTTGGGGATTTATGCTTCTAATCACACTATTTGGTGCATTCAAGTTTTTTGTATGGTTATTCGATATAGGAAGGGAGGCAGGTAAATGGTAAAAGTGTTAATTGCAATAGCAAGTGTATTGGTTCTAACTGGATGTTCCGAAAGGTACAGATATCCGTGTCAAGATCCAAAAAATTGGGAAGAACAGATGTGCAAGAAACCATACTGTAGTGCAAATGGTACTTGTCCAGAAGATCTTCGCCATTATGAAAAACCAAATTTATTTAATCAAACACCGGCTCAGCCGATTCAACAATCAAAGAAAGGAGATTGCAAATGTTAGACCAACTTTTTAGAGGTGACAAATATACCGCCGACGAGCTTAATGCTCGATTAAAATTTTTTATTGGGATTATTCTAGGATGCACACTATTCGGAATTGTGTTTGTGGTTCTGTATAGTTTAATCTTCGTTACACAACCAATGAACGGAATGAGCCCAGTGGATAATAAATTCTTCGAATTAATTATTCCCATCGCAACATTCTTAACTGGTACACTATCTGGTATTATGTTAGCCGGCAACGACAAAGATGCTCAAATGAAAGCACTCGAAGCTGCTACTAGGCCGCCTAGTCCGTCAACACCTCCGCCGTTGACTCCCCCGACTCGACCATTGGACCCTGTGTTAGGTGGACCATTTGGAGGCCCAAGCTTGAGTCCAACAGCTGGATCAACTAGTTTCATGCCGGCAAAATTGGAGCCGACATTGGGTTTGTCTCCGACACCTGGTATTGGCTCGCCAGGTATACCAGGCACGGGTAATACTCAACCAATGGCATTTAGCGGAGGAGCCCCAGTAATGCGTAATGGCAAATTAGGCCCGCCACAAGAAGAACATCCGGTGATATAAATACATTTACACACTGAGTTGTGTCGATGATTAAAACTCTACCCGACGACCAATATACAGAGATTTTTCAAAGTTTAGCCAACAATGTTGGTCGTCGGACCGGTGTTCAACTACCAAAACACATCGAAATTTATTGTGTTTTATTGCTATCTGATCATATGAGAAAAGGCGATTGGGAACCGAGACCTAGTTTTGCTGAGTGTTATATGACTATCAATAGTGCGTCAGCGGCAAGAGAATTCGGCGACGAATGTTTATTTTTATGTGGTGTATTTCCTGAATACGCCGAACGACGAGGGATGAAAATAACATATTATCAAAGCCTCGGGCAAAGTGCTTATCTCAAAGCATCTAAAGAATTAAATCCATCTATATTTGAACCAATGGCACAACATTTTGATTTAATCAGTAAATGGATCTTATCTGTAACTAGACAACAAAATTCATTTAATTTTTAATCGTTGATATTGTATAACATTTTTAAAATTAATTTGACTATTGGAAGATCGATCTTAAGTCGGTCCGTTGGATAATTTGGACGATTTTTAATTCTATAATTATCAATTATTTCAGACCGGTATGCCTTCATTAATCGTTCTTTAACAATCTCTTCATTATAATCTATTATATCTTCAATAGCATAATTATTTTTAGTCAAATCAATTGGTTTAAGGTTTAACCCCTCAATTATTAAATTGCTTATCAATCTGTCTTCGGCATGCCACCGTGGAAATTGTTTAACAATCAACTGTTGATTTTCTATTATATAATTAACCATATCGGGACTTAAAATCATTCCAGTCCCGGCCACATGACAAGGTTTACTGTTACTAAATCTTCCGGCTAAACATTTTTCATTAGGTAATGTGTCTAATCGTTTTAATAATCTATCAAAATCCCAAAATGTACTAAGATTTGTTCTAATTAGAAAATCAAATTTATAGTTATTTACTATATGTTCCATTGCCCGAACAACCTTTCCGGTTGCGTTAGGAGGATGATGATTTTCTTTATATTCTTTATAAACTAAATCATATTCTTTGGGTGTTAATTCTGGATTGTTGGCATAAGCAAAAAAACATTTAACATTGTTGTTTAAATGAATGTATTTCTCTTGCAATATTTTTAGATTTCTAAAAATAGGTTCTGTGTCAGAGGCAAAAAACAATAATATTGCTTTGTAATATGGTTTTTCCATGATCAGTTTACTACAACTTTATTGTATATTTCTTTTAATAAAAGTTTAGCGATACCGATATCAACTGTTAGTCGATCTGATGTTTTACTCTTAATTCTATAATTATCACATTTTTTTGATTTAGCTAATTCTATTTCCCTCAATAAAAGTTTTTCATTATATTCAGTATGGTGTTCCATTAAGTGCATAGGTTTGGGTAAACATTGTCTCGGCATAAGTCCTAAGTTAATAAACATTTGACTAATTGCCCAGTCCTCAGGCAAATCCCAACTAGATACTTCGTCCTTATAATCAATTAATTTTTTAACTAAATCTCGACTAAGAACTAGATTTATACCACCGATGTAGTCCGGTGAGGTTTTATTTTTATAACGACATCGTCTTAGGCTACCAGTTAAGCAATTTTTTTTAGGCTGTCTATCTAAACGTTCTTTAAGCTTAGGTATATCCCAAAATGTACTTAAATTGGTTCTAACTAAAAAATCATAATCAAAATTATTATCTATATCTTCTAATGCTCTGATTGTTTTTAATATCATACCAGGATAATAGTTTTCTGGTATATCATCATATACAAGATCGTATGATTGTTTTTCTACAGAAAATTGATTTCCGTAAACCAAAAAAACTTTTATCTCTGGGTCAATATCTAGATATTCTTGATATATTTTTCTAAATTCTTTGTACAGAGGATTATTGTCAGATGCAAGTACAAGAATTATTGCTTTATAAAATGGTTTTACCATAGATATCTCGAAGTAAAAGTGTATGTATATCTTTATCTATATTACGATTAGTTCTTGTTTTTACTCGATAATGATCTATATTTGCTTTATTACTATAATCAAGTTGTGCTTGATATTTTTCCGGATTGAATGGATCCATACCCAACCAACAAGCATCATTACGGAAGGGATAATCTAATACTTCTAGCCCGGCATGATTTTTAATTCCAGTGCATATAGATAAATCCTCCATTTGTAGAAATCCGCGTTGTTGAATAATCTCTTCGCTGTGCGGCAATATTTTTTCTACAATGTCGCGGCTAAGTACCATATCGAACCCAGCTATATAATGATATTTCTGTCCATCCTGCGGATCTTGATTTTTTATTTGTGTACCGGTCAAACAATTTGTTTTAGGCAGTTTATCTAATCTCTGTCCTAATTTTTTTAAATCCCAAAATGTACTTAAATTAGTTCGAATTAAAAAATCATAATCATATTTTTCTGTAATATCTCTCATTGCATAGAGAGTTTTTGTAACCATTCCGGGATAATCATTTTCGAAAACCGATTCATATGTTAAATCGTAATTCTTTTTTTCAAAAGTGGTATCGGCACCGTACACAAACAAAACCAGTATCTCAGGATTTTCGTACATGTACTGTTCGTAAATTTTTTTAAAAAACGGATAAAGTGGTTTCCACTCCGGCGTTAATCTTTTAATGACATATCGAGTGTTTTCTACATCCTCAGATGACAATACTAAAAGTATAGCTTTATATTTTTCTTTCATATCGATTAAAATCTAATTTGTTGAGCTAATTTCAATTTTTCTAAAATTTTAAACCACATCCAACCTATATCAAATTCCCATGATTTTAAACTGAGTTTAGGATTAGCTGGATTGAGATGATGATTATTGTGTAATTCTTCGCCGCCGATCAGTATACCCCAAGGCGAAATATTATGTGAGTGATCATTAGTGTGACCGTTACGATATCCCCAATAATGTCCTAGACCATTTATAACACCAGCAGCTAAAAAAGGGATCCAGATCATTTGAATACCCCATACCAATAGTCCCCAATATCCAAATAATAAAAGATCGATTAATAACATTAGTATTAATCCGGCTTTATGGTATGGTGTATATAATTTTTTCTCTATCCAGTCTTTGGGTGTTCCTTTTCCGTATTGCATTATAAATTTTGGGTCTTTGGCTGCTTTATTGTATAGATACCATCCACTAGTTAACAAAGTCCAAATTCCGTATATATGCGGACTATGTGGATCCCCGGGTTGATCTGTAACTTGATGATGACGACGATGTATGGCTACCCATTGTTTAGTTGTCATTCCGGTAGTTAGCCAAAGCCAAAATCTCATCAGATGACTAACCACAGGATGAAAATCAATTCCTCTATGAGCTTGGCATCTATGCAAATACAATGTAACCGAGATGATAGTTAAATGTGTAGCAATTAATGTAAAGATTAATAGTTCCATACATTTATTTATAATATAAAAAATATTCTCAAATTGAGTTAAGGTTTAATCCACCACCAAGTGCCCAAGGAAGTTCTATATTCGGGAACTAGTTCTTTAACTGCTCTGATTATTCCGGGCCAGCTTAGGCTAAAATCGTCCCCGGCTAAAATTCCACCACGTTTTACCTTTGGCATCCAGGCTAAAATGTCTTCCTTGACAGGATCATATTCGTGATCGGCATCTATGCAAACAAAATCTAAACTTTCGTCACGATATAACTTTGCGGCTTCAACACTAGTTAATTTTATAGGATTTATATAATCTTTTACCGGTTCGATATTTTTTATAAATTCCTGATATAATGTACCATTAATACAGGATAAGTCCTCGGCACTTCCGCCTTTATAATGAACCGGAGAGCCCTCCCAAGTATCAACAGCATCAAATTTAATTTTTTTACCGCTATTAATTATTTCAACTGCCATGGCTACTGTACTGCACCCTTTCCATGAACCCACTTCTACAAAATGAGAACCGCTGTGAAATCTTTTTACCATCGAAGAATATAGCCTCGGTAATTCGTTTGGCCATCCTTGTATATATTGCCAGTAATGATCCATTTTAGTTAGCATTAACTACGTTTAATATTTGTTTTGTTTGTTTGTATATAATTTCGGGCAACCCTTGTCCCATACTATGCTCAAATCTTAATGCAACACTTCCTGGATTAAAGGGTATATTCAATGTTTCTCTAACATCTGATTCAACTTGATCACGCAATTGAACTATTTCTTTACTTGTTAAATGATCTGTATAAACATAAGCCGTATATCCTCCGTTAGGATCGCCTTTATAGTAATCAGCAGTAACCGTATGATCAAGTTCGTATGAATGTAACCTATCCCCGGTTTTAGGATGCGTATAAGTCCATATACCTTCTCCTACTAAATTTGGTACTGCTAAATCATAGTATGGTGTTCCGGGATATGTAGTAATAACAGTACAATCAAAATCATCTACCTGCATTTTAATTAACCAATCTCGAATACAAAGAATAGTTTCTTCAGTTTCTCCAGGATGCCCTACACTCATTAAGGCTTTTACTTTAAGACCATGTTTATGGGCTAATTCTACTACACGAGTATTATCCTCTAATGTAGCTCGTTTATCTATATTAGTTAGTATTCTAGGATGAGCAGCTTCGAAGCCACTGAGTACCCATCTAAAACCAGCTCTATACATAGCAATGGCCTGTTCTTCGTTAAATAATTCTGCTTTAACAAATCCACGCAATCTAAATTCTGTTTTTAGTTCTTTTTGTAAATTATAAATTTCGTCTAATAATTTCACAAAATTTTTATTCACATTAAGTTCATCGTCATAAAACATAAAACCAGTATAACCATATGTTTCGTATAACCAACGCATTTCGTCGATAATACTTTGTTCACTTCTGGTTCTGATTACTCTTAGACTTTTACTATTTCTTCCACCGCAAAAACCACAATTAAATGGACATCCAAGTTGAGCAATTAAACTAGTGGCCGGAAATCCTTCGATACTATAATGATAGCTCGGTAGATCAACTAAATGTCGAGCAGGTCTTTCGCTAGCTTCGTATATTTCGTTGCTCATAAAGAATGAGCCTTTGTTATCATCCCCGTCAACTACTTTAGGACAATCTTTACGAAAACATTCGAATACTGCTAATTCCCCGTCGCCGGATACTAAAACATCAAAATATTGTTCTAACAAACGAGCTGCCTTAATTGCTCGACCATTCGCAATACCTTTTTTAGTTTCTAATTTAACTGCACTATAGGTTAGTGTAACATGCGGACCACCTAGTACTATTCTTAAATCAGGTCTTTTTTGTCTAATAATTCGAGCCAATTTAACCGCAGCAGGCAATTGTGGAGTAGTAGATGTAAGACCAATCCATTCAATATCATTCTGGGCAAGGTAGCTTTCTAATGCCTCGGTATAATTACTAACTCCGCTGAGGTCTAGTACTCCTACATGAACATTCTGACTTTCTAAACTTGCTGCTACACGCAGTATACCTAAACTAACAAAGACCCTTTCGTCAAGTAAAAACGGACTAGGAGGGATAACTAATCCCACTCGTCTACCAGCCACATTGGGTATTTTTGGTCGTAAACAAATAATTGACATTGTATTTTTTTTCCTAAGAATATATTATACAATCTTTTATTTATTAATCAACCTTGACTTGATTCCACCATTTTTCCCAATCTGTATAAGGATCTTTTTCTAATTCTGACTGCATATGTAAAGTCAAACTTTGTAAAGGAGTTAAACAAAGCTGTCCACGCCGAGTCATAATATGATTCAATGAGTCTGCTTCTAACCGAGTATCCGTAGAACTTCGATTTAAAAATATTTCGTACAAATCCCAATGTTGAATAAATTGAGCGTGATTGGTCATGAAAGAACACGGAATATCATACAGTTGTATCCAATAACGATATTGACCAGGAACTATTACTCGTGGGGTCGATTGATATCGATAAAGTGTTATCCAATGATAATATTCATTATATGGTTGTACAATTATATTACTATCTGTATCATAATATAACTGAAACCAAATATTTGCCATTTCGTATATAGCAGTTTTATTAAACAGGTAATCATCTTGTATCTGATAAACAAAATTTTCTCCATTATCGGTCAACCATTGATAGCAGTCCCGAATTGAACTCATAATTCCGGGGTTACTAACCGTGTTTAATTCTAAAATAATATTTTCAGAAGAATATTTCTGAATCAGACTTTTTATGTAATCAATGGCTTCTTTACTAGCCTGGTCTTCAATAAAATTAATATGATGTATTGATTCTGGTTTTTGTTGAATGCAATATTCGATCGAATATAATAAACTGGTTAAAGATTTTTTAGTAAGCAGTGTTCTGTCGTCACCGCAATACCTTTTTTGTCCTTGATTACTTTTAGTATCGCATACTTGTACGGCGTAATGAAATTTAATCATTTTTATTATGAGATATAATTAAATAATTCAACGGGTTTTATATCTTTCCAGATTACCAGTGTTATTTCGTAATTAACACTATTAATCATTCCGTTAATTTTTAATTTATTTGTGGTTAAATAGTGTAATATTTCTTTTATTAACTCAATATTAAATCCCATTTTATGAGCCATAGCTGGATTGTAGTTATTAATATTGGTTGGATCTAATGCTGGTCTATACCCGTAAAGAATATCTAATGCAGTAATATGTTGGCCGTTTTCCAATACATAGACAGGATCTAATAAATTATTTTTAATCTTATCTGCAATTGATCCTATATCAGGAACTTTAACTACAGCGAATCCGTCATTTTTTAATACTCTCAAAATAGATCGAAAAATCATCGGTTGTTCGTGCCAATAACAATGTTCTATTACATGCGATGCCCAGATCGCATCTACAGATAAATCTTCTATATTTTCTAATGTTCGAATATCGGTTATAACATCTGGATTTACCTCGGCAATATCTCCCCGAATTTCTTTCCACTCGTCAAAATACTTTGTATAACTTTTAACCGAGCTTTTTCCCGAACCGATATTTAAAACAATTTTTTTATTTAGGTGATCCATTTATTTCCGGTAATAAAAAATCTTTGATATGAGGTATTTGAAAAATCAAATTTGGTAAATATTCATTAGGAAACTTATTCAGTTTAAAACTTTTTCTTCCAAAAATATCAGTACTACCGACCATTGGTTTATAATTTTTTATAAATTCCATCATAATATCACTGCCGATAGTTTGATCTATAGCATCACTCATTAATATAGGATCATAATCTTGCCAATGGCTAAAAGCACGAAGTTTGGTATCAATTCTTTCTGGACCTCCCATATAATTAAAATGCCACCCCAACGGAAACATTTCTTTGTTTTCATTTTGAATATAAAGACTAGGAAAGTCTAATCCTGTAAGTGTAGTGTCGGACACTCTTAACTGTGTTAACGTATATTTTTCTGTATGTTTTTTTAAACACACAAAAGGACCGCGATAATAATGTGGTTGATTATTAAGTTCGACAACCAAATCTGCTCTGCAATGTAAATACCACACCGGACATCTAAGTACAAAATTTTCATTTTGTATTGCGGTACGAGCAATAGAAGACATAAAATCCGGCCGAATTATTTCATCGCAATCTGATATAAAATATACGCTGTCGTTGTCAAAATAGTTAGCTATTACATCTCGTTGATTATGTTCTCTTTTCCAAGTATTTTCCCAATTATTTTCTAAATCATCAGGAACTTCTAAATGTATTACTGTTATTTTATCCATTGATATCCCTAATTCTTTAATAGTATCTATACAAGTATAAGATTTTGGGTTCCCTGTATGAGTTTGATTGGCTTCAGAAATTATGAAGCCATCAACATAGTCATATAACAATTTTAATCTAAGTTCTAATAATTCTTTTTCATTGAAATACTGAAAACAATCAAATATTTTTGGCAATTTATTACACCTTTTGATCAACTATTTTTATAAATTCAAGGAATTGTTTTGTACCTAAATGATGCCAAACTCCATCGATTTGATAACGAAGATTTCTAATTCTACCGTGATAAAACTCAAGAAAAAAATAATTTAAAACTTTAATATCCATTTCCTTGCCGGCTTCATATAAAGAAATACACATCTCGCCGGCTATCTCATTTTTGTTTATTAAAACTTTTGATTGATCGGGTTTGAGCCACTCGGGTATATCTGTATCGATCAACCATTGACAATAAAATTTTTTGCAAGGTGTTTCGGGTCTGTCGTTATAAATTGTACAACAACCATCGCCCATAAAATGGCAAGGTCTTCCTGGATACATCTCGTAACCATATATATTTCCGTTTAACCATCCTTCACAACAAACTGTGCATGAACCACAAGTTCGATCACGATGTTCTATTCTGATTACATTTTCTTTCATGATATTTTTTATAATTTTAATTATAAAAATAAAGCTTTCAATATGATCAGTATTATATTGAGTGCAAAATTTACACACCCTAACGCTATACTAGTAGTACACAATATTTTTAATAGTTTCAGACTGTCCTGTGTTTTTGAATCCTCTAGTATTCTGTCTACTACAGATTTTTGATGTATCTTGATTAGTTTCGGATCTTTTTTATAAGAATAGTTTACTAAGATGTTATCTATCGTGTATTCTAATATGTGACCTAACGTATCGGATTTTTCCGTTATTGGTAAAACTAAATAAGGATTGTCTTTGGGCATCAAATGCCCCAAAGACATATCAATTAAAAATGGTATTTTAGTTTCAGTTATTAACACAACGTGAGTATCTATCTGTCCTTCAAAAGTTGCATTGTTATAACCAACAAAATAATAATCTGTAGCCGATTCTATGTTTCTAAATAAACTAAGTTGTACTTCTACAACCCGAGACCGTATACCTATGTTATTCAACGAAGCCTGCATGATATCAACAGAGGCGATACAATTTTCGGCGAAATTCTTTGTAACTCCGCGTTCATCTAACTTTTTAATCAGCTCTTGTATTGCATGATATTCTGGAGTTTTTACGGCTAAATCGGCAGTTGTAAAGTTTGACTTATCTGCTTGGCGGAAAAATCTTGGCATAATTTGTTCTCGATATAATCATGGAGCGGGTAGGGAGATTCGAACTCCTCACTTCGAGTTTGGAAGACTGGCGTGCTAACCGTTAAACACTATACCCGCTAAGTTAAACTATATATCTGTTTTATTACAGCTAATAATATTTTATATTAATTTTTTAAGTAATTGTCAACAACACTAAATGTTGAACTTACTGCTTGATCCATATTTAAATAAGCATACATACCACAACGCCCAATGAAAGAGACATTAGGAGTTTCTATATTCTTGTATTTTCGATATAATTCTAAATTTGTTTCATTTTTTATTGGATAATATCTTTCATGATTGTTCTCTCGAAAATCACAAGGTAATTCAAAGGTTAAAATTGTTTCAGTATTCGTTTCCGGATTATTAGGAAAATTTCTCCACTCAGTTACTCTTGTATAAGCATTCTGATCTGTAAAATTTATAACCGACCGAGAAAATACTCGATTACAAGGAACTCTAACCGATTGAAATTTTATAGACCTATAAGGTAATCTTCCATGAATATAGTCATGGTATTGATCAATGCTCATACTGGAAAAACAATGATCAAACGACTTTTCTAATGCCTTAGACCAAGATGTCTCGAGACAAACTTCAATTAATGGTGATGCTAACATCTTCTCAAACATAGCAGTAAATCCTTGTCGAGGCATATACTGGAATGTGTCTTTGGGAAAATATCTATCCTCGTTGTCGCTCCGGGCACTAACTCTTTTAATTGTTTCAGGGTCAATAGAATCAAATTTTTCTCCCCACATTTTTTCACTGTAAGGTTTATAAAATATATCAATTATATCTTTTTCATCGACATATTTTAATGTATTCTGATTCACTGGAAAGTCTACTAATTGTCCATTTTTTAATTGAGCGTATACGCGATGTTCGTAAAAAGACCATTCTGTAAATCGACTCAAAAAATCAATGACACGGCGATTGCTAGTGTGAAAAATGTGTGGGCCATAATGATGAACTGCTATTCCAGTTTTTGAATCTATATAATCATATGCGTTTCCGCCGATATGATTTCTTTGATCAATAACTGTAACTCGGTGCCCGGCATCAGCTAATAATCTTGCAGCAGTAGCACCTGCGAATCCAGCACCAACAACTAGGATACTTGATTTTGATCCCATAATGGTCGCCACTCAGTATAAAAACTAACGTCGTTTTCGGTACCTAAATGAATTGCTAATGTTTTCATTGGCATGAGCATTACTACATCTGGTTTTTCCCAAACATTAGATATAGTATCTCCCTCCCATGCTCCTTCTCTTGTGCCAATCTCTAGTAATCGATTAAAATAAAATTGATTCTCTGTTATTAGAGATTTTTTAACCATGAACGATTCATGTGTAAACCAAGTGGTGCGGTAATATCTATCCGGTCCAGGAATAACATAACATGGACGAACATAAGTATCATTGAACTTATTACGACTATGAGGATATAACTCAACAAAGTCCTGCGGAAAAATTCCTACTTTTTCGTTACTAAGAAAATTAGAAAAGTAATTCCAATCCAAGACAATTCTATTAATAGCATCCGGAAAGTGTAGATAATCGTCTTCGAGAACATAGACTAATTCTGATTCGGGTAAATTTTTTATATAATCGTAAGCAATTTTAACTGTATATCTCGATTTCTTCTTTGAATTTTCTGTAGGATCATCTTCTCTGTCCACAAAATCAAAAGTAGCAAAAGGTGCTCGTTGTTTTAAAAATTCTCGAGTTGCGGAGCTCGATCCATCATCAACGACATGTAAAGTAAAATCAAAATTACTGTTTTGTAAAGAATTTACAAGACTATTAAAGCATCTTTTCACACATTCAGTTTTATCAACTATACGATCACTTCTTACCGATTTTTTATCGCAGGTTCTTAGAACAACATTAATATTGTTTATTGGCATTACGACTGTCTCTTTTGAATCACTGTATACATTAAAATTTTTCTTGTTTCTTGTTCTTGATGTTTACTTACGGAATGAAAACTATTATCAGTTCTTTTAAAACAAAAAACATTATTAGGTATTAATTTTGATGTTTTATATATTTCAAATTTATTCGGATTATGAGTACGATTTAATTTATCCTCGAATCCCTCTTCCTTGGGTTTTAACACATTGGTACCATTTCCAATCAGTGCCTCATTATCGGGCATATAAATTAACATAGTAAAAAGTTTGGTCGAGAGATCAGTATGAGGGTCTAATGCATAACCAGTTCCGTCCATGGAATACATTAGATCTTGGCTATAAATTTTTTCCACTTCAATATCAAACAACTTGGCAATAGCAGGGTTTACTTCAAAATTAAACCAACGATCTAATTTAACGTATTGTTCTAACAGATAAGGATCTGTTATTTGTTTTTTTAATAATTCGTTACCGTGATGGAATGCGTGTATTGATAACACTCTTCTTTGTATCGGATAATAAGAAGGGACACCAATTCGATCATTTCGATTATCTTTTTTTGTTTCTAAATCTCTCAGTGGAATTAAATCTTCGTAAACTGGAAATATTGATTTTAAGTAATCATAAAAAATAGGATGAAATATACCTCTTTTTTCAAAATGCATATAAGGATAGGTTTCTACAGTTACTGAAGAAATCCAATTATTAAAATGCTTAGTTTGTAGCTGATATAAAAAATTAAGCTCGTTTAAAGATATATTCTCTATAGTTTTCAAAGTTATTACCCGGTGGTCTGGCTGTTCGGTCTACTTGATCTTGATCAAAATAAAATCCTTGTTCTCTAAAATATTCAACAATAAGTCGATGACGAAAATTTTTAAGATCTAATTCGATTAAGAGAGATTTAATCTTTGGAATCGTTTTCGCTGCACCTTGTATAACCAATGGTTCTAAACCGTCAATATCAACTTTAATATGTGTAGGTGTTGGCATACCCATAGCAATCAAATCATCAATTGAATAACTTATACACCCTTGTTGAAAAGAAGTTTTATTTCCTCCCAATGAATGTCCACTTCCGCCTACATCCATTCTAGATAGACTCAGTACATCGATTGCGGTTTTGTCTCCGATACCGATACCGTAAGCAGTTAATTGATTGGATAATTTGTTAAAAAATATATTGCGATTTAGTAAAGCAAAATTAGTTGATTCGGGCTCAAAAGCATAAGTTCTACAACCCATAACTAAGGATGCAAATACACTATATAATCCGATATTCGCTCCTACATCATAAAACACGTCTGATGAATCAAATCCTTGAATCCACTTTATTGTTTCGGGTTCTTTGGTGAGTAAAGTTTTAACACGCCAATGACAAAAATCGTTGGGTATCCCAAAAACTAGATCTTTATTTCGGTACTTGACTATACAAACTTTTTCACTCATTGAGTTGTTTCTTTAATTTAACATTTCGGTCCAGGTGCGTATGAGCGTTCATTACCTTCCTTGCCCTCTGTAGGCTTTATAATTTCTTTTTTGATGTTTGCTCATTGCAGCACGTTTTACGGTACCCCCTTGGCTAGTTCTCTTAACCACTCTTTTGTGTTTGTAAGCTTCTTTGACTCCGGCCATTTCGAATATTCCTGTAAAACCTTATTTAATTGTTTATAATTTATTCAAAATATTTTTTATCTGAGTTAGATTTTTATACTCTAATACCGTCTCTGACATCGAGTTGATGCTACCGATTATATCAGCTGCTCTGGTATCCCATATTTGTCTCAAAGGAATCACTTCTACACGAACAAAAAATAATGAACTAACACCGTCGCCTAAGGGCAAAGTAGTTTGGATTTCTGTTCTAAAATATAGGTCGTCCACACTTTGCGGTTCGGTGCTTTTTTTGTTTTCGGGGTGTTGATTAAGATCACTGCTGTTACTAATAGTCCAAACATAACGACGGTAAGGGCCAGACTGGGCAATAGTTTCAGCAATTCGATTACTTGCTCTTACTAATAAGTCACCGTCGGCAACTGCTTGGTGTATAATACTTAAGGGCAGTCCGATGCGGGACGAAGGGATCCAACTACTAGGAAAACAAAAGCAAATAGCCGCTAAAACCCCTCGGTGAATAATAGCAATATCTTCTTCAAACTGTAAGGCAAGATCTACAATATTATCAGCGGAAGTAACATTGGTTATTTTAGCGGCACGTTGAATTAGATTCAGTTCTGCGGCGATGTCCGCGGTGCCATAAAGATCCGAAGCCCAACGTGCCAATTCGAATTGTTTTTGTTTTAGAATTTGGTCATTGGGTGGATTAGAAAATACTGGCCCTGAATGTCTATTCATGCCAGGCAAAGTGTTATAAGGTATTTTAATCGGGAATTGTTCTAACATATTTTGGCGGAGCGTGTTGGATTCGAACCAACGATCAGTGTTTTAGCACCGATGCTCCCTTAGCAGGGGAGTGCCTTCGACCAACTCGGCCAACGCTCCGTACTTCTTTATATATCAAATAATTTTGATACAGTTACAAAATATTGGCGGTCTCAGGGGGTAACGATCCCCCTCCCCATGCGTGACAGGCATGTATGCGTCCGTGA